>ENA-OQBD01001612-OQBD01001612.1-human-gut-metagenome-genome-assembly--contig:-NODE-1612-length-10225-cov-3.036146_pt1 | contig 10225 bp, 14 predicted proteins | sample MGYA00242742_ERZ504543 | MGnify/ENA primary metagenome ERZ504543 (study PRJEB26092, sample SAMD00036239) | human gut metagenome | host: Homo sapiens | study: EMG produced TPA metagenomics assembly of... | reverse complement strand
ACCCCTAACGCAGTACATTTTACAGACTGCGTAGGGACTGCTTTTTTGCTTATTGCCTGTTATTGAATTTTTTTGTTGAAGTACAGAAAGAAAATTACATTAAGCAAAATGCCTACCAGTGTGGAGGCAGGTGCTGCCAGACCGAATTTTTGTCAGGCTGGCATCAGGCTGAATGCTCATATAATATGACATTGGAAGACGTACCAGAAGTGTCTGAAACAATCCCTGGAACATAACCCACAAGGTCTGATTATTTCCGTTAAAATAACCTACCATACTGAACATAATTGCTGTTAAAATTGTTTCAGGAGCGAAGCCCTTCAGATAATCAAAGCCTTTCTGGATAACTGCTGCATCAGTTGAGAACAGGCTGGCAAGTACATTGCCCTTCAATAGAATCAGAACAAAAACCAGGCATCCGAATAGCAGTCCGACTCCGATTCCGGTGAACATAGATTTCTTTGCACGCTTTGCTTTTCCGGCACCGACATTCTGAGAGACGAAAGAAGCCATGGACTGCATGAGTGCGCTAGGTACCAGCATTGCAAAGTTTACGATTTTGCAGGCAACGCCGTAACCAGAAGAAGCCTCCAGTCCGAGCCGATTTACAAAAGCGCAGAGTGCGAGGAATGACATCTGTGTCAGGAATTCCTGGAGTGCAAGAGGGAGTCCAATAATGAGGAATTTCTTGCACTGTGGATTCAGACAGAAGTCTTTCTTTCTAATCTTGAATGGTAGTTCTTTTTTGATAAGGAGAACTACTGCGAAGACAACACTGATTGCCTGGGCGAAAACAGTTGCAATCGCGGCACCGGCTGCGTTCATGTGGAAACCTGCAACAAGTATCAAGTCACCGAAAAACATTTATGATGCATGCGACAAGTACAAAAAGCAGAGGGGACTTGCTGTCTCCAAGTCCACGGAAAAATCGCAGAAAGCAGGTTGTAAGCGACGATAAAAAAGATTCCACTTCCGCAGATACGGATGTAAAACAGCAGTCAATTCTATAGCTTCTGCAGGAGCCTGCATCAGGATCGCGATTGGATGCGCGAAAACAAACCATGACGATGAACAATCCAACTGAAATCGCTGTAAAATACAAATTGCAGCACCGCCGATGACCGAGCCAATCTGTTCCGGTTTCTTTTCGCCGAGATAACGTGCAATCAGAACCGTGATACCCATAGCAAACTGGACAACTACGAAAGTGACCAGATTCAGAACCTGGCTTCCAGTAGAAACAGCAGAAAGCCCGGAAGTAGAACCAAATCTTCCAACGACCAGAAGGTCAACCGCTCCATACGCTGCCTGAAGGATCAATGCACCAAGTACCGGCATCATAAATGCCACCAGTTTCTTTAAAATGCTTCCTTGTGTAAAATCAGCAGTTTTATCAGTCATTTTTGAGCACTCCTTTCACACATGATGTCGTAAAATTTCTGAATCGTCTGAATCATGCAGTCAGCGTCCGCATCAGAGATTCCGTCAAGGTAAGGAATCAGCTCATTAAAATAATTTTCATTATACTTTTCTGAGATTTTCTTCCCGTGCTCTGTCAAAGACAAGTATGTGACACGTCCGTCATCCGGAGAGGAGATCTTTTGAACTAATCCTTTCTTCTCCATCTCTTTTATTGTCCTTGTGACACCCGGTCGCGGGATATTCAGAACGTCACTTAAATCAGAAACTCTTACATGGACTTTCTGTTTCTGAAGCTCCTGGATCATATCCATATAGCGGATGTGAGATGACATGATACCTTCCGGAAGCGGAGGGAGCATCTCACGAATTCGTTTTGCCTGATAACATGCATCGAGCATGCGTTTGATTTTTTTATTTGTCATAATAAAACTCCTATATAGTTACCAAAGTTAATTACCATAGATAATTATATGGAAATTCAAAGGATTGTCAAGAGAAAATGATGATTGTAATGATAATTTGAGGAACTTGCAGAGAGAAGTCTTGATATGTTCGCAAATTAATAAAAGACAAGAAAACGTACAAGATAACACGTAAGTTATGGTAAAACAAATCAAAAATTAGATATAATATAGTAAGAAAACATATAAGATAACAAGTAAGTTACAAGAAATTAAATAAAAATATGCGAGGAGGTGACAGCACAGATGGGAAGTTATTTGAATCCGGGAAACAGCGGTTTTTCGAATATGAGAAATGACGTTTATGTCGATAAAACAGAAATGATAAGTCTGATTAATCAAACAATCAATACGCCACGGAATCTGACATGTATTAGCAGACCACGGCGCTTTGGGAAAATCTTTTGGCTGCCAAAATTGTTGTGTGCATATTATGATAAGACTTGTGATTCCAAGGAATTGTTTGATGATCTTAAAATTTGCAAAAGATGATGAATATTTAAAATATTTGAATCAGTATGATGTGATCTATCTGGATATGGCGAGTGTTCTTGGTGTGACATCATCGGAAGATGCAGTCTCCTATGTGAAACGAAATATAACAGAAGAAGTTTTAGATATTTATTCGGAAGTGAAAGAAGCAGAAGCACTGTTTGATACATTAGCGAATCTGGTGACTTATACAGGAAATAAAATCATTATGATTATCGATGAGTGGGATGCACCGATTCGTGAGAATGGTGGAAATGCAGGAATCCAGAGAGAGTATCTATTATTTTTTACGGTCATTATTTAAAAATAGTGGAACAACGGATAAGATTTTCGCAGCAGTTTATATGACAGGAATCCTGCCGATTAAAAAAGATGGTTCACAGTCTGCAATTTCTGACTTCGAAGAATTTACAATGGTAAAACCAAGAAAGTTTGCGCCATATGTAGGTTTTACAGAACAGGAAGTAAAGAACCTGTGCAGCGAATATCAAATAGATTTTTCGAAGATGAAGCTATGGTATGATGGATATTCATTCCCAAATGCAAATTCAATTTATAATCCGAACTCTGTAATGAAAGCACTTAGAAATGATGATTTCGATTCCTACTGGACGCAGACATCGGCAGCAGAGAGTTTGATGGAATATATTAGTCTTGATTATGACGGACTTTCCAAGACAATCGCTGAACTGATCGGTGGTATTGAAGTAGAAGTTGATACGAGTGGATTTTCCGAATGATCTTGTAACATTCAGAGAGAAAGATGATGTACTGACATTGTTGATTCATCTGGGCTATCTGGCTTATGACAAAGAAACGGAAAAACGTGCATATTCCAAATGAAGAAATCAAGCGGGAATTTTCAAGGACGATCAGGGGAGTCAGACGGAACGAGACAATTCAACGTGTGCGTGAAAGCGACCAGATAATTTCAGATACAGTACATATGAATGCGGATGCAGTAGCAACACAGATTGAGAAGATCCATATAGAGGAGACAACGGCTCTTTTCTACAATAATGAGCAGGCATTACGAAGCGTGATCAAGCTTGCATATTTTAGTTATCGCGATTATTATCTGAAGTTCGAAGAACTTCCGTCAGGCAATGGCTATGCAGATATTGTATATTTTCCAAAGAAAACGTCGAATCTTCCGGCATTAGTAGTTGAAATGAAGTGGGATAAAGCAGCGGAAGGAGCAATTACACAGATTAAGAAACGGAACTACCCGGCGGCAATCAAAGATTTTGGCGGTGAGATTTTGCTGGTTGGAATTAATTATGATAAAGATGCTCCGGTGGGCGAACGGAAGCATACGTGTGTGATAGAAAAATATCAAGTGTGATACATCAGAATGGAAAAGAGAAAAAAGAATTCTACTCATCGGCGATTTCGGTATACACGATGGTATCAATTGTAGGATTTATGATTTTATCCGCAGTAGTTTTGCGGTGATATGTCAAATGAAAACGAAGGGTTCGGCAAGATGCCGAACCCTTTCACTGTATGTTAATTCTCTTTATTCTCCACCAACAGCATATTAAGTTGTTCTAACCGTTTAAGATCCTTCTTTGTAAAAAGCAACTGATGGCGGAAGTTCTCTGTGTGTTCCTGTGGTTTTAAGGTGACTACGCATTTAAATGCACAAGGCATAAGGTCTGCACTGGAGATACCGCACAAGAGTCCCATTGTGAAATCTCGAAGTTCCAGAGGGTTGAAGATGTACAGAAGGTCTTCTTCCAGTGGGTTATATTGATTTACGAAAGAAAAGCGGATTAGCATATCACTATAAAGAACTCGTCCGGTGTAGAAAATCTCGCTGCTGCTTCCGTTAGCGGAGACAGAGCAAATCGTCAGAGTCGCTTCGTACTTTCCGGGTTCACCTTTCTTCTCATAAATATCAATGACGCCATCTTTCGTGCGTTGATATCGTCCGTCATAGAAGTAGAAATATAATCGTTGCGCCTGAAAGAAAGGACTTTTCCGACTTCTTCCGGGCGTACTGATAAGCTCACTGGTTGTTTCCGGAAGATAAGTAGTCAGCTGAGAGATTGAGACCTGAAGAACCTGGCTAATCTCATATAAAGTCTCAATATCAACAGCAATCTCTCCATTTTCATATTTACATATTGTGGCGCGGCTCTTATGGATGGCATCTGCGAGATCCTGCAGTGTCATTTTCCCTGCTTTTCGGTATTTTCGAATTTGTTTTCCGACATAACATGTATAATTACTCATATTGTTTCCTCATACTATCCATTTTCATGATAAATGCTGTTTTTATATGATTATATCTGAGAAACAGGGTATTTGTAAAGTCACAAGAAACTTTTTTGATAAAAAATTTCGCATAAAGAAACTTCTTCGGTTTGCATTTATCTGAAATTTATATAGAATATAGCTATTGGGCTTGATATTCAGGCCCTTTAAATAACTTTATGAATGTGGGGATTTTGACATGAAAGAAAAAAGAAGTAGCTTTTCCGGGTCGATAGGCTTTGTCTTAGCGGCAGCCGGAAGTGCTGTAGGTGTTGGTAATATCTGGAGATTCCCGTACCTCTGTGCGAAAGATGGAGGCGGATTGTTTCTCTTAGTTTATCTTGTACTTGTATTGACTTTTGGATTCGTATTGCTGACAACAGATGTTGCGATTGGAAGAAAGACTAAGAAAAATGCATTGAAAGCCTTTGAGGAGCTTAACCCGAAGTGGAAGTTTCTGGGACGTTTGACATTCCTCGTTCCAGTACTGATCATGACATATTATTCCGTTATCGGCGGTTGGATCACAAAATATCTGTTTGTATACCTTGTTTCTGATGGAATAGAAGCTGCGGCAGATGGATATTTCACATCTTTTATTACATCAGATATTGCACCGATCGTATTTATGCTGATCTTCCTTGCGCTGACAGCATGGATCGTATTTCGCGGTGTAGAGAAGGGAATTGAGAAATTCTCCAAGATTATTATGCCGGGATTGATCCTTCTGATCGTGATCATTGCAATCTTCTGTCTGACAATGACAAATACAGCGCCAGACGGAACTGTTCGTACAGGTATGCAGGGACTGGCTGTTTATCTGAAACCGGATTTCCACGGATTGACAGTGAAGCGTTTCCTCGAGATTCTTCTGGATGCGATGAGCCAGCTGTTCTTCTCTCTGAGTGTATCCATGGGGATTATGATCACATATGGTTCTTATGTGAAAAATGACATTGATTTGAATAAAGCGACAAATCAGATTGAGATTTTTGACACAGGTGTGGCAATTCTTGCCGGAATGATGATCATCCCAGCAGTATTTGTTTTCCTTGGAAATGACGGAATGCTTCCGGCCCGAGTTTGATCTTCATCTCACTGCCGAAGGTATTTGATGCTATGGGAGTATTCGGACGCCCTGCAGCGATTGCATTCTTCCTAATGATGGGATTCGCAGCACTGACATCCTGCGTATCTGTCATGGAGACACTGGTTGCAAACGGTATGGAATTGTATCACAAACCACGTAAGAAAATGTGTGGAGTAGTTGGTATTTACTCCTTTATTACAGCGGTTTTGATCTGTCTTGGATATAACAAACTCTACTTCGAATTGAAGCTTCCGAACGGATCCGTAGGACAGCTGCTCGATGTTATGGACTATATCAGCAACAGCTTTCTGATGCCGTTTATTTCACTTCTGACAAGTATCCTGATCGGCTGGGTAATCGGACCGGATTGGATCATAGGAGAAGTAGAACGCAACGGAGAGAAATTCAAACGTGCAGGTATGTACCGCTTTATGATCCGTTATGTTGTTCCGGTCGTAATGCTTGTCCTGTTCCTTGTATCCACAGGATTCGCAGATTTAATTGCATAAATTACTGGATATTAAATGTTTGCGAATCCGGAAAGAAGACGTTACATTTTACGTTTCAACATTTCCGGATTTGCAGCATACTCCAGAGCTGTTTCCGCAGTGATTCGGTTTTCCTTGTATAGAGTCAATAGACCAGAATCCATAGAAACAAAAAACCACCCGCTATTGGTCCTGATTATGATATACTAGACGTAATGGGTTGGTAGTGAGAGTGGAGCAAGCTGGTCTGCTTTCCATCAGCGATACGATTATATTAAAACAAAGGAGGACTTACTCGATGAGAGAAGTAAAAGCAGTAAAGATTAATGCAGCAGATTTTGCACCGTACGGAACATTTTGCAGTATGACAGAACCAGAGGGATATCCACTGGAGGGAGAGATTCATAAATTCTATCCGGACCGCATCTCAGGAACCTGTGTTGGAACAATGGCATTTTCACCGATTGAAGTTCGCAAGGACGAAAGAATTGTCAAGATGGCAGAATATCATACAACTACATGGGAAGGGATTGTTGCTCTTGATGACGACATGCTTATCCATGTTGCACCTGCTTCCGGCGGAACACCGGTTCCGGAACTTGCGAAGGCTTTCCTTGTACCAAAGGGATGCATGGTAAAGATCAATGCAGCGATCTGGCATCTGTGTCCACTTCCGGCGAATAATGAGGTACTTCATGCAATGATCGTACTTCCGGAATGTACTTATGCAAATGATTGTACGGTTGTTGAATTTGAAGAGAAAGATTGGTTTAAGATAATATTATAAAGATGAAACAGATTGATTTTGACCACGGAACGGTTACAGGGAATATTTTAGGAGCAGCGTTACCGATGCTTGTGGCACAGATATTGAGCCTTTTGTACAATATCGTAGACCGTATTTATATTGCCAGGATTCCGTCCGTGGGAACAACAGCGCTTGGAGCAGTGGGATTGTGCTTTCCAATCATTGTGATCATCACTGCATTCAGCAATTTATTTGGAAGTGGCGGTGATGTATATATCTCTGTTATGACGATCGTATCAAGTGTTCGTCAGATGGTGGAAACTCCGATCTATGCTATCAATGAAGGAACTTCTCCGATCTTGAGCTATAATTATGGAGCTCAGCGTCCGAAGAAAGTCAAGAAAGCTATCTGCGTATTGACTTGTATGATATTGATCTATACAGCAATTGCGTGGAGCGTGATTATTTTCGAACCGGAATTTCTGATCGGAATTTTCAGCACAGACAGTGAATTACTTGCCGATTGCGTAGAAGCACTGAAACTTTATTTCGCAGCATTTATATTTATGGATCTGCAATATGTTGGGCAAACGGTTTTCAAATCATTGAACAAAAAGAAGCAGGCGATTTTCTTCTCGCTACTTAGAAAAGTATTTATCGTTGTACCGCTTACATATTTGTTTCCATATACATTTCGCATGGGAACGAGAGGGGTGTTCTTAGCAGAGCCTATATCTAATGTGATTGGTGGAAGTTTATGCTTTATTACAATGCTGGTAATGCTGAAAAGATCTATTTGACATAAGAAAAAAGAAATAGGTTAAGGATAATGCGAAGGAAAGCAGCAGACAATGAAAGAACTTGTTATCCGTTTACTGTAGAAAAAAAAGACATGAAAAAACATGACATGATATAATTAAAAATAACAGAAAACATTGAAGATGAATAGGCAACAGTAAATGGACAAGGGAAGTACCGGTTCTAAACAGACAAAAAGATACAGTTGGATCATTGGCTTGCTTATTTTTATAACAGCACTTCTTTTGGGCTGTATTATTGTAAAGAACATAGAGAAAGAAAAAAAGACAGCAGCTGCTTATACTGCACAAAGTACAGTAAAGCGGATCAATGCACAATTAGATCAGTATGTTGAACTTTCAGAATTTCTTGAAAACGTGATTCTTGCAGGATATGATCTGAATCAGACTACATTCTCAGAATTGGCAGAAATGCTTCCGAATGAAGCAGGTGTTGTAAAAGCATTCGAACTCGCACCGGATGGGATTATTACTGATATTTTTCCAGAGCAGGGAAATGAGCAGGCTTTTGGAATGAATATGCTGACAGAGCATGAACGCAGTGGAGACGCAAAGCGTGCCAAAGAAACGGGAAAATATACTCTTGGAGGTCCATATCAATTAAAACAGGGAGAAACAGGAGCTTTGCTGTTCCATCCGGTTTATCAGAATAATATTACAGGAAATGACACCTTTTGGGGGTTTGTGATCATAGTTATCGACTGGGATAAATTTATAGATGAAATCGGCAGAACAGGCAAAAGAAGCAAGTGAGGCAAAAACACGATTTCTGTTTAATATGAGTCATGACATCCGAACCCCGATGAATGCAATTATTGGATTTTCAGATCTTCTCGGAAAGAATCTTAAGAACGAGGAAAAAGCAAGGGAGTATTTAGGAAAGATCAAGTCCTCGGGCAATTTTCTGATGACGATTATTGATCAGGTGCTGGAAAAGGCTCGCATTGAAAGTGGAACAGCTGTGTTAAAAATGCAGGCAGAGAATTTGAGCGAAATGTTTTATTCTGTGAATACAGTATTTGAATCTGCTATCCAATCGAAGGAAATTCAATATTCGATAGATACAAATATACAGCATAAATACGCAGTCTGTGATAAGACAAAACTTCAGGAAATATATTTAAATATAGTGAGTAATGCAATCAAATATACTCCAAACGGTCAGGCGATTCATGTAAATATTACGGAAACAGCATCAGATGATAAAAAAGCATGGTATGTATTCATCTGTGAAGATACCGGAATAGGGATGAAGCAGGAATACCTTCCACATATTTTTGATGAATTTTCAAGAGAACATACGGCGACAGAGAATAAAGTGGTCGGTACTGGTCTTGGACTTTCTATTGTGAAATCTTTTGTTGAACTGATGGACGGAAAGATTTATGTAGAAAGCGAACAGGGGAAAGGAACAAAATTCACAGTGGAAATTCCACTGGAGATTGCATCAGAAGAGGATGTATACAAAAAGAAAGAGTCGGAACAGTCTGTTATATCTGATAAGAGTATTAGAAAGCGAATTCTTCTTGCGGAAGATATACAGATGGCAAAAAATGCAGGAATGAACGGTCATATTGCAAAACCATTGGATGGGGAAAAAATGATCACTGTGTTAAAACAGTGTCTGGCAGATAACAGCGACGTCAAAATACAGGAAGATTTATAAAAAGGCATTCTTGAAATAAATAACAGATGGTGTGGGATTTTAATATAATCCCACACCATCTGTTATTTATTCAGAGAACTTATCACTGTAACGGATATGCATGTCTGCCCAATCCATAAACAACACATAAAATACTCTTCCATATTGCTGGTTTTCTACTATTCTTCCATGATCAAGTACAGAAAGGTAAGTTCCATCAGCTTTTCGAAGATGAAAATGAATATAGTCATTTTCATTGCCGCTGTCAATTTGCTGCCAGATACTTGCCTCAATCTGCTGTTGCTCATCTCCCCGGATAAGATTTCGAAAGCTCTTCTTTGTAAGCTTAAACAGCTCATCTATATCTTTGTATCCGGCCATGTGGAGAAACTCACGGTTTGCATAAAAGAGTTCATCATTTTCCTTGTCCGCTCTGTAGATAATAAACGCACCAGGAAGATGTTCAGAGATATCCTTGAGTGCAAATCCAAGTTGTTTGCGGCTCCTTGAATGGAGTCCTTCTCTGTAAGCCATACATCCATTTTTACCATGCAGTTTTACTTCATAAAGTGCAGCATCAGCACAGCGCATGAGCTGTGCACGGTTTGATGCAGCTATAGGATATTCAGCATATCCAAGAGAAATATAAAACGGGTAGTCATTTCCCTTGCATGAGAAATTAATTTTCTGGTATTTTATGTGACATGCTCCCACCACTTAAATCCCTGATTTTGAAGTGGGGGCTTCTTGCTCAATGGCTCTACTGAGCCAAGTATCTACAAGCTATCCTCGCGTGCCCCGC
>ENA-OQBD01001609-OQBD01001609.1-human-gut-metagenome-genome-assembly--contig:-NODE-1609-length-10244-cov-3.209944_pt1 | contig 10244 bp, 7 predicted proteins | sample MGYA00242742_ERZ504543 | MGnify/ENA primary metagenome ERZ504543 (study PRJEB26092, sample SAMD00036239) | human gut metagenome | host: Homo sapiens | study: EMG produced TPA metagenomics assembly of... | reverse complement strand
AGCATTTTCCTGTGCTGCATCCCAGATTGCTTTTCTCTTTTCGTATGTAGAATTTGCCTGTTCAAATTTTGATTTAACAGGTTCTGTAATACAAGCTCTACACTCTGGGCAAACGTAGTTGTCTGCTTCATTATTGGTTCCATTTGATTTTGTATAGTATACTTCATGGAACTTAATATAATGATGTTCATGAGCTGTATCTTTTTGTTCTACACGTGAACCATCTTTAATCAGACCACAATCAGAACATCTTTCTTCTGTAAATGCATTACGTCCACAAGTTGCCGGTACAGAAACTTCCTTAAATTCATGAGAAGAGCCTGTCAATGTCTTCAGATTAACAGCATCTACAAAGTTTGCTGACCACATGAACTCGTCATTATCATTACTTTGACTTCCCATGAACTGCTGATACTTTTTATAGTTCGTATAAGTCGGATTGTAATCTGTTTCTTCAAATTCGTAACCATAGCTTGAATGATCAAGGAGCTCACTCTTGCCAGAGATAAATGCATAGTTAGTAGCAATTGAAACAACCAGTTCATCACCTTTAACAGTTAAACCTGCAATCGGATGATTCTCAACCGTAAAGTCTGCATTATCTTTACTTGTTGTTGTAAATGCCATACCACCAAATAACTTTGAAGTATCACGTTTTGCAGATACTTCATTGTATTCTTTTACGACTGCTACAGATCCATCAGCAGGATTATAAGCTACAATATCATTTGATACATTGAAGTAAATTTTACCATCTGTATACAGTGCTGCTGTCAGTCCGATTGACGGATAGATGCTCTGCTCATCTACAAACTGAGCATACAGTTTTGTAAGAAGCTCATTCTTCTCCATCTTGCCGTCTTTAAGAACACTTACAAATGTATCTTTATCATCACTGTTTTCCTTATCTGTGAAGTTAATCAGTGTTTCATAATTGCTGTCGCCATCTCCTGAATCATTGTCTGTCAATTTATGACGAACAATTTTATATTCTGTTGACTTCTGGTTCTGATTCATGTTTGTTCTCTCGAACAAATCTGTAGAATCATACATATAGTAAGCATAACCATCAGCATAGTAAACATTACTTGCTGCACGAGATGTCCATGCATTTTTCATAAGCGCTAGAAGTATTATCTTTATTTTCATCTGCATAAAGTGATCTCAAAGTCTTGAAGTTGCCGTCATATAACTTTCTGGCACTTGTATCACTAAACAGAAAATATGCATGGCTCATGTCGCCATCAGTTTCTACACGGTCACGACTCATAACTTCTGTGTATACGTCAGTATAACACGGGTCAACATAATACCACTGACCATCCACTTTTACAGCATTCCAATAATGGTCAGATCCAAAGTTTTCCTGTTCTTCACCATACATTGTTACATCAGACTGGAAAGAAATTCTTACAAGGTCAACTGTATAACCTGCATTGATGTCTAATGTCTTTCCATCCGAACCATAGTAAAGCTCTTTTGCAGTCTTCCAGTTTCCGCTGTCGTAGCTTCCGTTTTTATCTACCAGGTATACTTCTTTATCCAGACACTGTACCAGATAGGTGAAAGCTTTAGAATACCCAAGACATACTGATGTTCCCATACCGAAAGCTCCAAACTGTGAACCTTCCCAGTAGTTGATAACACCTGTAGTCATACCTGTTGCAGCCTGCTGAGCATAAATCGGGATTGCTGCTTTGAAACTTGTATCAGCAGTTCCGTCACCGTCCATATCTAATGCCGGATCATCGCTGTCTAACTGTTGCTGGGTGATCTTCTCAACTGTCATTGTAACGCCTTCAGAAACCTCAACTCCGTTTTCTTCAGCATTTTTGATAAATTTATCAGCTTCCTCTTTCAAAGAATCTGCTGCTTGTGGAAGATTTTCTTTTACAAAAGCTTCCGGATCTTTTTCGATTGCTTCTTTATTTGCTTCTACATATGCATTAGCGTCCTCTTCAGACTGTCCACCCTGCACCAAAACGTTAGCAATAGCATTTTTATAGAATTTCACCAGTAGTTCCTGCTTCACACCAGCATAAATCTGATCATGGAAGTTCTGTTTGATCTGCGGTTCATAAACCTTATAGATCTCATTATAAACATCATCCTCATGCTCCTGTTTCTTAGGATCCTTAGCGATCATCGGCTTGTCAGCCTCTGTCTCTTTGCCAGAGTTCATGATATAAGACATATCAAAAGTGTTATTATGTGCCAGCCAGTCATTAAGAACAAGCAACTTCTGTGCTTTTGTCTGTGCACCGGATGCATCTACTGCAGCAAGAGCTTCTGTTCTTGCATTCTCTACGTCTTTGCCATAATACTGGATACCTAACTTGTCACCATAAGTGAACGTAAAAATCATACCTGTCAGATCATCATATTTCACTTTACCATCTCTGACATCCTGAACAGATTTTCCGTCAAGTGCAAGCATTTCTCCAAGAATTCCAAGACCATCCTTGTCATCATTAAAATCTAAGAAAAATGGATTCTGAACACCAAGCAGATTGGCGTTATCTTTCCACTGATTCAGATAATTCTGATACTGCTTTACAACGGTATCGATCTGTTCATCTGTTAACTTCTGAGTTGCAGCCTGTCCATCTTCATCTGCAAGATCTGCAGTGTTGATATTTGCTTCATTATTAGAAGCACCTGCTTCTCCGCCTACAATTTCTAAATTCTCAAGTTCTTTACGAAGTCCCTGGATTGCCGGATCATTTTCGTCAATCTCTACATCTTTTGTAAGAGCTTCTGCTACAGCCGCATTAGCGCCTTCAAATTTTACATTGACTTTACCAATTGAATAAACCTGTTTTCCTGACTCTTCAGCCTGGGCGTCTGTTTGCCCTTCCGCTGCAGCTTCGTTTTCCTGTGCTGTATCATCTGCCTGGGCCTCATCTGTATTTTCCTGGGCCTGATCAGCAGACGCATCTGCTTCATTTTCGTTGATTACAGTATCCTCGTTAGTCGCTTCCGTGCCTGCTTCCTGCTCTACTGCGATTTCAGTCGCCTGTTCCGGTGCGGCATATACTGTCGATGGAACAACACCAACCACCATCATTGCAGAGAGGAAAAGACTAAGAAGCTTTTGATTTCTCTTTTTCATACTGTTCTTCCTTTCTTTAGCATCTTTGTTTCTTCATTTAATGAAAAAATAAATTCTATTCTCCTCTATATCACCTCTTTCTCTGTTTATACTCTACCCCTATTTATATGTGTTAATGATTTTGACAAATCATCCGAGGTTGCTGTAAAAAAGCATGTAAAACATTACATTTTTCATACACCCCCCCTCTTTTTGTACATTATAAACAGCTTTGTGTATCAGATATAATATACCACTATTTGTTTTTTTAATCAACATCTTGCCATGTTTTCGTACGCTTTCGTCACGTTTTTTCCACATTTGCCTCACGAAAGCGATTTTCTTGAATCTTGAATGAAAATGATTCAAGTGATTCATTGTGCAAAACGCCAATACGTATTGTACATTATATTTTCCCATGCTATAATCAACGAGGTTTTTAAAAAATTAATAATTTTCTATGAAAGCGAGAAAAAAAATGGAAACAACAAACATGAATCTTACTGGTAAAGCCAGTATCGACAAACCGTGGTTAAAATATTATCCGGAAGAACTGCACAACATGGAGACTCCAAAGATCACTCTTGAAGAATTTCTGAAAATGAAAAATCCGGATGATTCAAAAATTGCATTTGAATATTATGGAAATAAAATCACATGGAAGACACTTTGGGAAGAAGTAGACAAAGCTGCCAAATCATTAAAGGTTTTAGGCTTTGGAGATGGGAATCGTCTTCCAATGTTCTTACCAAGCACACCGGCACACTATATCATCTTACTTGCTGCCGAGAGAATCGGAACAGCTATTATCTGTAGAGATGATATTCCGGAAGAATTATGTTTCGCGATCAGAAAGTCTAAATCCGACACTGCTTTTGTAATGGATTATACTTCAAAAGAAGACGAACAGCTTTTCCGTGAGACAACTCCGATGACACGTATGATCAAAGTGTCTCCTTATTGCTACGCTGACAAAGCTTCTGTTCCGGATTATGTAGAAAAAGAAATCGCTTCCAGATATGTAAATCCTACAGATTCTACAGAAGACGTTCTTACATGGGACGAATTCATGGCATTAGGCGAAAACTATACAGAAGACTACAGAGCTGAAAGAAATCCTAACAGAGCTGTATTCGGGGCTTACACAAGTGGATCTACAGGAATTTCCAAACTGGTTATCCATTCTTCTTCAAATATGGTAGCCGTTGCATTTCAGATGTCCATCTTTATCCCGCCGTCACCGGTACAGGAAAAATGGTGGTTACCGATTTTACCACCTGCACTCATCGCAGTTACTGTATCTATGACACTGTTCCCGCTGTCAGCAGGGCTGATCGTTGTATTAGATCCATTCTGCCCGATCTCTGATGTGGACATTGCATTTATGGAACAGAAACCGAATTTCTGGGCATTGGTTCCATTCCTCTGCGAAATCCTGATGAAGAGTGACAGAATTCCGGAAGATTATGACATGTCTCATCTGAGAACACTCGGAACCGGCGCAGAAGCCATGAATGAAAGAAAAACCCCAGGAAGTAGAAGCATTCTTCCACAAAACATGGACGTAAAAGCTACTTTAAGTGCAGGATACGGACAGAGCGAAGGATGTTCTAACTTCACACTTCCAAAACCCGATGTTCCCTCTGGTAGATGGTTGTGTTGGTATGCCGATGCCGGCAACTGTTCTTGGTATCTTTGATAAAAGATAACAACGAACTTAACTACGGTGAAATCGGTGAATTATGTATGACAGGTCCATCTATCATGCTCCACTACGCAGGATGGATGGGTGAAGAAATGACAGAACGTACTCTGATCACTCATGACGACGGAAAGTGCTGGCTCCACACAGGCGATATTGCTTACATCAAGGAAACTGGTATGGTTTACATTCTTGGGCGTGGACATTCTGAACGTTTCGGCGGCGGAGAATTATATATGATGAGAATGGAAACAAAAGCCGTTCGCGTTCCTGGCGTACAGGATGGTTTCTTCTGTATCGTACCGGATAAGGAACACGAAGGATTCTTCGTTCCTTATCTCTTCATCATTCTTGACGGAAGCAAGACTCTTGACGAAGTAAAAGCCGGTCTTAAAGAAGCATTAGAAGATTACGAATATCCGGTAGACATCCGTGTCATCGAAGAAAGACCATATTTCCACTTCAAAACAAACCGTAAAGAATTAACAGAAGCTATTCTTGCAGAAAACAACTAATATAAGTTATACTATGTATAAACTAAAAAAAGAATCCCCATATCTTTTGTCACAAAAGAATATGGGGTATTTGGTGTTACATAAATAGCAGAATAAAATGAGGAGGGAACGACGTGATGTCTGTTCATCACGCAAGAAAAAATATGAAAGATAAAAAACCGGTTCAGATGTACTTTTAAAGCATTCATGACATCTATGGCTAATTTAAAAAACTATGCGCTCGCCAAATCTCTGCAGTACGACGAGTCTTATATCAGTAAGTGGATCAGTGGAAAACTACTTCCTTCTGACAAGAACCATGAGCTGATCCTTCAGGCAATCAGCGAATGCATCGTCCAGTCCCTGACACCTGAAACGATTCCCGTGTTTCTTAAAGAATATCAGGTGAGAGATACTACCGATCTCCAGGCCGCTCTCTATGAACATCTGGAATCCGAATATAACTATGTCAAAGAACTGCAGACCTCGACAGGTTCTGAAGTAGCCTCCAAGATTTTCTATTATCCGGAACTGACTTTGGATCAGTTTATTTTCAAAATGAAACATCCGTCTCTTCGTAAGGTAGATTCCGTCAACTGCCATGCCATGGTAGATATTTTAAATATTGACACCAATTATCAGATGTTGATCGCAGAAATGAATGGTCTTCACAATGATCGAAAATTGGTTCTTCCGGGTGTTCATTTTTCCCTTATGCTGGATCTGGAACACACAGATTTAAGCACTTCGAAAATTGCAGTGTTTTTAATCGATCTTCTTTCAAATCTTGCCAATATTGATTTCAATCTTTATTATGGCACCCAGGCAGAAAAGAAACTTATCTTTTCCGTAAAAGATATTTACTCTATTTCCGGAATGCTGATGGACCAAAACCATTGTTTATCAGTCACTACCATAGAAGATGGAACTCTTTCCTCGGAGCTTTATCATAAATTAAAGTCTCTTTGTAACAAAGAGTCTCTCTTGATCCGCAAAACAAGTATTGAAGCCATGATTCGCAGTCACGAGTATGAGCATGCTCTCTTTGCTCAAAATCCAGCCTGTCTTCTCGCTCATTTTACGGAGCATTTTCTTCCGGACGATTTACATGAAGAGCTCTTAGAAACCTTCGAACCGGTTTTGAATCAAGCAGACCCAAACACCTTAAGACACTTACATTCTCTGACAAAACAATTATTATCCTCTGCGCCGATTAAAATATTATTCTATGCTTCGGTCTTTAATGACTTTGCGATTTCCGGCGAAATGGATTTTTACGGATGCCGTGTTCAGCTTACTCCAAAACAGAGGCTTGTCCTTATGAATTATATTGATCGGTTATACCACAATAATCACAATTTTGATATCCGAGTACTTCCGGACGGTGTTCTGTCAGATTATCAGCACATACCAAGACCTAGTGTTATTTTTGCAGACACATTTTGTTCCCTGCGTCTCAAGCGAAATACACCGGACTATGGTATCTGTGTCACAAATAAGTTATTTTTGAATGAAATTTTCTCAGACTTTTACTATGAAACCTGGAATTCAGATTCTCTGATCAAGGCAGATTCTCTGATTTCACATTCCATACTTTCTTTGGAGATCCTGATTTCAGAAGTCTAGCCTCTTGACCGGATTTATCCTAATATTATTTATCCTGTTCTCAAGATAGAAGCAGACATTTTTGCACTGTTTATTTCCTGCAGACAAAAATGCCTGCTTCTTTTGTCACATCGTATCCTTTGCCAGCTTTTTGTTTTACATAATCTCTGAACTCCTGGTATCTGCTCAAGATGTATTGATTCTGATTGCCATGGCAGGAAAGGATATATGCGATCAACGGTTCTGCATCCTGAATTTCCAGCTTATCTTTATATTCCTGCCACGAAATTTCATGAAAATATGGTTTCAAGATTTCTTTTCCGTTTTCTTTCCCAAATTTCTCATACAGATTGTCAGCTGACAGTACAATCCGATTGTCAAATCCTTTTGCCAGCTCACTTACTTCTTTCATATGTTTTTTTCCATAGGTACTGCATATGAATCTTCCGGATTTCTTTAATACTCTTGCCACTTCCCTGCAGGTCTGACTCAGATTTTCACAATAAAACAGCATATGATTGGCGATCACCAAATCAAAGGTTTCTGCCATAAAGGGAATCTTTTCTGCATCTAGGATTTTAAATTCAAATCTCTTATCCTTTTGACCGATGTTTCTTCTGGCATCTCTTAACATACCCTCGGACAGGTCAGAAAGTGTTATGCTGATGCTGTCTGGTATTTTCTGTATATTCTCTTTCCAGAGCATTCCGTTTCCACAACCGATTTCTAAAACCTTCAGTCCATTTTTCAATTCAAGATTTCGATAAATCCAGGGGAACCATCCCTCTTTATTTACCGAATATAATCGGTGCAGGCGGATTCGGGAAGCAATATTGGTGGCATTTTGATACTGCTTCTTTACCGCATTTTCCATTCCTGTAAGATGAATCAGTTCCAGCATTTTGTTCCAGTTTACCGTATGATACTCTCTGATCTCACCGGAAGTATCTTCAATTGCCTTTTCAACCAGCTGCAATTGTTCGATCTTATCACGAACCAGTTTTAATTGTACTTCCAGCGAATCTGACAAAAAATGATAATCCATATCTCCGATAGTCATATTTTTGATATCATTCAGCGAAAAACCCAAAAACTTCAGCAGAAGTATCTGCTGAAGTCTTGTGAAATCCTCATCTGTATAAAAACGAGCTCCTGATTCATTTACAAAAGACGGTTTTAATATATCATGGCTGTCATAATATCTGATGGTACGCACGGTGACATGTGCCATACGGGCAAATTCTCCCGATGAATAAAATCCCTCTTTTTTCATTTATCTCTTACTCTCCAATCCCACTTTCCACTAATTCTACCATCGCTTCAAGTGCCTTCTCTTCATCTTTCCCCTCGCACACGATCTCAATGGTATCACCGGACTTGATGCATGCCCCCAGCACGCTCAGCACACTTTTCGCATTACCTTCCGATTCGCGATATCGGAAAGTGATCTTACTTTCATATTCCAGTGCCATCTTGCAGAAAAGTCCTGCCGGTCTCAAATGCAATCCCGTCGGATTTTTGATCGTTACCTTTTTACTGATCATTTTCTCCTCCACTGCTCTTTGTCAATGTGATCTGTACATTGATCGTATCTTCAAGTTCAATTCCGTCAGGAAGTGTAACCTGAATCGGAACATTATAGGTTCCCGCTGTCTTGCAATCGTTCAGATTGATTGACACATTTCCTTTTTCAAGAGTAAAATCATCCAGATCCTCTTTAGAACCACGCACAACAATTTCCAGATTGCCCTGTTCTGCATATGACACCTTGTAATCCTTTGGTGCATTCAGCAGCGCAATGGAATTGTATGGGAATTCGACTGTCTTAGTTCCGAATTTCTCTACCTGGATCTTTATAACGATCGGTACGCCTCCTGCGCTGTCCTGGTCTGTCTTTGCCCAGTACGGAAGATAATTGGCGATATCTACTGTCTTCTCTATTGTCTGATCCAGACCATCTTCTGCCAGCTCTTCTGCCGGAATTTCAATAGAATCCACCGTTTCCAGTTGCTCCTCTGTGCCTACGATCTGAATGCTTTCCGGCTGGATACTGATTCCGCTGAAATGATATCCGCTCGCAGTACCGATCAGTGAAGTATCAAATTCTACCGGAATACTCTTTGTCTGAAGCATGGTGATTTTTACCTTCAGTCCTTCGTCTCCCAGGTTATTCTCAATCTGTGTCGAATCTATGATCTTTCCATTGTTATCATAAAGAATCAGCTCTGCTTCTTTTTCCTCATCTTTAGACTGTCCTGAAACATCGACAAGTGCTACCACCTTGTCGATTGAATCGATTACTGATTCTGGCCCGCTGATCTTAATCTTCTCCGGATTTGCTTTCAGCTCACCCACCTGATATCCGTCTCTCGGTGTTCCCGAACTGGTTGCAGTGATCGGGAAAGTCTCTGATTTTCCAAGTTCAATGCTTACTCGCAAATTGATCGGGTTGGCAGTCGCCTCAAACCTTCCTGCATAAGAAGGGATCGATATATCGATCGGGATCAGGGATCTGGTTCTGACATCCAGATTCTTCATATCCGCTGTTGCCCTGATATCATCAGTTTTAATTTTATTTAAAATAGAACGTTTTGCCTTTACTGTTACGGATACCGTCCTGCTGTCATCCAGAATCTGATATGTATTGCCCGGATTTGTTACGATTTCCGGATGTGTCACTGTCACCTGGATTCCGGAAAATGTCCGTTCGTCCACCGGATCTTCAATATTCATAACAATTATCCATAAAAGGACAGAGAATACAAATGCCAACAACTTAAGACCCCAATTTTTAGTCAACGCCCTTTTCATGCGATCTCCATCCTTTCCATATTTTTTTCAAACGTCCAATCTCCACACTCTTCTTACTGATAGATTCCAGACGTTTTTTCAGATATTCCGGTGTAACATTGCGCACAAGCTGTCCGCCCATCGCTACAGATACATACCCGGTCTCTTCTGATACGGTGACGATCAGAGCATCACTCACCTCACTCATTCCGACTGCTGCACGATGTCTGGTCCCCAGCTCCTTACTGATTCCCATATTGTCTGACAATGGAAGATAGCAGGTCGCTGATACGATCCTGTCTCCACGGACAATGATTGCACCATCATGAAGTGGTGTGTTGTGTTCAAAAATATTGATCAATACCTGTGGTGATACAATACAGTCCAGCGCGATTCCGGTGCTCTCGTATTCTGTCAGCATGATTGCCTGCTCTACGACGATAAGTGCTCCTGTCTTCACTGCTCCCATCGCAAAGGATGCTTCTACGATTCCATCAATCGTTTTCTGGCTGAAACGTACATTATCTTTTCCTCTTTTATCCAGTGCTACCATATTGGGAAC
>ENA-OQBD01001607-OQBD01001607.1-human-gut-metagenome-genome-assembly--contig:-NODE-1607-length-10246-cov-2.913924_pt1 | contig 10246 bp, 11 predicted proteins | sample MGYA00242742_ERZ504543 | MGnify/ENA primary metagenome ERZ504543 (study PRJEB26092, sample SAMD00036239) | human gut metagenome | host: Homo sapiens | study: EMG produced TPA metagenomics assembly of... | reverse complement strand
TGCTCATCACCGTGTCCCGGCCTGCCTCGTCGATGCCGGTGACAATCACCTCATACCCGGCCTGGCCCAGTACCTCGGCCGTTTTGCCGCCGATGCCGCCGGTGGCTCCGGTAATCAATGCTGTTTTTCATATAGTCCCTCCTTCGTCCGTTAGGTACTTGCAATAACTTTGAAAGTTACTTTTAACACGAAATCCTCCGCTGGGGGTGAAGATGTCCAGAATCACGGCATCCTCCAGAGCGGTAGCTCCGTGGAGCTCATTGGGGGCCACATAGTAGCTGTCGCCCTTGTGCAGGGTATAGGTTTTGCCCTCCACCTCATACTGAAAGCTGCCGGACAGAATATAACTCACCTGTTCGTGGGGATGACGATGAGCCTCGCCCACCGCGCCTTTTTCAAAGCTTGCCTCCACCCCCATCATCTGGCCGCCATGAGCCAGAATTCGGCGGGTAATGCCCGGCGCCGGATGGGTTGGAAGGATATCCTGATATTTCAATACCATACTTTTTTTCTCCTTGTATTCTTTCAGAATTTTAAATAAAGGCCTGTCCGCCGTTGATCTGAATCACCTCACCGGTGAGGAAGGATGCCTTGTCCGAAGCCAGGAACTCGATGACGTCGGCCACCTCCCGGGGCTCGCCCAGGCGCTTCATCAGGATGCTGTCTTTCCAGCTCTCCACCAGCTTGCGGTCGGTAGCAGCGTGGAAGGGGGTATCGATGGTGCCGGGGGAAACCATGTTCACCCGGATGCCGAACTCGGCCAAGTCCTTGGCCAGGGCACGGGAATAGCTCTGCACCGCTCCCTTGGAGGCCGCATAGATGGAAGCTCCGATACCGCCTCCGTTGGTCACTGCAATGGTGCTGAAGTTGATGATGGAGGGGTTGGTGCCTTTTTTCAGCAGCGGCAGCGCTGCACGAGTGTTGAAAAACAGGCTGTCGAAATTCAGCGCCATTACTTTGCGCATAAAGCCAGTCTCCATCTCGGAAACCCGCTGCCGGCCGCCCAGGCCGCCCACGTTGTTCACTAACAGATCCAGATGATCAAACTTCTCGGCGATCTTGGCAAAGGTCTCGTTCACCTGCTCCTCGCTGGTGGCGTCGCATTTATAAAAATGTGCCTTGATGCCCTTGCTTTCCAGATTGCTCATCACCGTGTCCCGGCCTGCCTCGTCGATGCCGGTGACAATCACCTCATACCCGGCCTGGCCCAGTACCTCGGCCGTTTTGCCGCCGATGCCGCCGGTGGCTCCGGTAATCAATGCTGTTTTCATACTTAATTGCCTCCCATATGGTTTGATTTCAAACAGTAAGCTGCATGCTGTAACGTACCTTTTCTCCCCTCGCCCGCACAAGAATGCTACGGCGAGTCTGGTTGACAGGATTATCCTTGGTTTTAAGGAGGAACAGCTCCTGTCCATTTTCCAGCTGCAGTTCTATCTTCATCCGCAGTTCGCCAAAGACAGCCCAGAGAACTGCTTTATCCCCCAAAACCAGCACCTTTTTGGTTTCCTCCACATGCTGGTAGCCATTTTCCGAAAAGCCCAGACTGGCATCCTCCAACGGCATCTCACATTCCAGCTGAAGCTGGGGTTCCAGATGGAATACATAATCGTATACCCCTGGCTTACCCTGGACCAGGAATTCATCCACCAGGGAATCCTCGGTAATGTGCAGGTTGCGCTGGTAATCAATACCCTCGTAGACATCCAATGCCAAACCCGAAAAGCTGTCTGCATCAAAGTGCAGGCACTTGCCCGGATGCACCGAAGTGATATCCTGGCCGTTCCAGCATACGGTATTATGAGACAAGGTCTTTCGATGCCACTCGTTGCACAGCCGGGACTGGTAACCCGCATTGGAAAGATCCCGAGAAATGCGCTGATCTTTATACATCACCTCGATGTTCATAATATCCGGATGGGCATGAGATTTGCCGTTGAGGCCATATTTCACAAACACATTCCAGTTGTTGTTGCGCAGCATGGCAAAGTTGGAGGTGGGGAATGTATTGGAGACATGGGCCACCGGCCGGTAATCGCTGTAATCAAAATCGATGTTGAACAGCAGCTGTTCCAGACACACTGTCCCGCAGCAGTAATAAGGCTCCGAAAGGGGCAGAGTGGTGCGAGGATTGGGGTCGTTCTCAATGATTTTTAGCAGATTGCCCACCTTGCTCTTTTCGCCAAAGGCCCGGGCGGCGGTGTGATACACATAGCTGAATGTGCGCAGATTCAAATTGGGCCAACCGTCGTTGGGATTGGGCAGATACAGGTTGTCAAAGGCGTATTCGTAGGCTTTCTCAAACATCCGTTCAAAAATCGCTGTGCTCTCCTGGCCAAAATCATACCCGTAAATCTTGCTGAAGAGGAACAGATAAGAAACGCCCTCCAACAAAAAGAAGTTGTAGTGGATGGAGCCTTCGTACCAGAAGCCGTCGGCAGTCACACCCTCGGCCAGCTGACGCCGGATATTAAAGGGGCTGGTGAAGGCGTAATCGATCATCTCCTGATCCTTCATGGCAAGACCCATCACACCGATGGCAGCCAGCGACCAGCAGCTGATATTGTGGATCTCCACCGCCTGGGGAGCCAGCAGCCGGAACATCTCCCGGAAAAGCTTGCGGTGCACATTTTCCAGCCATTCCTGCTCCAGTTCAGGGCGCAAAATCTCAATGGTCTGGATAAAGCGGATAGCTACGATGGCCTCATTCAGGCCCTGAGGCATCATTTTTCCGCATCCCCACTTCATGGTTTCGTAGCTGTCAAAAATCTTGTTTTCCTTGTTGTGCAGCACGAACTCATGGTAATGAGCCGCGTAAAAATCGATCACCTGCAAAGCGTAGTCCCGGTATTTTGTCTCACCGGTGGCCTTGTATACCGCAGCCGAAACCAGAGCCAAAACCACAGCCCGGTTGCGATAGAAGGTGACCCACACGCCATCCTGCACATCGTTGGAATATACCTTTCCGCAGATCTCACACCGGTGGCTGTGGGGCGAATTCAAATCAAAAATCAGCCTGCCGCCATCGTCATCACAAAAATAGTGGTGCCCCCATCGGCTCAGCTTGGCGGGCGAATCGCAGAAGGAGGGCAGAAAGTCATCTACGTCCTTCTTCATCGCCAGAATCGCCTGACGGTTGCGGGGCAGTTGTACCAGTTCACAGAACCGGTCGTTTACATAGTTCATAGTTGGTTCCTCTTTCTCTGCACAGCGTTTACAGCGAATACTCCGCCGTTTCTGCTCCATCCCTGGTCACCCGCAGACGCACCGGACTGCGGCCAACGCCGGCATCGTATTCCCCCACCGTCAGCTTGTATACGTTGCCGTTCCATTCCAGGTGAAGCATTCCCTGCTGGCAGCAAACCTTGGCCTCGCTGCCGGCAAAAGTAAAACACTCAAAGAATACTTGGCTGGTCTGGGGGGTCTGGGAATCGGTAGACAGGGTATGGATGCAGGTGCGGCACAGCTTGTCCTGTTCCTGGGTGGTCATCACACTGACCACCTGCTGTTCATACTGCCGCGTCTCTGTCGGTGCGCTGGAAAATACCTGGTATCGGATATCTCCTGTCTCCATGGGATACCGGTATCCTTTTTCCTGGGGACAGGGCAGCGGATCGGTGTTGCAAATGACCGAATAGATATGGCTCTTTTGGCTGTTGAAAATATCCGCAAACAGCCAGAAGCCCAAACCGTCGGTCACCAGCACCCGGCTTACCTCCTGCATCTGCATATGGCGGGGATACACCCCTGCTGTCTCGCCCCGGTAAACGGCCAGGTTTCCCTCTACCTTAACGCAGGAAACAAAACCGCCGTAGCTTTCGGGGGAAAAGTCTTTTCCCTCTTCCTTCTGCCGCTGCTCCACACTGGTCATATAGACGTCGTTGACGTCCTGGGCGTCGGTATATCTACCATCCACCAGCAGGACATTGTGGTTATCCGGCATCAGATTGCGGTTGTAACCGTCCTCACAGGTGAAATATTCGCCGCCGCTGGCAAAAATATAGGACAAATTGTCGGGGTGATGGTGAGACAAAGAAAACAGATCGATCCCCTCGTCTTGCAGGATCTTCCAGCCTTCCCTCCATTGCTTGGCGCCTCCCGGCGCGCCGCACTTGATGGAAAACACCCGGGCGTCCCGCTGCCAACTGCTGCGCAGAGCCAGCAGACCCAAATCCTCAAAATACCGAGCCAGGGGCAAATCGTCAAACTCCCGTTCTTCCACCGAGGGGTCGTACCACAAAAACTCGAAAATCGCTTCGGGCAGAATTCCGGGCTTCACCTTGCTGTTGGCAGCTTCCTGAGCAAGGAATTCCTTCACCACCATATTTTCCCAACTTCTGGGCATGGCCGTTGCGGTATTCCGCCGCTACCTTGTAGTAAACACAGACCGGATGGCTGCTGTAACGGTCGTGGCAGTCGCCGTAGTTCATCTGCCGGGTAAAATCACCGTTGCACTGGTACAGTCGATAATAAAAGGTGTTTTTCAAGTAGGGGCTGGATTGGAAATAATCGATTCCTTCCTGCACCTTCAGCAGATGAGCATAGACAAACAGCCACATGCCGCCGTAGCGCCAATAGGTGACGCCCTCGTAGTTGGAACCGTCCTCTGCCATCAAGTCAAACACCCGGGCAAAGTCCTCTTTGGCTTCCTTTATATATGTATCGGCTTCCTCAGCCTGTCCCTGCATGGCATAGCCGGCGGCAGCCAGCCCCGTCATGTTGATCCAGTTGTGGTTCTGGTAAAAGTTGGTGGACCAACCGCTGCCGTAGGTATCACGGCGATAGTCGAACATCACCTTAGCATGGTGACGGATCTTACAGAAGATCCGCTGCTTTTCCTCTTCGGAAAGATAGGGCTTCAACCAGTCGTACCCCAGAGAAAGGCCAAACAATATCCAGGACGCGGATAAATCTACATTTACCAGATGGGCATTTCCCCATTTTTCATAGGACAGCACCGTGTTCATAAACCGCTTGGCATCCTGCAGATACTGTTCGCTGCCGCTGAGTCGGTAGGCCAGGGCCAGGTTAGCAATTGCAATGCCCATATATGTTGTGCTCTCCTTAGGATGTTCCAGAGGCAGCTCCATCTGCTTGTATCGGTCGGCCTGTTCCAGCAGACGCTTGTACTGCATAGCACGACTGGTATCCAGCTGCAGGCAATAGGGTTTCAAATCACCGATAAATATCAATCGATTCACCTTCTTTTTACTTACATACCGTAGCAGAACCGGTGCGGATTGCCCGCAGTTTGTCTGTCAGGCCGGTGATGGCACTGTAAAACAGAGTATATAGGGTGGCAAATCCGAAGGGTTCGCCAGCCACCACCACCGTTTCTGGGGACAGCCCTAGCAAACCGACTAGAAACAGGTTGATATTTTGGTAGCTGAGATATACCAAAATCACCACCAGCATACTCAATCCCAAGTCGCCCAGTGTCTGCAAAGCCCGCTGCCAGCCCTTTTTGTTGCGGTACCTGTGGTTTACAATCTCACCGCCCCGCACGATGTCAAATACATTGTACGCGATGGGATTGTACACCACAATGGTAACAAGGCCGATACCCACTCCCAGGAAAAAGATCAGGTCGATGGGACTGGTGTATCCCCCTGCCTGGGTACCGAAGCCAATCATAAAATAGCACATGCCCACAATCCACCAGCGCAGCAGCGTGGCTTTGGCATTGTCTGAGATTTTTTTGCGACGAGTATGCTTTTTATCCATTTTTTCCTTACCTTTCCGTATGCTTTCTGCATGTGTCGATCAAAAGCAGAACACCGGACAGAGCGAACATAGCCATAAGTGCCAGGCTAAACCATACTGCCTTGTATACCATGGCTGGTTCCAGCGAATTTTGGGTACGGATAGCTGTTTGATAAATAGATACCAAGTCTGCCCCCATGCCCACAGTGGCCGCGCACAGAGCGATAGTAGCGTATCCCGCAAAGGAACGGCTCACATGCACTTGGGTGGATTCAAACAGAGTAACCAACCCCAACAGCACAAACAGAAACATGATGAATCCGCATATCTGATTTTCCAGCAGCAGCAGAGCGCTGGTGTGCACATAGGTGAAAATCAGATGCGCAATCGCTGCCACTGCAATGAGCAGTTTGGCCACTGTCTGGATATGGATGTTTTCTTTCAGTTCACGCATGGTCGTCACCTGCTTCCATATGTAAGATCGCTTCGCCCGTTTCGGCATCGAAGAAATGCGCCCGGGACATATCCGGCTTGAGATACAGCCGGCCGCCAAAGCAGGCCGATGTATCGTCGATACGGCACTGTACATCCTGCTGCTGAATCTGCGCGTGGATGATGAGATGGCTGCCCATAAATTCTTTAGCCACAAAATCCGCCTTGAAAGTACCATCGCCGGCCTCTTCTGCAAGGCTGAACACCTCGGGATGTAAACCCAGGATCACTTCCTTGGAGCTCCAGGCCTCCAGCTTGTGGGCTGCCCAAGGGGCGAGACGCAACCGATTTTCACCGCACACGAAGGTTTCCCCTTCCAACTTGCCGCGGATAAAATTGATCTGGGGCGAGCCGATAAATCCCGCCACAAACATATTCACCGGCAGTCCGTAAATTTCCCGGGGCGTACCCACCTGCTGCACCACACCTTCCTTCATCACCACCATACGGTCAGCCATGGTCATGGCCTCGGTCTGGTCATGTGTGACGTAAATAGTAGTCACCTTTAGGCTTCTCTGCAGCTTTACGATCTCGATGCGGGTGCTGTTGCGCAGTTTTGCATCCAGATTGGACAGCGGCTCATCCATCAGGAATGCCTTGGGATGACGAATGATGGAACGTGCCAGAGCCACCCGCTGTTTCTGTCCACCAGAAAGCTGCCCCGGCAGCCGGTTGAGATATTGCTGGATATCCACCGTTGCCGCCGCCTGTTGGACCTTGTCATAGATGGCCGTGTCCTTCTGGTGCTGCACCTTCATGCTGATACCCACATTGTCGTACACCGACAAATTGCCGTACAGCGCGTAATCCTGAAATACGATGGCAATATCCCGCTCCACTGGAGGACGGTTGTTGATCACCTTGCCGTCCAACAGCAGCTTGCCGGAGGTGATCTCCTCCAGGCCCGCCAGCATGCGCAGAACGGTGGATTTTCCACAGCCGGATGGTCCCACAAAGACGATAAACTCGCCGTCATCCACATCCAGATTGAAATCATGGATGGCATGAAACCCATTGGGATACACCTTGTTTACATTCTGAAACTGTATTTTTCCCATCTGTATGCCTCCATCATTTACTGGTTCGGATGTGCCAGCTGCTTCTGCAGCCGGCGTCGTTTGGAGCTTTTGCGCAGGCTGTTGCCACCAGCAGCAAACAACAAAGCCGCTCCCGCTAGGTTGGCGACCAGGATGATCTGCTCACGGTCATAAGGCTGTAGCACAAAGGGTACCAGCACAAACTGACGAAGCAGCATATAACCGCCCACAATCAGACTAACTGCTGCCCAAGGTATTTCGTACACATTCACCTTCACCGCACAGGTAAACAGCAAGAACAAAAGGAAAATGTTCACGATCACCGCAACGCCCATCATAAAGGTAACCGGCATCACGTCCAGAATACTCACCACATACACAAATTCCAACAGGGTGGCCAGCAAGATCATGGCGTAGGAAGGCGCATCCTTTTTATAGAGGGTAACATATACCTTTTTCTCTTTTTCCGAAATATCCGGCTTCATATCAGGCGCCTCCCTTCTGCAGTTTTTTGTATCGGATATGGCTGAGCAGCAGCACCGCCGCAAAAGCTACGCAGACAATAATCTGCACACTATATATCCCGATACCCACCTGAAACGTAGTAAATTTGAGTTCATACCCGGTGATTCCGTCAGCGTACAGATACTGAAAATCCAGTCCCTTGTAATACGCCCAGATGGCGAGAATGTTGCGAATGGCGTTCACGGCGCCAAAGCAGCAGCAGCCCATATACACCGTCATCACAGCAGCCGCAAAGCGGTCCGGCACAGCTGTGCGGATCTCCAAAGAACAATCATCAAAATACCGATAATTCCCACAATGGCCCACCCAGGATCTGCCGGTTGAATCCCTGCAGGATCACCTCGTAAAACTGGGCGATTTGTTTGTTTTGAGGCATTTTCAGTCCAAACAGGTCGTTGTATTCGGTCATGAATACCAAGGTGTACAGGAATACCACAATGGCCGTCACTGTGTATACGGCCGACAGAATAACTGTCCCCGAAATATTTTTTTCATAGTCAAGCCCTCCATTGTTTGTTTCGGGGAGACCGAGGTCTCCCCGAAACAGCACGCGCACAATTATTGGGCCGCGGTCATCACCTGATATGCCTGCTGATAGGCAGTAACATACGCATCCAGGTTTCTTGCTTCAAATGCAGCCAGATATTCGTTGTAATCGGCCGGAATGGAGATGCCGTTCGGAGCATTCCCCTTGGCATTGTACCGCACGATGTTGAACATCTCCTCGCTCAGATCTTCCATACCCATGGTAGTGGTTTCGGAAATAGCCTCCTTCTGACGCAGCGTCAAAGAGAACACAGGAGGAACCATCTTGTAATAGTTGGGGTTATCACCCTTGATACCTTCGCCCGCGTAGGTGGCAAAGTGTGTGGTGGAATTCTGCAGCAGCTCCCAGCCTTCAAATCCACGCTCGGAGGTATACTGGTATTCGAAGCCGATATCCTTCTGGTAGCCGATGGGAATCAGGCAACCCAGCCAGTCGCGCAGGAAAGTGGAAAGGTCGCCCTTGGCCACGGAAGCGCAGGTCTCCATCACCCAATCGGTGTACTGGGGATATTCCTTGCCATCGGGTCCGGTATAGGTCTCGTTTTCCTTCAGGAACATGGGCAGGCCGTAGTTCTGCAGGGTGGAGCCTTCTTCGGTGAAGAAGTAGTCCAGCAGAGCGCAGGAGCGGTACAGCTCAGCATCGGTGGCGCAGCCGGCTACAGAGATGGACCAGCCATCAGGCTTGATGGCGCGGCCATTGTCGATATAATACTGCCACACGCCGTTCACCTTGGCGACCGGCGGCAGGATCACCACAACATCGCTGTTCAGCGAGTCCGCAGTGGAGGATGCCTGCCAGTCGAGGTGATAAAGCCAAAGGAAGGCGCATCGCTGGAATCCGTTTCCCCCACAGAGTGCTGCGGAAGTTGGTCTTGTTGGTCAGGTCATAGCAAGTCGGAGTAGATCAGACCCTCGGCCTCCATATCAGACAGATAGCACAGCACATTGTACATGCCCTCGGTGGAGTAGGTGTATTGCACATTATTATCTGCATCAATGTACCAGCGAGCGGTGTAGGAGTCCGCACTGTGTGCTTTCACGCCGTCAAAATAGGTGCTAAGGCGCAGCAGATCCTCCCGATAGCTGGACTGACGGGTGAACATGGGCCAGACCGTATCCGCTCTTCCGTCGGTCAGGTAGCCGGGGTTTGCCTTGATGCAGCGCATCAGGGCCACCAGCTCGTCGATGTCGTAGGCGGCCTTCTCGCCCAGGAACAGCTCGGAGGGAGAAGCGTAGTCGTAGTTGTCCTTGATGTACTGGATAAAGGTCTTGGTCAGAGTTTCGCCGTTTTTCACCGAGAGGGCGTTCTGCAACTCCACAATGTTCTGATCGGTCTTTTTGGTAATGGTGACGCCTTCCATGGGAGACACGCTGCCGCCGTTGGCACCATAGCGGGCATTGGCCCCGGCATAGAAGCCCTTGTAATGGCAGGTCAGCTCGGTGGCAGTGTCGTAGGGGGCGTTGTTTACATCCAGCAGCATCACGACCCAGCTCTGGCGGGCGCAGAACGAGCGAGCAAAGTTATTCAGTTCTGCAATGTAGGGAATGTGATAAATGTTGCCGTCGTATGCGGTGATTGCACGTCGAACGTCAGGATTCTCGTCCAAATAATTCTGGAAATTGGGCAGGTAACCCTGATCCATCATCTGGCTCAGATTGACAAATTTGCCCTCGGTGCCATAGTACATCAGATCATCTGCGATGGAGTTGCCGCCAAAAATATTTGCCTCTGCAAAGTTGGTGGTGGAGGCGGTATCGATCATCTCGGTAGCCTTCTGGTCCTGGGTGGTGACATCGGTGATGGTCACATTCAGCACCTGCTGCAGGTGGCTCCACACCGGCTTGAGCATACCGGCGGTGACATTGGTGCCGTCGGGCAGATTCAAGGGAGACTCCTGGTTATAGGTGATGGTCCGGGATTTGTTGCCCGCAGCATAGTTGAT
>ENA-OQBD01001606-OQBD01001606.1-human-gut-metagenome-genome-assembly--contig:-NODE-1606-length-10253-cov-3.319870_pt1 | contig 10253 bp, 6 predicted proteins | sample MGYA00242742_ERZ504543 | MGnify/ENA primary metagenome ERZ504543 (study PRJEB26092, sample SAMD00036239) | human gut metagenome | host: Homo sapiens | study: EMG produced TPA metagenomics assembly of... | reverse complement strand
GTTTATAATAATAAACCATTTTTTTCAAAAAAAGCACTACCCAAATTTCATTTTCTTGTGTATAATTAAATACAATTTCAGAAAGGAAAAATTATTAACATGATTGTTAAAAAAATGCCCATTTTACAAGGGTTTCCAGACTTTGAGACTGTTAAATTTTTTCACCGGGAAAATTCTTCCAAAAATACAATTTTACACCTGTTTTTTACGACATTGAAACCACCGGATTATCAAGAAATTCCACGTATTTATACCTGATCGGAGCTGTTGGAATTGAAGATGAAACTTGGAATTTTTATCAATGGATGGCGGAGAATGCAAATGAAGAAGAGACAATTCTGAGAATTTTTTCACAATTTCTTCAGCAATGTGATTTGCTGATTTCCTACAACGGAGACCGCTTCGACCAGCCATATCTGGAAGCACGATATGAAAAATATGGAATTCCCTCTCCGTTTACGGGAAAACAGTCGCTGGATCTCTACCTGACATTAAAACCGTTAAAGTCACTTTTAAAACTGTCTGCCATGAAGCAGCCCTGCATGGAAGAATTTCTGGGGATCAAAGACAGGATTTATGATAATGGTAAGGAATGCATTAAACTTTACAAAGATTTTCTGAAAAAAAGAGATGCCTTTACAGCTGATGAAATTCTGGGACACAACCTGGAGGATGTGCTGGGACTGGGAAGAATCTTTGATATGCTGGGATATCTTTGCATCTATGATGGAGATTATGAAGTTACATACAGCGAATTTGACGGAGACAACCTGATCCTGAAGCTGAAGCTCCCCTGCACATTGCCACAGGAATTTTCCAATGGAAACACCGACTTCTATCTGACAGGAAAAGACGAAGAAATCAATTTAATTATCAAAACAACTGACGGGAAACTGAAACAATACTATGCAGATTATAAGGATTACTATTATCTCCCGGAGGAGGATACGGTTATCCCGAAATCTCTCGGATCCGGAATTGACAGAAAGCACCGGAAAGCAGCAACCAAAAATACCTGTTACACCTGGTTTACCTGCTCCGATGCCTTCCTCAGTTCCCCCGTACAGCAGAAGCAATATCTGACATATACGCTTTCCTGTCTGATTGAAACTCTAGAACGCGTCTGAAAAATCCTCTGTGATCATACATAAATATCGTCGAAAACAATTTTCAATGGATTGTGAAGAGAAAAAGCCCTCTCACTGCTGACCGAGAAAATATAACCGTCAAATTCCATTGTCTCAAAAAAGCATGGCCTTTCTGAGGATTTTCCGAGGACAAACCCGTCTGCTGTGGGAACCACTTCAAAAGAATCCAAAGGAAGGCTCATTCCTCTGCCTGTCATTTTCATATAACTTTCTTTTAATGTCCAGAGCGTAAAAAACGCCTTATCTTTGTTCTTCGCAGCCTTGATGTAAGCAAGCTCTGAATGGTAGAAATAATGTTCTGCCACCTCAAGAGGCGCATTGGCATTTTTCTCAATATCGCACCCGACTTCGCAGTCTGACAGCACACCCACAACATAGTCCCCCGCATGAGATACATTAAAAAAAACGGCCATCCACAACCGGCTTTTCATTGTCAGAATATCTCAGGCAGCTTTCCGTAAGCCCGTTTTCATCGAGGATTTTTCTGATGATGATCCCTGCACCCAGACTTCTTTTGCGGTCATCAGGCATACGATACCTGATGACCTTTTCTCTTCTTCTGATCCCAACCAGATCCAGAAGCCTTTCATTCTTAAGCGGATCCTCAAAATGATTAATATTGATCCTGTATAATTTCTGCATCTGATCAACAGTTACTTCTTCTGAATATCGATCTTGCTGTCAAACCCTGTAAGGCTGAATACATCGTAAACCTCATCAGAAACATTGATGATCTTAAATCCATCCTTTTGGGCCATTTTTTTGTAGGCTACGATCACCTGACGTAAGCCTGCAGATGAAATATACTCCAGATTTGTAAAATCAAATACCAGACTTGTGATGCTGTCTTCAAGTCCGGACAGAGCCTCCCCTAACTGGGGAGCTGTCTGTGTATCAAGCCATCCGCTGATTTCCATAGTTGCTTTGTTACCTTCTGTTTTTGTGATAATTTCCATTGTAATTTTCCCTCCTGAATCAATCAAAAAATGTAAGTCTGTCAAGTGCTGCAATTGCATTTTCCAGATATCTGTCATCTGTAACCGGCCATTTATAATCCAGCCTGTACAGAACCTGTGCTGTAAAACGATTGCTGTAATCAATGGTATAGATTTCATTTTCATTATGTGAGGTATAGGCGATCAGTCCGGAAACCGCATCAGAATCCTGACCGGTCTTTGCAAATTCCTTCACTGCTGCCTCAAACTCCTCATCTCTTACAATATCAATCCTGAATCCATAGCTGCGCATTGCGTAGATCAGGTCTGCCATATAAATATGATGGCTGTTGCATGCATGGAATACAGTAAATCTCCGGTCGGTCTGAGCCAGTCTCAGAACTGCCAGCGCAGTAGAATCAATCGGTGAGAATTCTGCCACCTCATGCATACCGCCCATAGGGAATTTACCTACAGCCGCATAACCTCTCAGGCTGCGAAGGAATCCATTGGTAATGAAATTAATCTGGAACTCGCCGTCAGAGTTTCGGCTCATCAGATTACCTACCCGGATCACCTTGCCGTCCAGTCCCTCGGAAACTGCTTCCAGAACCGCCCTCTCTGCCAGGAATTTGGTGCGGATATATTCGTTGGTAATATTCTGTCCGATGTACAAATCATTCTCACAGAAAACTCTGGACATTGGCGGAACACCGTCAGAACCCTCTCCCGCAACGGAAACCGTAGAAATCTGGATCAGTCTGCGGCCGTTATTCTTACAGAAATCGATCAGATTTTCCACACCCTGCACATTAATTCTCTCCAGTACATCATCAGCCGCAAAATGCTTTACGCAGGCAGCGCAGTTAATGATGGTGCTGAATTTGTATTCTGAAAATCCTGTTACCTGTTCCTTTGAGGTAATATCCCCATCCACACAGATAATACGGCTTTCAAACAGCTCTTTGTATGGATCATCAAAATAGTACATCAGCATGTTCATCATTCGCTTTTCAGGCGATTCATATTTGCCCTTACGTACAAGACAGTAAACCTTACCGTCATAATTGTCAAGAAATGCTTTAAGGACATGGATCCCCAGGAAACCTGTGGCACCTGTGACCATAATATCTCCCAGCTTTTCCTTTGTGATCCGGTCTGCATTTTCTTCTGTATTTGCGCTGATCACATTCTGGATCCTGTTATAGTTATAATCCGAAAATTCATTCTTGCTCTGTGCAGCCTCTGTAACTCCGTCATCATCAACCAGAGCTGCAAGTTCCCGTACAGTAGGATATTTGAAAATATCCGCATATACCAGTGAAATATTCTTTGACAGACACATAACAGCAACCTTGGATGCAGTAAGGGAAGATCCGCCCAGCTCAAAGAAGTTGTCCTCAATCCCTACTCTTTCAATTCCCAGTGCTTTCTCAAAAATCTCACAGAGTGCTCTCTGAGCTGCAGTAACCGGCTCTACATAGCTGGCAGTGTTCGTGGTTACCTCCGGCATTGGCAGTGCTTTTTTATCAATCTTACCGCCCGGTGTCACAGGCATTTCCTCAATGCTGACAAAGAAAGACGGCATCATATAATCCGGGATCAGCGGCTCCAGGAAGGTCTTCAGTTCATCCTCCGGGATGGCTTCTCCTGTATAATAAGCTGTGATATATTTATTTCCACCCTTTTCAATTACTGTAACGGCTGCATTTTTCACCAGCTCATGTTTCAGAAGGGCACCTTCGATCTCACCAAGCTCCACACGATATCCTCTGATCTTCACCTGTGAATCGATCCGGCCTATGTACTCAATATTTCCGTCACCTTTCATGCGGACCATATCACCGGTCCTGTAAAGACGGCTTTCCTGCTCACATACAGCAAATGGATTTTCTACAAACACAGATGCTGTTTTTTCCGGAAGATTATGATATCCTCTGGCAATCTGCCTTCCTGCGTGACAAAGTTCGCCGGACGCACCCACCGGAAGCCGGTTCAGATTCTCATCCACAATGTAGCTGCGCACATTCCGCCGTGATTTTCCGATCGGGATGTTGTCATACTGTCTGTCTACCAAAAACTCTGTGGAAGAAAACCGTATTCTCTGTAGGACCGTAGCCATTGATCATCTGATAGGTACGGTTACGGTAATGCTTGAATTTCTCGCCGCCAAGTGTAACAAATTTAAGAGCAGGTGCATCCTCCAGAAGTTCTGTAACCAGTTCTCCCATCTGGGTAGGGAAGGTTACGGTGGTGATCTCTTTTTCCATTTATATATCTGCTTATGGCAATGGCGTCCTTACGGATACTCTCCGGTAAAATATACAGGACTGCTCCTGCGGTAAGAGGTGCAAACAGATCGATCACTGACGCATCGAAACAGAAGCTCGCAAACTCTGCCACAATGTCATCCGGTGAAGTATTTCTGCTCAGTGTGATATATTCGATCAGGTTCAACAGATTTCTGTGCTCGATCATAACACCCCTTTGGGCTTTTCCTGTGGAGCCTGAGGTATAGATCATATAGGCAAGGTTCTCCGGTTTCGGAGAAATAAGCTCTGCAGAAAGTTCAAAATCCTCAGCCTCATCTGACACACTGTCCAGACTGATCACATTTCCGTCATAAAATTCCACAAGATTCTGATACTGATCGATCACAAGGAGATTTCTTGCTCCTGAATCCTTCAGCATATATTCAATTCTGCTCTGCGGATACTCCGGATCCAGAGGAACATAGGCTCCGCCGGCCTTCATAACACCCACATAGGCTACTGTATATTCCTTTGTCCTGCCGCACAGGATACCTGCTGCCTGTTCCGGGCCAAATCCGTTTTCCGTAAGCTTCTGAGCAATATAATCAGACATTCTGTCCAACTCTCTGTAAGTAAAATCTCCGGAGTCATCCCGCACTGCCGGTCTGTCCGGATATCTGGTAGCCATCTCCTTAAACAGATCTATGAAGGTCTTTCCTGCATGTTCCGGAATATCCTCCATCTGAGGTTTTTCCTCAAACATCAGCCGGATATCAGCCGGATCGCATTCCCTTAAGATTCCCTCTGCAGTGGTTTCCAGATTGTCAGCCAGATACCGGATAGTTTCCTCATGGTACATATCCCCTCTGTACTCAATCTCAAAGACAAATCTGTTCTTTTCAATGGAAATGCTGACAGAAACCGGTGCCTTTGCCATGTTCAGGCTGACAGGCTCCTCCTGTGCATATTCCCCGCCAATGGTGTCAAAAGCAAAATTGTCGCCCTGGTAAATAACCATGGCATCTGCCTTAATATCAAACTCATGGCTAATCTGTGAGAAAGGATAAATATCGTTGTTCATGGAATCGATCAGCTGTTTCTGTACACCGCTTAAGCAATCTTTAGCTGTTCCTGAGAAATCGCAGAAAACAGGGAGTGTTTTACCAGCATACCCACTGTTTCCGAAAGTCTGGAATCGTTTCTTCCATGGTAAATAGTGGTAAATACAGCATCCTTTTTGAAAATTATATTTTCCAAGTGTGATACCAAAAGCGGAAATGAAGAATACATTCTCCGTAATTCCATGCTTTTACAGAATTCCTTCACATTCTGCACGGAAATGGATCTGGTCTCTCTGTGGTAAAGTTCTGCTGTTGGAGCCGCACCGTTTTTGTCCGGATAGAAGCTGATGCTTCCACCTGCATGTTCAAATACTGACTTATAATAATTCTCTGCATTTTTATAGATATCACCTGCCAGGGCATCTCTGTTATCCAGTGCCAGATCATAGGAAGTATAACCTTCCGGTTCCAGCTTCTCACCGCTGTAAGCTCTGTTAATATCATTAATTATAATAGCCAGAGATGTACCATCGGCAACAATGTGGTGAAGGTCCAGGAACAGATAATTGCCATCACAGGTTCTGTAGATTTCAAACCGGAAAAGCTGTTCATTAAACAACATATATGGACGTACCAGAGTGTCTCTGTTCATTCCGTTTAAAATCGGTGTTTTATAACTGAGCCCATCGTTTCGTTTCTGAAGTACATTTCCGTTGTCATCCATAAACAGACGGGTTTTCAGATAAGGATGCGCCTCAACAGTACTGTCAATGGCTTCTGCCAGTCTGTCCAGATCCACCTTGTTATCAAGCTTTAACAGATACGGGATATTGTAAATGGTAGAACCCATATTTGCAGTACACTCAATGAAAATCCCCTCCTGAGTGTTGGTAAGAGGATAACTTTCCTGTACTTCTCTTTTGCTTTCTTTTCCCGCAGTTTTTACAAATTCCTCCATCATTCGGATAGTAGGATGATTCTTAATATCTGAAGTTTTGATCACAATGTCAAAGGCTTTGGAGATCAGGATATTCAGCTTAATGGCAGTGATGGATGTCAGACCTGCCTCATAAATATCTGTGGTAATCCCAAAATCCGTATACCCCAGAACCTCTGCGATACAGTCAAATAATATCTGCTGAACCTCATTCTCAGGCTTAATGATCTCCGCTGCTTTTTTCTCAGGCAGAGGAAGAGCCTTTTTATTTACCTTCTGGTTCTGGTTCAGAGGAATTTTGTCAATCTGCATGGTAACTGCAGGTACCATATAGGCAGGCTTTGTCTCTTTAATAAAATCATTCAGGGCATTGATATCAACAGTGCTGTCCGATACCACATAGGCAGCAATATATTTTCCACCATTTGGATCATCAAAGGCAACTACAGTGGCATCCCTGATGCCCTCATATCTGCGGATCACTTCCTCAACCTCAGAAAGCTCAATCCTGAAACCTCTGATCTTAACCTGGGAATCCTTTCTGCCAATGATCTGGATATTTCCATCCGGAAGAAATCTTGCCACATCACCTGAATGATACATCACTTCGTATCCCGGTGTATCATCATAAAGATTCTTTGTATAGACCTCGGCAGTTTTTTCCGGCTTGTTAAGATATCCTCTGGAAACCTGCCAGCCGGTGATCATCAGCTCTCCGCATGCACCGGGAGGAAGCATATGCCCCAGCTTGTCTGTAATATAAAGCTTCACATTGTCAAGTGCTTTTCCGATCGGGACATTTGGATAATATTTGTCCACTTCAAATACAGTCGTAAAAATAGTCGCCTCTGTAGGTCCATAAGCATTGATAAACTTATAATCTTTTGGCGGCTCACATGGAACCAGCTTCTCTCCTCCTACAGAAAGATATCTCAGGCTCTTACAATCCATCTCCAGCGCAAACTGCCTTCCCACCTGAGTAGTCATAAAGGAATGCGTGATGCCATTTTCCTCAAAATAGCGCTGCAGTCCAATGAAATCCAGACGGATCTCCTCCGGAATAATGTGAAGCTGTGCACCGTTTGTGATGGCACCGTAAATATCCATCATGCAGGCATCAAAACCAAAGGAAGCATATGCAGCTATCCTGGACTCCGAATCTATGCCATAATATCTCTTGAACCAGTGACAGAAAGCAGTAATATTTCCATATTCCAGCATACAGCCCTTTGGCACACCTGTGGAACCGGAAGTATACAAAAGGATAAACAGATCATGCAGCTGCGGCTTCTTAAGCACAACATCCCTATCCTCCAGCTGCCAGATCTGATCTGTAAACAGCACCGGTCCTTTATATCCGTCTACCAGAGGAAGAAGCTCTCTGTCAACAATGAGAAGCTTTGCAGAGGAATCCTCCATCATGTACATCAGGCGGTCCCTGGGATAGGTTGGATCCAGAGGCTGGTAAGCTGCACCTGCCTTTATCACGCCCATCGGTGCGATCGCCATATATTCACAGCGGGGGATTAGAATGGAAACAACATCTTCACTGCCAATTCCCTGGGATGCGATATATTTTCCAAGTCTGTCACTGATCTCATCCAGTTCTCTGTAAGTATATTTTTTTATCCTTAAATACCACAGCCGTATGGTCAGGAATGGTCTGTACCAGCTCCTCAAACATATCAGCGATGGTCTTACTTCTGTCATATTCGCAGGCAGTATTATTAAATTCCGAAATTTTGTCTGCTCCATTTTGGGAAAGAACAGAAACTTCCGAAATATATTTTGCTTTCAGCAGGGAATCCATAGCTGCCTCATAGGATTCCAGCATTCCACGTACAAAGGCTTCACTGTACATGTCACTGCGGTATTCTGCAGTAAGCACATATTTATGATCATATTCTCTTACCTGGATCAACAGAGGCATCTTTGACATATCCGGAGAAAGGTCATGACCCCTGGCAACGGTATCACCGATTGGGAAATCATCCCCAAGCTCTGCCTGATATGCAAATACCAGATCAGAATTAATCCCGTACTTTGCACAAATATCAGAGAACGGAAAAATATCATTTGCCATGGAAGACAGAATCTGCTCAGAGAGCTCTGTCATATAGGCCTGTATGGTGACTTTCGGATCACAGGAACAGTAAACCGGCAGAGTCTTTACAAGCATGCAGACTGTATTCTCCAGTCTGGAATCATTTCTTCCATTATAAATAGTTGCAAAAAGACTTTCCTCGGAATTGGAATATCTGCTCATGAGAATGCCGAATACACCTGTAAACAGAATGTTTGGAGTAACCCCCAGCTTCTCGCAGGCAGAAAGTACCAGAGACTCTCCGGTGTCCACAGGCATCGACAGATATCCTCTCTCAGGAGTCTTTCCTGAGCAGTCAGGAAGAGGCAGGGATTCTGTCTCAATTCCCTCGAAAATACTGTCATAATATTTCTCGGCCTTCTTATATTTTCCCTCTTTCATCTGCTGTTCTTCATCAAGGGCAGCATCAAAGCCTGTGTAGGATTCTTTCTCCAATTTCTCACCCAGATAGGCCCGATCGATATCCTCAAAAATAATATCATAGGAATTACCATCTGCCAGGATATGGTGGAAATCTGTAAAAAGGATATTTCCTGTCTTCTGTCACATAAATCCCCGCCCGGAACAGCCGTCCCTTTTCCAGCTTAAAGGGACGCACCAGCTCATCTTTTATCTTTTCAAACTGCTCATTTGTGGTCCGGACCACCTCTGGTACAAAGGCTTCCTCACAAGGCTTCTGCACCATCTCTCCGCTGTCACTTAAATAAACCTTTGTCAACAGATACGGATGTGCAGCGATCATCTGAGAAATGGCATCTGACAGCTTCTGAACGTCAACAGAGCTTTCCAGTTCAAACAGGAACGGAATATTGTATACCGTACTCTCAGGATTCTTCATGCACTCTGCAAAAATACCCTTCTGGGAGCCGGTAAGAGGGTAAACTTCTCTCTTTTCATAGGTTCTGATCTTCGGTGCAAGCATCACATATTTTTCCAGTTTCTCCACCGTATTGTTTTCGTGAATATCACTGGTTTTCACAGTCACTCCGAATTCCTCTGAGATCAGAATACAAAGCTTCATGGCACTGATAGAAGACAGCCCCGCCCTGTAAAAACTTGTGTCAGTTCCAAAAAAATCATTCTCCACAACGTCTGCAACGATTTCAAAAATCTTCTTCTGCATAGGAGTCTGGGGTTCTTTCAGATTCTTTGGCTGTGCTTTCTTATCAATTTTGCCATTCTGTGTCACAGGCATCTTTTCCAGTTGGACAAAAACCTCAGGAACCATATAATGAGCCAGGGACTCTGATGCATAGGCAGAAAGCTCCTCTGTATTGATCTGGCGGTCAGCCATAAAATAGCAGCAGAGGAATTTGTTATCTACAGGCAGAGTAATGCTGGTAATGATTCCCTCATAGGAATTGATCACTTCCTCGATCTCACCAAGCTCAATCCTCAGACCGCGAAGCTTGATCTGATTGTCTATTCTTCCGAAAAATTCAATCTCACCCTCAGGGCTGATCCTTGCAAGGTCACCGGTCTTATAAGCTCTCTCTCCGTTAAGATCAATGAATACAGCCTCTGTTTTATCCGGCAGATTCATATAACCTCTGCCAACGCCCAGTCCTGCGATCACAAGCTCTCCGGTCTCTCCGTCCGGAAGGATCTTATTCTCTTTATCTACAATATATACCTTCACATTACCGTTAGGCGTACCAATGGTAATGTTTCTGCTGTCCGTAATTACCTTCATGGTACAGCTGATGGTAGTTTCCGTAGGTCCATAACCATTCATAATGTAAGCATCCGGGTTTACTCTGCGAATCTTGTCATACAGAGCCGGAGGAAAAGCCTCTGCACCTACATCAAACACCTT
>ENA-OQBD01001604-OQBD01001604.1-human-gut-metagenome-genome-assembly--contig:-NODE-1604-length-10260-cov-4.485740_pt1 | contig 10260 bp, 7 predicted proteins | sample MGYA00242742_ERZ504543 | MGnify/ENA primary metagenome ERZ504543 (study PRJEB26092, sample SAMD00036239) | human gut metagenome | host: Homo sapiens | study: EMG produced TPA metagenomics assembly of... | reverse complement strand
AGCGGTTGCTATGGGTGCGTCAGTTTTCCATTGTGGGAAACTGGCGTTTTTTGTTGCCGATTTTTAGAAAATACTTCGACAATATGTCGATGTCGTGCCCCACCTACTGATCTGAATTCAAAAAATTTCAGATCGGAGGAAAGGACATGGAAGGCAACAGCCAAAAAGAAGAAAAGATAAATATAACCCATCTTCTGGCTGGAAGATATTATGCGTCCCCGAATAACAGACGATACTTATACAACTTACAAAAGTTCCATTAAGAATTATATTGTTCCACAGCATGGAAAGATGTATATGTCCACACTGAATCAGGGGTATATCAGAAAATTATATAATGCAGTTGCAGAGAAGTATGAATCGGTTGCGAAAAATGTCAGGACGATCATGAAAACATCATTGGAGTATGCATTTAACAAAAATGTATTGGCAACTAATCCTGCGAAGGGAATCAATTTACCGAAGAAAATAAAAAAGACAGAGTATCGTGTTCTGAAAATCGACGAAAAGAAAACATTGACACTTCCGCAGGTGCTACAGTTGATTGAGGAAAGTAAAGAAACACCGATTCATATGCAGATTTTATTTGCTGTATTGATGGGGCTCAGAAGAAGTGAAATCAACGGTTTGAAATACAGTGATGTCGATTACATTCACAGGACGTTGAGAGTCGAGCGTCAGTTGGGAAAGAAGCCAAACAGTAAAGCAGAAGACTGTGCACCTAAGATGCTGACAAAGCAGGAAATAAAAACAAAAACACCTGCGGGTGTGCGTGAACTTCCAATACCGGATTATGTATTTGAAGCAATTCTGGAAGAACGGAAAACTTATGAGAAGAACCGCAGACGCAGACCAAAAGAGTTCCGGGACTGGAATTATATTTGTTGTTCTACATATGGGAATCCAAGGAGTAAAGGTTTTCATCAGAAATACTATAAAGACTTGTTGAAATCCTTGGATTTGCCTGATATTCATTTTCACCAGTTGAGAAATACCTATGCAACTATTTTGCTGAAGAATAGCTTTAATTCAAAAGGTATTTCGCATTTATTGGGACATGCCAAGGAAATCATATCAGTAGATATCTATGGAGATACGCAGGAAATCATAGAAGACTGTCTGGATGTATTGGAACCATTTATTGAAGAAGTTATTCCAAAAGAGCGGAAAGATCAGTATTATGATTATTCAGAAGTGATTGAAATAGACTTAATCCTGGAGGAATATTTCAACGCAGCATGATAAAAAAATAGAATAGTAGTAAGAGAGAAAAGTACAAATAAAAATCGAACATTTGTACTTTTTCTTACCTTCATCTATATACTTTCAAAAAAAATGTCTGATATAATAGGGACTGTTACAAGAACAAACAGTAAAAATATGACAGAACCGGAGCCTGGTATCGTCAGGTATTTCCGAGTGCTGTTTTATCCGCAAAAATCAGTTTTGTGACTTTTATTCGTAACGAGGTGAAAAAGACATCTATTCACCATAAAAATGAGCTTTTCGTTACGAATCCGGATACGAATTTTTGGCTGATAGTGGTCATAGTAAAAGTCACAAATGGAGGAATTTACCATGAATGAGTTCAAATTAAAAGCCCCATACGAGCCAACCGGAGACCAGCCACAGGCGATAGCAGAGCTTGTGAAAGGGTTCAAGGAAGGCAATCAATGCCAGACTTTACTAGGGGTTACGGGTTCTGGAAAGACTTTTACGATGGCAAATGTGATTCAGCAATTACAGAAGCCGACACTTGTCATCGCTCATAATAAGACGTTAGCGGCTCAGTTATACGGAGAGTTCAAGGAGATGTTCCCCGATAACGCAGTAGAATATTTTGTCTCCTACTACGATTACTACCAGCCGGAAGCTTATGTTCCGTCATCCGACACATACATTGCCAAGGACTCTGCCATCAACGATGAGATCGACAAGCTCCGCCACTCTGCGACAGCAGCGCTTTCGGAGCGGAATGATGTTATCATTGTGGCAAGTGTGTCCTGCATTTACGGACTGGGTTCGCCGATTGATTACAAGGAGATGGTGATTTCACTTAGACCGGGCATGATCAAAGACAGGGATGAAGTTCTGAAGAAGTTGGTTGAGATCCAGTATGACCGCAATGATATGGATTTCAAGCGTGGAACGTTCCGAGTGCGAGGAGATGTGGTTGAGATTTTCCCGGCATATTCGGAAAAAATTGCATACAGAGTTGAATTTTTCGGTGATGAGATAGACAGAATAACAGAGATTGATACATTGACCGGTGAAGTGTTGAATGTGATCGGGCATGTGGCAATTTTCCCGGCATCTCATTATGTAGTGTCCAAGGAGAATATGGAGCGTGCCATCGGGGAGATTGAAGAAGAACTGGAGCAGCAGATCCGTTATTTTAAAGGGGAAGATAAGCTTCTGGAAGCACAGCGTATTTCTGAGAGAACGAATTTTGATATAGAAATGATGCGAGAGACAGGATTTTGTTCCGGAATTGAAAACTATTCGAGGCATTTGACCGGGCAGAAAGCAGGGGAGCCGCCATGTACATTGATTGACTATTTTCCGGATGATTTTCTGATCATGATCGACGAGTCGCATAAGACGATTCCACAGATTGGAGCCATGTATCACGGCGATCAGTCGAGAAAGACAACACTGGTGGATTATGGATTCCGTCTGCCGATCGGCAAAGGATAACAGACCGCTCATGCTTTGGGGAATTTGAAAGTAAGATTGACCAGGTACTGTTTGTATCGGCGACACCGGGAGAGTACGAGGAATCTCATGAACTGCTGCGGGCAGAGCAGGTAATCCGACCGACAGGTCTTCTGGATCCGGAAGTAGAAGTGCGTCCGATCGAGGACAGATTGATGATCTGATCAGTGAGGTAAATAAAGAAACAGCGAAGAAGAATAAGGTACTGATTACAACGCTGACAAAGCGTATGGCGGAAGATCTGACCGATTATATGCGGGAGCTTGGCATTCGTGTGAAATATTTACATTCGGATATTGATACTCTGGAAAGGACAGAGATCATCCGGGATATGCGTTTGGATGTATTTGATGTACTGGTTGGAATTAACCTGCTTCGAGAAGGTCTGGATATTCCGGAGATCACACTGGTAGCGATTCTGGATGCGGACAAAGAAGGTTTTCTGCGTTCGGAAACTTCATTGATCCAGACCATTGGCCGTGCGGCGAGAAATGCAGAGGGGCATGTTATCATGTATGCGGATAACATGACGGATTCGATGCGGATGGCGATTGATGAGACGATGCGCCGTCGTGAGATTCAGATGAAATACAATGAAGAACATGGAATCACGCCACAGACGATCAAGAAGTCGGTGCGTGATCTGATCAGTATTTCAAAGAAGGTTGCAGCAGAAGAGATGAAGCTGGAAAAAGATCCGGAATCCATGAGTGTGGCAGAGCTGGAGAAGCTGATCAAGAAGCTGGAAAAACAGATGAAGAAAGCGGCAGCAGAGCTGAATTTCGAGGCGGCAGCAGAGCTGCGTGATAAGCTGATCGAGCTGAAAAAGCATTTGAATGAGATGGAGTAAAGCGAAGAGATAGAAGAGGAAGAATAGATGGCTGAAGAAAAGAAAGAACTGATAAAGATCAGAGGTGCGAACGAGCACAATCTGAAGAATCTTGATGTAGATATTCCGAGGAACAAACTGGTAGTACTGACCGGTCTCAGTGGTTCCGGCAAATCATCCCTTGCATTTGATACAATTTATGCAGAGGGACAAAGACGATATATGGAATCTCTGTCTTCTTATGCAAGACAGTTCCTTGGGCAGATGGAGAAGCCGAATGTAGAAAGTATTGAAGGGCTTTCACCGGCGATTTCCATCGACCAGAAGTCTACGAACCGCAATCCGAGATCCACAGTCGGAACCGTGACGGAGATTTACGATTATTTTCGATTGCTGTATGCAAGAATCGGGATTCCGCATTGTCCGAAGTGTGGAAGAGAGATCAAGAAGCAGACGGCAGATGAGATGACCGATCAGATCATGGCACTTCCGGAAGGAACAAAGATCCAGCTGATGGCACCGGTTGTGCGGGGGAGAAAAGGAACCCATGTCAAGCTTCTGGACAGAGCAAAGAAAAGCGGTTATGTCCGTGTAAGGATTGACGGAAATATGTATGAGCTTTCCGAAGAAATCTCATTGGACAAGAATATAAAACATAATATTGAGATTGTTGTAGACCGTCTGGTTGTCAGACCGGGGATTGAAAAAAGACTTGCAGATTCCATAGAAAGTGTATTAAGTCTTGCGGAGGGACTTCTGGTTGTGGATGTGATCGGAGGGGAAACGCTGAATTTCAGCCAGAATTTTGCCTGCCCGGACTGCGGAATCAGTATTGATGAGATCGAGCCGAGAAGCTTTTCATTTAACAATCCATTTGGTGCCTGCCCGGTATGTTTCGGACTCGGATATAAAATGGAGTTTGATGAAGACCTGATGATTCCGGACAAATCACTCAGCATCAATGAAGGAGCAATCGTGGTGACAGGATGGCAGTCCTGTACCGATAAGAGTAGTTTTACTCACGCGATTCTGGAAGCACTCTGCAAGGAATATCATTTTGACTTGGATACGCCGTTTGAACAGTATCCGAAAGAAATCCAGGATGTTTTACTTCGTGGGACTAATGGAAAAGAAGTCAAGGTCTATTATAAAGGACAACGCGGGGAAGGGATCTATGACGTTGCATTTGATGGGCTGATCCGGAATGTGGAGCGAAGATACCGTGAAACGGGATCGGAGACTATGAAAGCAGAATATGAGAGTTTTATGCAGATCACACCTTGCCGAGAATGTGGCGGACAGCGACTGAAAAAGGGCGCACTTGCGGTAACGGTTGGAGATAAAAATATTTCAGACGTAACAGCAATGTCGATTGAACGGCTTCGGCGGTTTATCAGCAGTCTGGAACTGTCAAAGACGCAGCAGATGATCGGCGGACAGATATTAAAAGAGATCAAAGCGCGCCTGCAGTTTCTTCTGGATGTGGGTCTGGAATATCTGACACTTGCCCGTGCAACAGGAACTCTTTCCGGTGGAGAAGCACAGAGAATCCGGCTTGCGACGCAGATCGGTTCCGGTCTTGTGGGTGTGGCTTATATTCTGGATGAGCCAAGTATCGGCCTGCACCAGAGAGATAATGACAAACTTCTCGTAACACTCAAGCATCTCCGTGATCTTGGAAATACACTGATTGTGGTTGAGCATGATGAAGATACCATGTTTGCGGCAGACCAGGTAATCGATATCGGACCGGGAGCCGGAGAACACGGTGGAGAACTGGTTGCCCAGGGAACGGCACAAGAGATCATGAAAATAGAACGGTCGATCACAGGTGCATATTTAAGCGGAAAGATCAAGATCCCGGTTCCGGAAACCCGCGCAGTTCCGACCGGCTGGATCAAAGTTGTAGGTGCAGCAGAGAATAACCTGAAAAATATTGACGTGAAGTTCCCACTTGGCGTGATGACCTGTGTAACCGGCGTATCAGGTTCCGGTAAGAGTTCATTGGTGAATGAAATCCTTTACAAGAGTATGGCGAAAAAGCTAAACCGTGCCCGTGTGATTCCTGGAAAGCATAAGCGGATTGAAGGACTGGAAATGCTGGACAAAGTGATCGACATTGACCAGTCTCCAATCGGAAGGACGCCAAGATCCAATCCGGCGACATATACCGGAGTATTCGACCTGATTCGGGATCTGTTTGCGGCAACCGCGGATGCGAAGGCGAAAGGCTATAAAAAAGGAAGATTCAGCTTTAACGTCAAGGGCGGACGCTGTGAAGCGTGTAGCGGAGATGGAATCATCAAGATTGAGATGCATTTCCTTCCGGATGTATATGTGCCGTGTGAGGTATGCGGCGGAAAACGCTACAACCGTGAGACACTGGAGGTAAAATATAAAGGGAAAAGCATTTATGATGTTCTGAATATGACGGTAGAAGAGGCGCTTCATTTCTTTGAAAATGTACCGAGTATCCGTAGAAAAATGGAGACACTTTACGATGTAGGACTTTCTTATATTCGTCTTGGCCAGCCGTCTACAACCCTTTCCGGCGGTGAAGCACAGCGGATCAAGCTTGCAACTGAACTGAGCCGGAGAAGCACTGGGAAGACAGTGTACATTCTGGACGAACCGACAACCGGACTTCATTTTGCAGATGTGCACAAATTGACGGAAATCCTGCGCAGACTCGCGGCAGATGGCAATACGGTTATCGTGATCGAACATAACCTGGATGTGATCAAGACAGCAGATTATATTATCGATATCGGACCGGAAGGCGGTGACAAGGGGGGCACAGTTGTTGCGTGCGGTACACCGGAAGAAGTGGCAGAAAACCCGAATTCATATACAGGAAAATACATCAAAATGATGCTGGACAGAAAATGATACAGAAATCTTAAAAAATCCTGAACTTGAAAAAAAGACTTCCTATTTATTAAAGATTTGATTATAATAAGATGAGTATGTGAAAGGGGAATCGTGATGTCAATAGATTTAGGAATTGATTTAGGAACAGCAAGTATCCTCGTTTATGTGAAAGGAAAGGGAGTTGTACTGAAAGAACCTTCAGTCGTTGCCTTTGACAGAGATACCAATATGATAAAAGCAATCGGTGAAGAAGCAAGGCTGATGCTTGGAAGGACACCGGGGAACATTGTTGCGGTAAGACCTCTCAGACAGGGCGTTATTTCTGATTACATTGTCACAGAAAAAATGATCAAATATTTTGTTCAGAAAGCACTGGGAAAGCGTACATTTAAGAAGCCGAATATCAGTATCTGTGTGCCAAGCGGTGTTACAGAGGTTGAAAAAAAGGCGGTAGAAGAGGCTGCTTTTGCAGCCGGTGCGCGGGAAGTACATTTGATTGAGGAACCGGTTGCAGCGGCAATCGGAGCCGGAATAGATATTTCAAAACCATGCGGCAACATGATCGTGGATATCGGTGGTGGTACATCCGACATTGCGGTGATTTCCCTTGGAGGAACTGTTGTGAATACATCATTAAAAGTTGCAGGTGATGATTTTGATGAAGCAATCGTCCGTTATGTCCGGAAAAAGCACAATCTGCTGATCGGAGACAGGACAGCAGAAGATATCAAGATCAAGATCGGAACGACATATCCTCTTGTAGAAGATGAATCAATGGAAGTAAGGGGACGAAACCTGGTAACAGGATTGCCAAAGACGGTCACGGTAACGGCTTCTGAGACCGAAGAAGCACTGCATGAGACTACAAGTCAGATCGTCGAAGCGGTCATCGGGGTTCTGGAGAGAACACCGCCGGAACTTTCCGCGGATATTCTGGATCGTGGAATTGTACTGACAGGTGGAGGTGCGTTGCTTCGCGGGCTGGAAGAACTGATCGAAGAAAGGACAGGCATCAATACGATGACAGCGGAAGACCCGATGAAGGTTGTTGCAATCGGTACCGGTCAGTATGTGGAGTTTATGAACGGAAAAAAAGATTTCTAGTGATAAGCACATGAGAAGGCTGTTTCTGTAGAGAGACAGCCTTTTTAAAAAGGAAAAAAGTATGGAAACAGTAAAAGGTTACGTAGAACACATTGTATTTCGCAATGAAGACAATGGATATACCGTATTTAATTTGAATAATGATGATGGCGATCTGACCTGTGTCGGAAACTTTAACTATTTATCAGAGGGAGAGCTGGTTGAGGTGAACGGAGAATATGTGGTTCACAGCGTATATGGAACACAGCTCCGAGTGCTGAATTATGAGATCAAAGCACCGGAAGATCTGCTTTCGATTGAACGCTATCTGGGATCAGGCGCGATCAAAGGGGTTGGTGCATCTCTTGCCGGCAGGATTGTGAAAAAATTCAGGGAAGACACCTTCCGGATCATCGAAGAAGAACCAGAAAGACTTGCGGAGGTGCGTGGGATCAGCGAACGTATGGCAAGAGAGATCGCTGTACAGGTAGAAGAAAAAAAAGATATGCGGAAGGCAATGATCTATCTTCAGAAATTTGGGATTTCGACGACACTTGCAGCAAAGATTTATCAGTTTTACGGTCCGAAGACCTATCAGGTATTGGAAGGAAATCCATACCAGCTTGCAGATCAGATTCAGGGGATCGGATTTAAGATCGCTGATGAAATCGCAACGAAGATCGGCATTCATTCAGACTCGGATTTCCGTATCCGGAGTGGTATTTTTTATACCTTACAGCAGAGTGTTGCCGAAGGGCATGTCTATCTGACAAAGGACGTGTTGCTTCGTCGGGCATCTGCACTTCTGGAAGTGGAGATTAAGGATATTGAGAAATACCTGATGGATCTGTCGATGGAAAAGAAGATCGTACTCAAAGAATCTGAAGAAGGTCTGCGGGTATACGTGTCCCACTTCTATTATCTGGAACTCAATACCGCGAAAATGCTGCATGATCTGAATCTGGAATATGAAGAAGCCAATGTAGTGATCGAAAAAAAGATCCATCAGATTGAAAAAGAAGCCGAAATGCAGCTTGATGAGAAGCAGGAAAATGCGGTTATGGCGGCTGTGCGGAATGGAATTATGATTCTCACAGGAGGTCCTGGAACCGGAAAAACGACGACGATCAATGCCATGATCGAATATTTTCACAGTGAGAATATGGAAATTATGCTGGCAGCACCAACCGGGCGTGCCGCAAAAAGAATGACAGAGGCAACCGGATGGGAAGCGCAGACGATCCACCGGCTTCTGGAGGTGAACGGTAATCCGGAGGAGGATGAGAACCCGAACCGGAACGGATTTGCAAGAAATGCAGACAATCCACTGGAAACCGACGTGATCATCATCGATGAGATGTCTATGGTAGACCTGCCTCTGATGAATGCACTTCTTACTGCAATTGTACCGGGGACAAGGCTGATCCTGGTAGGGGACTGTAACCAGCTCCCATCAGTAGGCCCGGGAAGTATTTTGAAGGATCTCATCGCATCGGAATGTTTTCCGGTTGTCATGCTGACCCGGATTTTCCGACAGGCACAGGAGAGTGATATTGTGGTAAATGCACATAAGATCAATCGGGGAGAACCGGTCCTTTTGGATAATAAGAGCCGGGATTTCTTCTTTTTGAAAAGACAGGATCCGAATGTGATCATCAGTGTTTTGCTGACACTGATCCAGAAGAAACTTCCCAAATATGTCAATGCAAAACCATATGATATCCAGGTACTCACACCGATGCGGAAAGGACTGCTGGGAGTGGAAAGGCTAAACAGTATTTTGCAGGAGTATTTGAATCCACCGGAGCCGGGAAAAGCGGAAAAAGAATATGGCGATCACAAATTCCGCGTGGGCGACAAGGTGATGCAGATCAAGAATAACTATCAGCTTGAATGGGAGATCACAACCAAGTATGGACTGACGGTGGATAAAGGGATGGGGATTTTTAATGGCGATATGGGAATTGTCACCGAGATCAATACATATACTGAAACACTGGAAGTTGAATACGATGAAAAGAGAAAAGTAAAGTATCCGTTTGAATTGCTGGAAGAACTGGAGCTTGCCTATGCGATCACCATTCACAAGTCGCAGGGAAGCGAATATCCGGCGGTTGTCATCCCTCTTCTGAGTGGACCGAGACAGCTGTTTCACAGGAATCTTCTTTACACGGCAATCACAAGAGCCAGAAAATGTGTGACAATTGTCGGAAATGACCAGACCTTCCAGGAGATGATCCGGAATACCAATGAACACAACCGGAATACCAGTCTGGCAGAACGGATCCGGGAGTTCTGCGGATAGTTACACAGAAAATGTAGAAAATCAAATCCGAAAAGCGGATGGAAAACTTAAAAAAGGTCAAAGAAACAATTCTGGAACTAATTTATCCCTCAAAATGTCCGTTTTGTGGAGAAATTGTAAGTGCAGGAAAGAAACATTCTACGGAACACAATGGAATCTGCAAGGCGTGCCGTGAAAAACTTCCTTATATTGGTGAAGTAAGATGCATATACTGTGGAAAGCCTTTGACAGATCCGGCTGAAGAATATTGCTATGACTGTACCAGGCAGAAGCATCTTTTTGTTGATGGCAGAAGTCTCTGGGTGCATAAAGATGCAGTGGAAAATGCAGTTTATGCAATGAAATATCAGAACCGGAGGATTTACGGACAAACGTTCGGAAAAGAAATGGCAGAGCATTTTCTTTCTTATCTATGGGAAAGAAAGATCACCTTGATCGTGCCGGTTCCGCTGCATTC
>ENA-OQBD01001602-OQBD01001602.1-human-gut-metagenome-genome-assembly--contig:-NODE-1602-length-10286-cov-2.449946_pt1 | contig 10286 bp, 11 predicted proteins | sample MGYA00242742_ERZ504543 | MGnify/ENA primary metagenome ERZ504543 (study PRJEB26092, sample SAMD00036239) | human gut metagenome | host: Homo sapiens | study: EMG produced TPA metagenomics assembly of... | reverse complement strand
ATATCGGTGACGAGCGGCCCGAGGACATAGAAAGGCGCTCCATGGCAAAGGCGCTTTTCCATCTGCATATTGGCCGCGATCTCGTTCATCGCCATATGGCCGGGACCTTCGATCATAACCTGCACGTCCTTCGCCCACGCACGCTGTGCAAGGTTGCCCAGCTCGATCAGCTCACTGATCTGCCCTGCATCAGACGCATCATCAATGCAGCCCGGGCGCAGTGCATCACCCAGCGAAATGGTAACGTCGTAGCGGCGCAGAATGTCCAGCACCTCGTCGTAATACTCGAAGAACGGATTCTCATTGCCGGTCATCTTCATCCATGCGAACAGCAGCGAGCCGCCGCGGGAGACGATGTTCATCCTGCGGCCCTCGCGCATGAAGGCTTCAACCGCACGGCGGTTGATACCCGCATGAATGGTCATGAAGTCCACGCCCTCCCTGGCGTGCGCCTCAACGACCTTGAGGAAATCCTGCGCTGTGATCTCGAGCAGGTCCTTTTCCAGATACCCGATCGCGTCGTACATCGGCACGGTGCCGATCATCGCCGGCGACATGTCGATCAGCTGCTTGCGGAAGGTGTTGGTCTTGCCGTAGTTGGATAGATCCATGATGGACTCCGCGCCCATGTCAACGGCCATGCGCACCTTGCGCAACTCCATCTCGTAGTCCTTGCAGTCACCCGAAATGCCGAGATTGACATTGATCTTTACGCGGGTGCCGTCGCCGACCGCCTCTGCGGACAGGCTTTTGTGATTGATGTTCGCCGGAATCGCAATCGTACCCTTTGCGACTCGTTCCATGATGAACTCGACCGGACGGTTCTCCTTTTTGGCAACCGTCTCGATCTCCGGCGTGACGATACCGCGCTTTGCGGCATCCATCTGCGTTGCATAATTTCTCATGGCTTGCTGATACTCCTTCTGAATTAGGCAATGCCGCATAATTAAACAAGAGCGATTTACGAGTAAATTTGCGTACTGATTAGGCGTGGTTTTGCAGCAATACAAGTGTATTGCAAAAAATCACAACAACATCAGGACGCAAAATTTCCGTAAAGCGCCGCAGCTTTAATTGTGCGGGATTGCCTTTTATATTGCTTCCGGAGTGCGGTGTGAAAATGGGACGCCGAGGCATGCGGTGCGCTCTGTCCTGACGACCCCGCCGCACTTCGGCGGCAGACAAACCTTGTTCTAAGTGGGACGCTGTCCCCCTTAGATACCGGAAAAGTTCCCAAGGAAACTTTTTCGGATAACCCCCTCTCGTCCGCACAGCGGACGAGGCCGCGCCGCTGCGGCGCGGGCAGTGGTATTAAAGTCCGGCAGAGCTGGACTTTGATAAGGAATTTGATGCGGCGCACTGCGGTGCGCCTGTTCTGCCTGTTTCGCCGAAAGCGAAACGCGGCAGAAATTTGTTATACATATAAGTAATCCGCCATAACCGGCTGTAAACCGTGTTCGCAGATTGCGTTATACACCTCATCGACCGAGCGGCCGTCCGAGATCTCGAACTGCTCATCGCCCTTATCCTCGCCGGAGTGACCGCCGATACCGACATCTACGCCGGCGGAAATCTTGGTGGCGGCGATGCCGATGATATTATCGCGGAAGCCCGCTCGCTCGCGGGTCGAGATAGTGATGGACGCGAACGGCATGAAGATGCGGTAGGCACAAACGACCTGCAGCAGCTGCGGCTCGTGCACGTCCTCGGATTGATCTTATCGTTATTGATGATCGGGCGCAGGCGCGGACACGAGAACGCGATCTCTGCGTGCGGATACTTGCGCTGCAGCAGATACGCGTGCAGACCGGTCGCAAACGCATCCTTGCGGAAGTCGGACAGACCGAGCAGCGCCGCAAAGCCGACACCGCGCATGCCGCCCATCAGTGCACGCTCCTGCGCATTCAGGCGATACGGGAAAATGCGCTTGTGACCGCCGAGGTGCAGAGTCTTGTACTTCTGGTCGTCATAGGTCTCCTGAAATACGGTGACGTAGTCCACACCGCACTCGTGCAGATAAGCGTACTCATCCACGTTGAGCGGATAAATCTCGATGCCGATGACACGGAAATACTTGCGCGCCAGCTTAACGGCTTCGCCGATGTAGGATACCGGCGACATGGCACGGCTCTCGCCGGTCAGAATGAGGATTTCCTGCAGACCGGTCTCCGCGATGGCCTTCAGTTCCTGTTCGACCTCGTCCATATCCAGCTTGGCACGGCGAATCTTGTTATGACAGTTGAAACCGCAGTAAATGCAGTAATTTTCGCAATAATTGGCGATGTACAGCGGCGTGAACATCTGCACCGAGTTGCCGAAATGCTTGCGCGTTTCGGCCTGTGCGCGCTGCGCCACCTGCTCAAGGAACGGCAGCGCCGCGGGAGACAGCAGTGCGCCGAAGTCCTCCGGCGAGAGAACGTCCTTGCGAAGCGCACGCAGTACGTCAGCCGCCGTATAGGCATCCGCGTCATAGGCGTTCATGCGGGAAATGACCTCGTCCTGCACCTCGGAGCCGATGTTGTCCATACCCGGCTGGTACTCCATGTGATTGGTTTGTTCAGTGATATATTTTGCGGAGATGATCTCCGTTTTTTCGTTTTCCATGACAAATACCTTTCTGTTTTCGCGCAAAGCGCGCATTTAATCGAGAACTTTAATCCTGCAGGAAACCGGTCAGCGGAGAGGATGCCGAAGCTGTCTCACGGACACGGCCCAGACCGGCAAGGTATGCCGTGCGGCCTGCCTCAATCGCCTGCTTGAACGCCTCAGCCATCGCCGGAATATCGCCTGCGGTGGCAATCGCGGTGTTGGCCATGATAGCTGCCGCGCCCATCTCCATCGCCTCACAAGCCTGCGACGGACGGCCGATGCCTGCGTCCACGATGATCGGCAGATCAATTTTCATCAATCAAAATCTTGATGAACTCGCGGGTGGCGAGACCCTTGTTCGTACCGATCGGAGCCGCCAGCGGCATGATGGAAGCCGCACCGGCATTGACCAGATCACGCGCAACGTTCAGATCGGGGTACATATACGGCATAACGACGAAGCCCTCTTTCGCAAGGATCTCGGTCGCGCGGATGGTCTCCTGATTGTCCGGCAGCAGGTACTTGCTGTCGCGCATAATTTCGATCTTGACGAAATCGCCGCAGCCGCACGCACGCGACAGACGCGCAATGCGAACCGCCTCGTCGGCATTGCGGGCACCCGAGGTGTTCGGCAGCAGCGTTACGCCCTCCGGAATATAGTCGAGGATGTTAGCCGTGCCGCCCTCATTTGCTCGGCGCAGTGCCAGCGTGATGATCTGTGCGCCTGCATTCTGCACAGCAGCGTTGATCAGGTCGAGCGAATACTTGCCGGAACCAAGGATAAAGCGGGACTGGAACTCGTGTCCGCCGATTACAAGCGTATCTTTCATGTGAAAAACTCCTTTTTTCTTGACCCATTTAAGGGAAACGTATAAACTGATAGTATAAATAAGAAAGGGGAACGTAAAAGTGAAAAAGTTTATCGAAGAATTCAAAGCCTTCGCGCTGCGCGGCAACGTGATGGACATGGCGATCGGTGTTATCATCGGCGGTGCATTCACCAGCATTGTGACTTCACTGACCGAAAACCTTATCAACCCGATCCTCGGCCTGTTCGGCGGCACCGATTTAAGCGGTTTCGTGCTGAACCTCGGCGGTGTGGAACTGCGCTACGGTGCATTCATCACCTCGATTATCAACTTTTTGATCATGGCGTTCGTGCTGTTCTGTCTGCTCAAAGCGGTCAATAAGCTGACTGCGCTCGGCAAAAAGCCGGAAGCACCCGCAGAGCCGACCACCAAGGTCTGCCCGTTCTGCTGCAGCGAGATTCCGATCAAGGCTGTCAAGTGTGCACACTGCGGTTCCTATCAGCCCAAGGGATAATTACATAGCCGTGCGAGGGGCGAACCGGTCGGTTCGCCCTTTTTATTTGCCGTTACGGCTCTGTTTCTCCGATGAGCAGACGCAGCACCATCGTGCCTTCATGTGCCGAGCAGACTGCTACGCGCGGTGCCATCAGACCGAGACCGTCGGCTACATCGCTTGTACCGTCGCCGCAGAGGTACACATGGCCGAAGCGTTTTTCGGTCTTGATCAGGTTCGCCGAGCCGTAGCCTGCCATGCCGCTGCCCGATACGACCGGCTTTTCCGGCAGTCTGGTAAGCAGATTCTCGAGCAGCATAGCCTTCTGATCTGGCTTGTCGAACGCCTCCACGACCACATCACAGCCGGAGAACAGCCGCTCCACGTTGGACGGAACGACCCGCTCGGTGTAGGTCTCGTAGGTGAGATAGGGATTGATGGCCTCAAGCTGCTCAACAAGCGCGAGCGTTTTCGGAATGCCGAGGTCTTTCATCGTGTAATGCTGACGGTTGAGGTTGGTGATGTCCACCACATCGAAATCCACGAGGATGAGGCGGCCGACACCCAGCCGCGCCAGAAAGATCGCAAGGTTGGAGCCAAGCCCGCCCAGACCCGCAATGCCGACACACGCCTTGTCCAGCTTAGCCTGAATATCCGCGCCGTGGCGTTCCACTAGTGCGTCATGCAGTTGTTCTTTGGTTAAAATCATGATTTTTCTCCTGTAATCACGCGCAGCGTGCATTTAATCGGAAAGAAATTGCATTGCAATTTCTATGAAAACCGGGAGCTTGTATCTCGGTTTTCATACCAGTAAAAAATTGTGTGTGCCGCTCGCGGCGCGCAAATTTCTTTGGGACATATCCGCGTTTTACGCAGTATGTCCCCTCTCGATTGAAACTGTAGTTTCAATCGAAGAATATCAGCCGCCGCCCACAAAGCATACGACTTCCAGATGGTCTGCATCGGTCAGCTTCTCTTCCGCGAACTGCGCGCGCAGAATGATGGTGCCGTTCTTCTCGACAGCCACACGCTGCGGGTCGTGACCCAGCTCCTTCAGCAGTGACAGTACGGTTCCTTCTGCGGGAACAGCGCGTTCGTTACCGTTTACTTTCATGCAAATATCCTCTTTTCTGCAAGAAAAAATGCTCCGGTCTCACCATGCGGTAAAACCGGAGCATTAAAATTTCAAGTATATGCGACAGCCTCCCTACGATGGTGCTAACCAACAGGTTCAAAAGGTTAGGCTCTCGCCCTCTCAGCCGCTCATCACGGCACCCTTGCTTGCAAATACAGTATGCACCTCATTCTCCCACTTGTCAAGCACATTTTTTTCGGATATAATGCAGTTATACAATGCAAACATTCGTTCGAAAGGAGATGATGACCGATGGACAGAACCATTCTGCACTGCGACTGCAACTCGTTTTTCGCGAGTGTGGAAACGCTGCTCGACCCGTCGCTCGCCGATGGTCCGACCGCGGTCTGCGGTGATCCGGAGAGCCGCCACGGCATCATTCTCGCCAAGAACGAGAAGGCCAAAGCCTTCGGCGTACAAACTGCCGAGACCATCTGGCAGGCGAAACGGAAATGCCCGGATTTACGTTTGGTAGCACCGCATCGGAGCGAATATGTGAAGTTTTCGCGCAAATGCAACGAGCTGTACCTGCAGTACACCGATCTCGTCGATCCGTTCGGCATTGACGAATCCTTCCTTGATGTCACCGGCTCGATGCACCTGTTCGGCTCTGGCAAGCATATTGCGGACGAGCTGCGCCGCCGCATGCGCGAGGAGGTCGGACTGACCATCTCGGTCGGCGTGTCGTTCAACCGCGCGTTCGCCAAGCTCGGCAGCGATTACAAAAAGCCGGACGGCACGACGGTCTTTTCGCGCGAAAATTTCAAGCAGCGCGTGTGGACCTTGCCCGCGAACACACTCCTGTATGTCGGCAAACGCGCCAGCGACCGGCTGAACCGACTGGGCGTGCGCACGATCGGCGAGCTGGCGGCCTGCGATCCGGCGTTTATCCACAGCATTCTGGGCAAAAACGGCGATCTTCTGCTGCGTTACGCCAGAGGCGAGGACGATGAGCCGGTGCGCTCGTTTTACGCGGAACGAGAGGTCAAATCGGTCGGCAACAGCATGACGTTCGCGCACAATCTGCTCGGCGCGGACGAATGCCGCATGGGCATCACGGCGCTGTGCGACAATGTCGGCAGACGGCTGAGAAAACGCGGCATGGTGTGCCAGACCGTGCAGCTCGGCATCCGCGACCCGGAATTTCACAATCGCTCACGACAGGTAACGCTTGAGCGGCCGACCAACTCCACACGGACGCTCATCGATCTGTCCATGCAGCTGCTGCTCGGGCACTGGCCGATGGACAAGCCGGTGCGCCTGCTCTCGGTCACGGCTGCCAATCTGCTGCCGGAAAATCAGTCGTGCGAGCAGCTTTCGCTGTTTGATGCCGCCGAGGATATCCAAAAGCGCGACCGCCAGCATAAGCTCGACCAGACGGTTGACGCACTGCGGCAGAAATTCGGTGATCAATCCGTTGTGTTCGCGCATTCGGTGAAGAAAAAGGATAAAACGGACAAAACATGAGGACATATCCATCGGATATGTCCTCATGTTGCGTTACTGCGTCAGCCGGAAGGAAACCGCCCAGCTGCCATCCATCAGGTTGCTTGCAGTGTAGATATCACCGGTAAGTGTACAGCCGGCAACATCCTCGTATGCCATCGGGAAAACGTACTCGGTGTAGTCAATGTCGTTGTCAAAATCCTTGTAGGTTACCGTGTAATTGCACATCAATTCCGTGCCGTCCGCAAGGTGCAACGTAGAAAAAGTCTGCGTGATTACCCAGCGTCAGCGAACCATCTGTGCGATAATGCAAATGCAGTTCTCCATTTCGCCATCCAGCGGCAATCAGTGCGCATATACCGTTTTCGCTTTGCCAGAGCGTGCCCTGCGGAACAAGAAAATCATACGAATCCATGTCACCCAGCGCATCCGGATTCATTGTACCGTAACCGTTGATTGCATGGTTCTCTGTCGGTGCATTTTTCGGCACAGCAGATAAATCCGCCGTTACCGGAACACCTTCCTGCTTTTCTCTGCCGATGAGAAGCTGATTGAACGAAAACCGGAATGCACCTGCCGGAATATGTTTGCCATTCAAATCATCAATCTGCAGAAAATAGGTTGCGGTATGCGTATTCGGGTCGTAATCGAGCGTTGAGCAGCCATAGGAACGTGCTCCACGACCAAAACCGGCGTAATCAAGCGACCAGCTGTCATACAGATCCGGTGCGGCATCGCCGAACAGGCTGCCCGTGGTGTCGGTCAGCGACAGATACACCTTTGCCGTGCTGCCTTCCACGTCCGCCGAAACGACCTCCAGCTTGACGCCCCGGTCCTCGCAGACCTGCCCAACCGGCTGCAGGTACTCCGCCATGCCGGGCGCGATTTGGTACAGCACCCGCAGAACCGCCTCCTGATTGGCGGCTACGGCGGTGCTCACGCAGGCCAGTGCCGCCGCAACCGCAAGGATGATCTTGAGCGGTTTTCGCGCTCTGTGCGGCCTGCCGCTCTCCATTTTGGCGATTGTCTGCTGCACCAGTGCGTCGCTCGGCGTGATATTCTCATTCATGCTGCGGTACTGCTTGTGAAAATCCATCGTCCAGCTCTCCTTTCATCAATTCGCGCAGCTGTGCCCGTGCGCGTGTCAGCCGTGTACGTATCGCGGACGGTTTTTCCCCGCTCATGCGCGCAATCTCCTCTGCGGTGTAACCCTCGTAGTAGAATAAATGCACTGCCGCGCGGTATTTAGGCGTCAGCCGCCGCAGAGCTTCATCCAGCGCGCTGTCCTCCGGCTCGGGAAACGGAATGCGGTCATCGAGCGGTGTGTCGTGCTGCCGCCATGCCATGCGCCAGTGGCTTTTCAGGCAGTTGAGTGTCACCCGCAGCAGCCATGCCTTTTCGTGCTCCACACTGTCGAAAACCGGTCGTTTACGCACGGTCTGGAGAAAGACCTCCTGAAAAATATCGTCTGCGTCGTGGCGGCTGCGCGTCTGTGCATACGCCAATCGGTATACCATGTCGCCGTAGACGCTGACGAGTTGTTCGGGTGTTTTTGCGGTCATGCTCCATCCTCCTTTCACCGGTAATACGAAATAAAAACCCGAAGTGCTACAAACTTTTTGCTAAAAATTCGCAGTCCTTCGGATTTCTATAATTGAGAATTGAAAATAGAGAATTGTGGTATCGTGCTTTGCACGATGATTCAATAACGCGTTTCACGCGTATATTATCGCGTTCATGGAAATTCTATATTCATTTTCCATTAACTCCACGCTTGCTTGAGCAGCTTTGCCGCCTCGTCAATCTGCTGTTCGGTCAGACCGGCATAGCCGAGCACGAGTGTTGCTCGCGGCGGCTTGACCGGCGGCGTATAGTACGCCGAAAGCGGGTAAACGCGCACACCGACCGTCTTTGCGCACTCAATAAGTTCGTGCTCGAGCATGCCGTTTCGCATGTGCAGCAGCAGGTGCAGGCCGGCTTCCGAGCGCGAGACCTCATGCGGCAGGTCAGCCAGCTCGCGGTCAAGCGCAGCCATGAGCGCGTCGCGGCGTGCCTGATAGACCTTGCGGCTGCGGCTGATGTGCCGCTCAAAGCCGCCGGTGTGCATGAAGGCCGCCAGCGTGTGCTGGTCAAAGCTCGGCACGGTAGACGAGTACCGCGAAAACCGTTCGCGATAGCGCGCCATCAGCGCATTCGGCAGCACCAGATAGCCGATGCGCAGTCCGGGGGCAAGGCTTTTCGCAAAGGTGTTGACGTACACGACACGGCCTGTCCGATCCAGCTCGCCTAACGCCGGAATCGGGCGGGAGGCGTAGCGGAATTCGCTGTCGTAATCATCCTCGATGATGTAGCGGTCGGGCGCTTCCGACGCCCAGCGGAGGATTTCCAGTCGGCGGGCAGCCGTCATAACCGTGCCCAGCGGGAAATGGTGCGACGGCGTAAGGTATACCACCGATGCGTCACTCGCGGCCAGCGCGTCAGCACGCAGACCGTGCTTGTCCAGCGGTGTCGGACGCACGGTCACACCGTTCACTGCGAAAATCTGGTACAGCTTGCGGTAGCCGGGGTTCTCGAGCGCGTACACGCGGTCGCGACCGAGCAGCTGAATGACAAGGTGCATCAGATACTCCGAGCCTGCGCCGATGAGGATATTGTCCGGCGAGACATTGATGCCGCGGAAGTCGTGCAGGTAGCGCACGATCTCCTCTCGAAGTTCCGCCGCGCCGCATGGGTCGGTCGCACGGAGCAGCGCACTCGAGTATTCGCTCAGCACACTGCGCGACAGCCGCGCCCATGTGGAGAACGGAAAGGCAGCCGTTATCGACAAAATCCGTGCGAAATCATAAGGATAGGTCTCCTCGGAGGCGGAAATCGGCGGCAAAGTCGGTGCGGGCGACTCCTGCTGCTCGGAAACCGGCACGGCAAGCTGCTCCTGCACAAAGTAGCCGCGCCTTGGCGCAGAGGCGATGTAGCCTTCGGCGGCAAGCTGACCGTAAGCGGTTTCCACGGTGATCTGGCTGACGCGCAGATTAGCGGCCAGCTGGCGTTTGCTCGGCAGGCGCGTGCCGCCGGGCAAGGCGCCGGACATGATGTCCGCGCGGACAGCGTGGTAGAGCTGCTCGTAGAGCGGCTGTTGGTCGTGCGGTTTGAGATGGTAAGTCAGCATGGCCGGAGGCTCCTTTCCTTGCGTCTTTTGCAAAAATCTGTGCTGATTTTATGAGTTATCGCTTGCGAAGCGAACGAAATCTGCGCTGACGCCGCGCGGGCGCACAAGAGGGTAGACACCAAGGTTTCTACCCTCTTGTGAATCACCCGTTTCCTGTCATAGTCTAGCGCAGACCAGAGACCGGCGACCGCTGCGAAAATAGGGGTACGACAGTCGGGTTACTCTTGCGTTTGTTTCGTAAAATATTTGCAGTTCCCGGATAGTCTACTGCTACACAGACCGGCTACTTCCAACAGGCGCGACATACCCGTGTCGCGCAATTCGTTAGCGTGTTATCACAGACGGCACCTACGAAGATAAATGTTACCAAGTGTCTATATTCGCAGGTGCTGTCTACAATCTCCAGACTAACGATTCGTGCGGCACTGTTATCCCCCAGGGGACTCTCTCTTGCCCTTCGGGCAATTCACCTTGTGCCGCACCCAGCGTAGAGTCGCCGATCTGTGTAGCAGTCAGAAAACAGCTTGAGCATCTGCGGTTGAGAAATGGGCGGCCATTGGCCGCCCCTACGGAAGATGAACAGTACGGCCGTTCCCCCATAGTCTCAGTTCTCTGATAGCCGCCGTGCTAAGCGGAAACGGGGAGATT
>ENA-OQBD01001601-OQBD01001601.1-human-gut-metagenome-genome-assembly--contig:-NODE-1601-length-10293-cov-3.826185_pt1 | contig 10293 bp, 10 predicted proteins | sample MGYA00242742_ERZ504543 | MGnify/ENA primary metagenome ERZ504543 (study PRJEB26092, sample SAMD00036239) | human gut metagenome | host: Homo sapiens | study: EMG produced TPA metagenomics assembly of... | reverse complement strand
GCAAGAAGTCTGTTTTCTCCCTCTTTCGCTGTTTCAAATGGAAGCTCTTCATTCGTTCCTTTCGGCAGAACTACTACACAACGGAATCCACCTTCCTGTGCAGTACACGGTGCATAATGAAGTGTTGTCGACATACAGTTCTACACCGGTTCCTGCCGGACAAAAAAATGCTTCTACCTTGGGCTGTATCATAGATATCGCCATCTTCAATATCCTGCTGCATTCCAAGAAGCAGGATCAGATCTGTCTGTGCGATATCAAATTCTGAACTTCTGTGATATTCCAGTGCATTCAGTTTATGGTTGTCTCCATTACAGTATCCAATCTGGATAGGCAGTCCGCCGAATCCTTTCTTGCAGATTTCAGCTGCTTCTGGAAGTACTTCCAACTCTTCAACAGACGGTACATAGACAACGTCTTTCGGAAGTGGTGTGTGTTCCATCTCTTTTAAAATCTTCTCAAAAGAGTATTCCGTGATGATCTTGCCATATTTTCGGAAAGATGCATCTGTTACATTCTGGATTTTCATGATGTCCTCCTGAATTTTCTTCTGTATCCTGTTTCGTTTGTTTCTATGGTCATTTTACCAACTCAAAAGGGCATTATCGACCAAATAATTAGCCAAATAATGCCCATTTCTTATCTTTTTAGTAATTCTTTTGTCGTTAATAGCATTCTATTCCACGCCCCATCATTCCTTCGGTGGCAGGAATCCCTTACTTGTCTTCACGATTACTTTATCAAATACCATGAACATAGACGGCAGTACGAAGATTACGACTACCATACTGATCAGTGCTCCTCTCGCCATCAGGATACACAGGGAACTGATCATATCGATATTGGAGTAAAGTCCTACACCGATCGTTGCTGCGAAGAAGCTTAGCGCACTTACCATGATGGACTGTGCGGATACGCGGTGCGCAGTTGTGATGGAATCGTATTTATTCGCGCCATGGTTACGCTCTCTCTTATAACGAGTTGTCATCAGGATTGCATAATCTACGGTGGATCCTAGCTGGATCGTTCCGATTACGATAGATGCCACGAATGGCAGCTTAGTTCCCATGTAGTATGGAATACCCATATTGACGAAAATCGCGAACTCAATAACGCCTACCAGGATGATCGGCAGTGAGATTGACTTGAACAGAAGCATAATGATCACGAAAATAATTCCGATTGATACTGCACTTACTGTCTTGAAATCTTTATCTGTAATGTCAATCAGGTCTGCTGTCAGAGGACCTTCTCCGATCAGCATTCCACCTTCATCATATTTATGAAGAATCGTATTCAGCTCTTTGATCTGGTCATTCAGTTCATCTGTTGCTACCTTATATTCTGAGTTCGCCAGTACAAGCTGGTACTTATCATTCTTTAATGAGCTTGTCACTGAATCCGGAATCATGCTTGCCGGTACGGACGGCCCGATCAGAGAGTCGAGTCCAAGTGCCCACTTGATTCCGTCCACCTTATCCATCTCATTCAGCATCTTGCCTACATCCGCTGAATCTGTAGAGCTGTCTACAAGAATCATATGCGTCGTATTCATGTCATAGTCTTCCTTCAGTTTCTCATTTGCAATGATACTCGGAAGATCTTTTGGAAGTGTCTCATCCAGATTGTAGTAAACTCCTGTATGGTTATTTCCGTAAATAGCCGGGAATAACAGAACTACGAACAGTGCCACATAGATAGGATATCTCTTAGTAACCTTATCTGAAATCTTTCCGATATCCGGAAGGAATGGTTTATGCTTTGTCTTCTCAATGATCTTGTCACAGCACAGGATCATAGATGGGAGGATTGTTACACAAGCCAGTACTCCGAGGATAACACCCTTAACCATAACAATTCCGATATCCTTACCAAGTGTGAATGACATAAAACACAGTGCAATAAATCCGGCGATTGTTGTAACGGAACTTCCGATTACAGAGGAAAATGTCTGTGAGATCGCATGTGCCATTGCACGGTGTTTATCTCCATTGTAGCGAATCTGCTGTTCTTCGTAACTATGCATCAGGAAAATGGAGTAATCCAATGTTACACCAGCTGCAGAACTGCTGCCAATGCCTTTGTAATATAGGAAATCTCTCCCATAAAGTAGTTACTTCCCAGGTTATAGACAATTGCGATTCCGATACTGAGCATGAAGAGGATCGGTACAAAGAATGATTCCATTGTAAGACCGAGCACGATCATCGCCAGTACAACCGCGATCAATACATACAGCGGTGTCTCTTTCTCCGCCAGCTCCTTCGTATCTGTAACAACAGCTGACATACCACTTAAGAAGCACTGCTCGCCCGCCAGAGAACGGATCTCGGAGATTGCCTCCATTGTTCCGTCTGAAGATGTTCCTTCATCAAAGAAGATTGCCATCATTGTTCCGGTCTCGGAGTTAAATGCATCATAAACCTTTGTTGGCAGCATACTCTTCGGCATACTGATATCTGCGATAGAATCATACCAGATAACCTCTTTTACATGATCTACCTTCTCAATCTTCTCTTTTAGCTTCGATACATCCTTATCTTCCATTCCATCGACTATAAACATCGAAAATGCACCTGTACCGAAATCATTTACCAAAATATCCTGCCCTTTCATCGTCTCAATGTTATCCGGCAGGTAAGTCAATACATCATAATTAATTCTCGTATGCAGATACCCCAATGCAGACGGAATCAATAATAAAATACTGAGAATCAGAATCGGCACTCTGAATTTTACTATCTTTTTTCCAAACTTTACCATCATATCCTTTTTCGCTTCCTTCCTCATATTCAGTTTATGACCATTGGTCATTTTAATCTCTTCTTGCACTATACAATAAAAATGACTAACAGTCAATATATTTTGTACTGTTAGTCATTTTTTCTTTTTATTTATATTCCACTTTCGTAACTGTTCAGAGCCAACCTCTAAAATGCTACCCATTTTCTTTATATTCGCTTGGAAGAATTCCGTATTTTTTCCGAAATGCCCTTGCCATCGCCTTGCTTCCGGAGAAGCCGCTGCGAAGTGCTGTCTCAGTGATATTATATTTTCCGCCCTTCAGATCTTTCACTGCATATTCCAGACGGATATTCTGCAGATAGCTCTTATATGTGATTCCCGCATACTTCTGAAACATCCTCGACAAGTACGTTGGTGAGTAGCCAAAAATTCTTGCCACTTCTTCCAGACTGAGCTCCTGTGCATAATTCTCTTTCATATAAGATGTGATTGCTGAAAGCTTGTTCAGATTCTTATTCTTCCTTACAAAAGCATCCTCAACTTCCGTCAGACGGTATTCTTTCACAAGAAGATATAAAAGATGATAAAAAAGACTGTTCATCTTCATGTCATATCCACACTGCTTTTCGCAATACGTCTGATACAGTTCTTCCAACAATTCCATAAAGCGCGCGTCCTTACGTCCCGGTTCATGCGTAAACCAGATAAATTGCTCTCCTGTATAATATTTTTCAAAAACTTTCAACGGAATCTGAAGAACGATCGTCTCGTTTGGCAACGGAGAATCTACTTCATGAACCTCATTCGAATTCACAATCATAAATTCTCCCGCTGTCAGATGCCAGGTCTTCTCATCGATCTTAAATTCCAGTTCTCCGTCGCACACTGCAAAAATCTCAATCGATCTGTGCCAATGTTTTTCTCTATGGTAATGTCCTTCTCTGCCTTCAAATAAAAATAGTTTAAAAGGAAATCCAACTTCCGGAACGATCAATTCATGCGCAAACTGCATCTCTTTTATTCACCACACTTTAGGCTTTCGTCCACTTATGTACCGTATCTGTTCCCGGACTACATAATTCCACTGTAGATCCATCATCTGACAGTGTATAGACATATTCCAGTGTTCCACCGGAGATAACCAGATTCAGCCTCAATGTACCGTCTGTATTCTCTGCTACACAATATGTTCCCTTTGTTTCACCGGAGGAACTCTTGATCACAAGCTTTCCATCCTTCTTTAATTTATATTCATTTCCGCTGTTGTCTGTCCACTTTCCGATTAGCCCCTTCGCACGGTCATCCGTCAGATCCAGAAGTTCTGTATCCGCCTGGAGTAATTTTATATCCTTACCACCATCCAGGGACTCCAGCACTACGCCATAGCCTGTATCATCTGTCGTAACCGCATACAGTTTACCTTCTTCTTCGCCGTCCATTGTGATCTTGATTGTAATGTTGTTATCCTCATCAAATCCACACTCAAATGTCAGTCCGGCGTCATCCTTCGTTCCTGTTCCATCTTCTTTCAGATCATACACAGTATCTGTTCCAATCACCTTCCACTGCTTTGCCATAACTCTCTTAACAGAATCACTTGGAAGAACCGCGTTGTCTCCCATCTGTTCTTTCATCGTACTGCTTGCTTTGTCCACCTCTTCTGTCGTAGATGCAGCCGGTTCTGTTTTCTTCGTATCGCCGCATCCTGTCATACACAATGTGCTTGCCAGAAGTAATGCTACTACTAATCTTTTCATATTCTCTCTCCAGTCTTGTTACTGTTCACACGATGTGCGACCAGTAACCCAGTCTTTTCTGTCTGATCAGAAAGATAGCATTCCGATCAGGACTTACAGTCTTTAGAGTATCACAAAAGCACTGTAAATTCCAGTAAAGTTAATACAATTTCACGGTTATTTCATTTTTAGACACACTCGTTTTCGTCTGTTTTCAACAAACTTTAATGCTTTTGCACTGTTTCACTTTACCTCGACAGCTTGTTTATTTTCTTAACATATGATACACTATTCACAATGTAAAATTATAGGTAACTTGGGAGGAAATAGGTTATGATTATCTCTACAAGAGGGCGTTATGCTCTCCGAGTCATGATTGATCTGTCTCAGCAGGATCCGGACTCTTACACACCGCTGAAAGAGATCGCAGCACGTCAGGAGATTTCTGAAAAGTATTTGGAAAATATTTTAAAATCTCTTGTCACACAAGGATTTATCCTTGGACTTCGCGGAAAGGGCGGCGGCTACCGCCTGACAAAATCTCCGGAAGAATACACTCTCGCTTCCATTCTTCATGCGACAGAAGGAAGTCTTGCGGCAGTAGCATGTCTGGAGGATCATGCACCGGAATGCGCACGTGCTGGTCAGTGTCCGACACGTCCGATCTGGGAAAAGCTGAATAATCTTATTGAAGATTATCTTGGAAGCATTACACTTGCTGACTTTCACAAAACGATCATTCCATGCAAGATTGAGAAGTAGCATTATTTCAGAGGGGAACGAAATAACAGCTGTTTCAAACAATGAAAGTTCAGATCTACTTAGAAAAAGATGGCTAAGCATTGAGGGCGTTGCTTATCCATCTTTTTCTGTTTTCTTTTTATTTATTTTTCACTGCTTTTTCAATCCGATCCAACGCTTCCACAAGCGTCGCTCTCTGGCAAGCCACGTTGATCCGCTCAAAACCACTTCCAGGATCTCCGAAGATCGCTCCTCCATCCAGCCAAACCTCTGCCTTATCTTCTATCAGTTCTTTTAGTTCCTTATCTGAAAGCCCTAATGCCCGGAAATCCATCCAGACGAGATAGGTTCCTTCTGTCTTTGTCACCTTGATCTGTGGTAAATGTTCTGCCATCCATGTATGAAGGAAATCAATATTCGACTTCACATACTGTTTCATCGCCTGATACCATTCTTCTCCCTTTGTATATGCTGCGATCAATGCAAAGATTCCGGGTGCACCAACCTGACTATACCCGGCTGCAGTTACCTGATGCTGAAATTCCTTGCGAAGGCTTTCATTTGGAATGATAATATTGGAAATCTGAAGTCCAGCAAGATTGAATGTCTTCCCCGGGGAAGTACATGTCACTGTAATGTCTTTATACTCGTCCTTAAGATCTACAAGTACCTGATGCTTCCCTTCAAATACGAAGTCTGCATGAATCTCATCACTTACAATGATCACCTGATGCTTTAGGCAAATGTCTCCCAGACGCTCCACTTCTTCCCTTGTCCATACCCGGCTGACCGGGTTGTGTGGGCTGCAGAATAAGAATAATTTTACACCCTTTTCCACGATCTGGCGTTCAAAATCTTCGAAATCAATCGCATAAGATCCATCTTCCTTACGGATAAGGATATTGGCGGCCACTTTACGGTCATTGCTTTCAATCACTTCCCGGAATGGATAATAGACCGGATCCTGGATCAGAATATAATCCACAGGTTCTGTATAAGCCTTCACCGCCATTGCCAGTGCAAAGACAATTCCCGGAGTCTTTGTGATCCACTCCTTGTCGATCTTCCATCCGTGACGGCGTTCCATCCAGGAGCTGACCGCATCGTAATACTCCTGATCCGACTCTGTATATCCATAAATTCCATGCTCTGCCTGACGGATCAATGCTTCCTGGACAAAAGAGGACGTCTTAAAATCCATATCAGCGACCCACAACGGAAGAATATCTTTTTTTCTCCCTCTTTCTTCTGCAAAATCATACTTCAGACTGTGGGTTCCTCTTCTCTCTACAGGATGGTCAAAATTCAAATTCTTCTCACTCATTTTTACTCCTTTTATTGAAATGCCTGTTCCAGATCTTTGATCAGATCTTCAGCATTTTCAATTCCAACAGACATTCTAAGGAAATCTTCTGTGATTCCAAGACGTTCTCTTATCTCCACCGGCACATCACCGTGTGTCTGAAGCATCGGATATGTGATCAGCGATTCTACACCGCCAAGACTCTCCGCATAAGAGATCAATTTCACACTTTCAAGAATCTTCCTTGTACGTTCCACCGTATCTACACGGAAAGAAAGCATACTTCCTGCTCCTGTCGCCTGCTTCCGGTTCACCTCGTAACCCGGATGATCTTCCAGACCCGGATAATAAACTTCTGTCACTTCCGGTCTGTTTTTCAGCCAAAGTGCAATCTTCTTCGCATTCTCCTGCTGGCGCTCCAGACGCACTGATAAAGTTTTGATTCCGCGAAGCACAAGGAAACTGTCAAACGGAGACAGACTACAGCCAACTGTCTTATATGTATAACGCAATTTTTCCGACAGCTCTTTCCCTTTGACACAAACAAATCCTGCGAGAACATCATTGTGTCCTCCAAGAAATTTCGTTCCGCTATGTACTACAATATCAGCACCCAACTGTAGCGGTTTCTGGAAATAAGGAGAAAGGAATGTATTATCCGCAAGAATCAGTAACCCGAATTCGTCTGCGAGTTTTCTCATCTCTGCAAAATCTGTAATCCTCATCGTTGGATTGCTTGGTGTCTCAATATAAAGTGCCTTTGTCTCTTTTCTGATATTCTTTCTTACAAGATCAATATCTGAAGTATCTACATAAGAAAACTTTAATCCTCGCTTTTCGCCAATGCTTTCAAACATTCGCACAGTTCCGCCGTACAGATCTTCTGTACATAAAATATGACTGCCTTCTCCGAAAAGCTCCAGACAGATTCCAATTGCCGCCATTCCTGTCGAGCATGCAATACTGTCATCCGCTCCTTCTAAAGAGGACATTACGCTTTCTAATTCATACCGTGTCGGATTGCTCTCACGAGAATAATCATATCCTGTACTTTTCCCGATTCCCGGGTGTGCGAAAGTTGCTGTCTGAAAAATGGGAACGGAGACTGCTCCGTATGGATGTCCCTCTACAAATCCTCCGTCCCCGTGAATACATCGTGTTTCAAATTGATAATTTTCTGCCATGCTGTCCGTCTCTGCTCCTTACGTTCCACTCTATTAAATATAGTACATTCCCTCAACAGAATCCTGATACCCTTCGTATGCATCCACAAGATCCTTAAGCGTCACATCTTCCAGAATCTCCTGAACACAATCATTGATTCGATCAATGATCAGATGCTGAATTGCTTCCTGATCTCCACGTCCCACGTTGTTTCGATCAACTTCATCTTCCAGATCATAAGTTCCTTCCAATGCCTCTACAATCTGCGCAACTGTGATTTCTTCCGGTTCTCTCTCAAGGAAATATCCTCCCTGGGAACCTTTCATGCTTTTTACGATATGACCCTTGCGAAGGGCTGAAAATACATGCTCAAGGTACTGAGCTGAAATGTCATTTCTCTGTGCGATACTTCCTAATGAGACCAGCTCTGTCCGTGAATTCAACGCCAGATCAATAAGAGCACGCAGTCCATATCTGCTTTTCTTTGATAATTTCAAACGCTTCTACTCCTTTCTTCTAAACACTATAGGAGCAGCTTTTACTGCTCCTACTTCCTACAGATTTTTCTGTTTTCTCTGATTCTTATTTACTGAATTGCTTTGAATGCCTCATCCAGATCCTGAATGATATCATCAATATTCTCTGTACCGATGGACAGACGGATTGTGTTTGGCTTGATTCCCTGATCAAGAAGCTCTTCCTCTGTGCACTGGCTGTGTGTTGTTGTTGCCGGGTGGATAACAAGTGATTTCACATCCGCTACATTTGCAAGCAGTGAGAACAGTTCCAGGTTATCAATGAATTCCTGAGCCTTTGCGGAATCTCCTTTGATCTCAAATGTGAAGATAGAACCACCGCCGTTCGGGAAATATTTCTTATAAAGCTCCTGCTGCTTCGGATCCGGATCTACAGATGGGTGATGTACTCTCTCAACCTGCGGATGATTGTTCAGATACTCAACAACTTTCAGTGCATTTTCCACATGACGCTCTACGCGAAGGGAAAGTGTCTCAAGTCCCTGCAGGAAGATAAAGGAACTGATCGGAGAAATTGTTGCTCCTGTATCTCTCAAAAGGATTGCTCTGATCTTTGTAACAAATGCAGCCGGTCCGCAAGCTTTTGTGAAGCTGATGCCGTGGTAGCTTGGATTCGGATCTGTCAGTGACGGGAATTTTCCTGAAGCCTCCCAGTCGAACTTACCGCCCTCGATGATAACTCCACCGATTGTTGTTCCATGTCCACCGATGAACTTTGTAGCAGAGTGAACAACAATGTCAGCACCGTACTCGATTGGTCTTACAAGATAAGGTGTTGCAAATGTATTATCTACAACAAGCGGGATTTTATGCTTATGTGCGATATTTGCGATTGCTTCAATATCAACAACATCTGAGTTTGGGTTACCAAGTGTCTCGATGTAAACAGCTTTTGTGTTCTCCTGGATTGCATTCTCAACTTCTTCCAGATTGAAAATGTCAACAAATGTTGTTGTAATTCCATAATTCGGAAGTGTATGCTCAAGAAGGTTGAAAGATCCGCCATAAATATTCTTTGCAGATACGATGTGATCTCCCTGCTGAGCCAGGTTTTCGATTGTGTATGTGATTGCTGCTGCTCCGGATGCTACTGCAAGTGCTGCTGTACCACCTTCAAGTGCTGCGATTCTCTTCTCAAACACATCCTCTGTCGGGTTTGTCAGACGTCCGTAAATGTTTCCTGCGTCTTTCAGTCCGAAACGGTCTGCTGCATGCTGGCTGTTGCGGAATACATAAGAAGAAGTCTGATAGATCGGTACTGCTCTTGCATCTGTCACCGGATCCGGCTGCTCCTGGCCTACGTGAAGCTGTAATGTCTCAAATTTAAATTTTCTGTCTTTTCTCTCTAATTTTGCCATGGGTTTATTCTCCTTTTTCTAATTCTTATTTTGTATTCTTATTCCGCAGCCAAAGCTGTTTGGAAGTTAAAATCTTACTTAGTTAATGCCTTTGTCTTGATATTCGTGCCTACTCTGTAAAGAGTGGTGTAGAGTAGTATCTGTCTCCGCTGTCAGGAAGAAGTGCTACGATTGTCTTTCCCTTATTCTCCGGCTTCTTTGCATATGCGATTGCTCCGGAAAGTGCTGCTCCTGAAGAAATACCTACCAGGATTCCTTCTGTCTTTGCAAGAAGCTTCGCGGCTGCGAATCCTTCGTCATTGTCTGCTTTGTATATCTCATCATAGATCTTTGTATTAAGGACATCCGGTACGAATCCTGCTCCGATTCCCTGAATCTTGTGCGGTCCGCCCTTTCCTTCTGAAAGTACCGGAGATGCTGCAGGCTCAAGTGCTACAACCTTCACATCCGGTTTCTGTGACTTCAGATATTCACCAACACCTGTCAGTGTTCCACCTGTACCGACACCGGCGATAAAGATATCAATATTTCCATCTGTGTCTTTCCAAATCTCCGGTCCTGTTGTCTCTCTGTGCGCCTTGGAGTTTGCCGGGTTCACAAACTGTCCCGGGATGAAACTATTCGGAATCTCTTTCGCAAGCTCTTCAGCTTTTGCGATTGCTCCCTTCATTCCCTTTGTACCTTCTGTAAGTACGATCTCTGCTCCATAT
>ENA-OQBD01001600-OQBD01001600.1-human-gut-metagenome-genome-assembly--contig:-NODE-1600-length-10302-cov-2.220442_pt1 | contig 10302 bp, 7 predicted proteins | sample MGYA00242742_ERZ504543 | MGnify/ENA primary metagenome ERZ504543 (study PRJEB26092, sample SAMD00036239) | human gut metagenome | host: Homo sapiens | study: EMG produced TPA metagenomics assembly of... | reverse complement strand
GGTATGCGTTTCCTGATCGAAAACCATTCGGACATGCTCAACTCCATCGCTCCGGCGGATTCTCTGCCGCCTGCGGTTCCGTGGCCGACCGTATTTACCGGTCTGTTCTTCCTCGGTCTGCAGTCCTGGTGTACGCACCAGTCGTTCATCCAGCGTGTACTTGCTGCAAAGAACCTCAAGGAAGCGCAGAAGGGTGCTCTCTACTGCGCGTTTCTTAAAATTATCGGTTTTATGTACCTTGCGCTGCCGGGCGTTATCGCGTATGCGCTGTTTGAGCTGCAGGGCGATCAGGTATCCATGATGGACGAAGCGTACCCGCAGCTGGTTTCGCAGGTTGTTCCGGCTCCGCTGATGGGCTTCTTCGCAGCCGTAATGCTCGGTGCGATCCTGTCCTCGTTCAACTCGGTGCTGAACTCGGTAGATACCATGTTTACCATGGACATTTACAAGGAATTCATCGACAAGGACGCTTCCGAGGAAAAACTCGTCAAGGTCGGCAAGAATGTCGGCATTATCTTCGCGGTACTGACCACCATCGTCGGTCCGCTGATCTACTTCTTCCCGGCAGGCTTGAAAACCTTCCTGGATTCCCTCGTAATGCTGATTGCACTGCCGGTTCTGACGGCCGTATTCGGCGGCTTCTTCTTCAAACACCTGCCGAAATACAGCGCAAAGGTCATTCTGGTGCTGCATGTGGTCTGCTACGGCTCGTTCCTGCTGTTCCTCAACAGCAAGCTCCATTATCTGTACGCTGTCTTTGTTCTGCTGCCGGTTGAGCTGCTGGTCATGTTCATTTTCAATCAGCGAAACAAGGCAAAGCATCCGGAGGTATGGGTGCAGAAGGACATCGGCGCTGTCGATCTTACCCCGTGGAAGTATCGCTGGGTTGCCACCGCACTGATTCTCATTTGTGTTGCAGCGGTTTACCTTGCGTTCTCGCCGCTCGGTATCGGCACCTGGAGTTATACACAGCCTTTCTAAAATCGAAAGTAAAACGGAGTGCGTTTGCACTCCGTTTCAGCTTGTAAGAAAGTCCGTTTTCACGATGCTGACGCTGCCGCGCGGCAGCGCGCATGAAATAGCATGTACGGCACAAATGCATGAAAACCGAGGGCATGTACCTCGTTTTTCATACTTTGTTTTTCGATTCTGCAAGCGGGATAAAGGTTTGTACGCAGGTCTGCACGATTTCACTCAGCGGCACCTCGGCCACGGCGGACGCGGGCAGATCTTCCTCACTGCGTGCCGGTTCGACCAGGTTTTTGATCAGGCCGTCCATGCGGGCAATCTGCTCGTGCGAAGCATCCAACAACGACAAATGCTGTCGTTTTCATTTGACCCATTGCAGCACGTTTTTGACAGAACGGAGTGCAGCTGCATGAATTTACATGTATTTTTCATCGAACAGACACAAAAACCCGCACAGCTGCTTTACGCTGTGCGGGCTTTTGTAATTTACTTTTCAGTCGAATCCTCTATCACGAAGCACGCTCGGCCGTTCTCCTTGGCCTGATAGAGCACGCGGTCGGTTTCGGTAAGCAGGTGCTTGATCTCCTGCGGAAAAACAAAGCGGTACGCGCCGATGCTGCAGCTGACCGTGACCTGCTCGAGAATACCGGAAATATCGCGCAGGAACTGCGTCAGCAGATGCTCTAGCTGGTCCGGCGACAGATTTATATCGAGCATTACGGCAAACTCGTCACCGCCGATACGGCCGACAGAGCCGCAGAAACGAAAGGTGTTCTGCAGATGCTCGGCGAACTGCTTGAGGACCTCATCACCGACAGAATGGCCGTATTTGTCGTTGATGTGCTTGAAATAATCCAGATCACAGACCAGAAACCAGCCGGCTGATCCGGCGTGGGACTTCTGGCTGCGGAGACAGGTGTGCAGGAACAGCCTGCGGCCCATAATGCCGGTCAGGAAGTCCAGCTCGCCGGTGTACTCACGAAATTTCATGTAGCGATAGACCATCAGGATGAGGATGAGCAGAATGAAGTTGAGCGCCAGCATGGCAGTCAAAAACTGCACCTGCAGGTGGAGAATATCCCGATGGATGTCCTGTGTGACATCTATGCCGTGCTGCCCGAGCATGTAGTACATACGGCTGGAGAAGTAGACGGTCGAGAGGACCGCCATACAGAAGATAAACGTACTTACGGCCCCCAGCACGAAACCAATCTTCGGAGACCAGTACGGGGTGTTTTCGTATTCATTGACCGCTTTTTTATAGGTCTGGATAAAGGAACTGTGATACAGCTTGTCAATCGCCAGAACGACCGCAACACAGAACAGCAGGATGATGAGGTCGCTTTTTTCAAGCATAAAGATTGATGAAAAATTAAAACCGAGAGAGGGGAAGAACAACCCCATCGCAGTATAAACTAAAAGCGCGTGCAGCTTAGGTGCCGCGATTGTGATGAGCAGCTTGCACAGATTCTTTCGTTTGCTTTTGCGTGTCAGCTGAAACAGACAGCCGAGCAGAAAACCGAACAGCACACGCGTGCCGACACTCAGCAGTATGCTTCCAATGGGAAAATCACTCCGAAACGGAGAAAAGACCGCATCTGCAGGCATGACATAGGTCGCGGAAGCCTTATACAGACTGCCAAGACCGAACAGCAGTCCCGCGAGGGAAGCCTCGGCCGGGCCAAACAGGCAGGCGGTAATGATGATAGGGATATACGCCGTGGTAATGGAAATCGGCGGAATGTGCACATATCCTAAAAATGTAAAGGACATAATGACTTCCACTGCCAGCAAAAGGCTGAATATGTAGTGCTCAAATTTGTGTGTTTCCCAAGTTGTATTCATCTTCCTGATTACCTTTATACAGGCAGTACCGCGACGGATCCGGCTGTGGAATTTGCTCGCAGATCACGCTTGTTCGATCATGCGGTATTGCCATGAATTTTATTGATAATTAAATATATTTGATTATATATTATACAGTAAAGGTACGGAAAATGCAACCGATTTGCTGGCACGCAGATCATTTTGAGAATTGCGGAAAAGGTTCTGATGGGATGCGTGCCGGAGCGGTTTTCGCTTCTTTCCGTTTATACGGATGATTCGTTCTGCACGCTGTGACGGTAATCCTTCGGCTTGAGACCGGTGATCTTCTTAAATATGCGTGAGAAATACACGGGATCGTTAATGCCGACCCGCTCGGCAACTTCATAGCTTTTGAGCGCCGTAGTGCGCAGCAGATTTTTTGCGGCTTCGATGCGCACGTTCTGCAGATAAGTTGTCAGCGTTGTGCCGGTCTCGCGCTTAAACAGGCGCGAGAGATAGCTTGAGCTGAGATAGAACTGCTGGGCAAGCTGGTCGAGCGAAAGCTGCTCACCGTAGTGTGCGCTGATATAGGCCTGCACCGAGGAAACGATATGGTCTGCGCTGGCGGCGCTGCTCTGCGCCATGTCCTGCGTTTGCTGCACGAGTGCGCGGGTGCAGGATTCCATCTCGGCGATGGAGTTGGTCTCCATAATGCGCTTGAGCGAGGAAATGCTGCCGCCCTCGAGCGAATGTCCGGCCATTCCGGGAAACTGCAGCTCCATGCCGAACTGGTGAATATATACGCAGATATTGCGCACGGTATCCGGCGGCAGCTTGTTGCTGTCCGCATAGGCGAAAATGCAGTCGAGCAGCTGCTCTGTGTCGGCGGGATTACGCAGCTCCATCGCAGATTTAAGGGCAGAGAGCATTTCAAAGATTTCGTCGGTCAGCTGCTGCGGGAACGAGCTGAGCTCAGCGAAGTGCGTCACCGGATGGTCGGGCGTGAAGACGGTGAAGCGCACCGCCTGTGCGGCTTCATCGGCGGCGTCGGCAAGACAGATGGGATTGTCATTGCAGTTGGAAATACCGATAAACAGCAGAAAATGTGCCAGACTGCCGACAATATTCACCGCTTCCCTGCATAATGCGGTAATGGGCGCTTCCCCGGCGGCACAGATGACCACAAAAGCAGTCCTGCGTGCCGCGGGCAATGGTAGTAATGCTGGTAGGAGGATAGACAGTCGGACAGAATCTCCTGCGACTGGTTGAGATACTCGTTGTATTCTTCCTCGGTCAGCGCTTCCTCGGACAGCGAGGTAATATGCAGCTTGAGTACAAAAATAGCTGCGCAGGTCCATTTTCAGCTGAGCCAGGCGGTTGAGCACATACAGCTGCGAGCATGCAACACGGTGGATGAGGTCATGCAGCAGCATGCTCTGCTGCAGCTCCATGTTGCGCGCCGAGGTCGTGGAGAGCTTTTCCTGCAGATCCTGACTGCTGCGGTCTTCCGCTATGGCGGCCTTGGCTTTTTCGATGGCATTGGTCAGGTTTCTACAGTCATCGGCTTGAGTACAAAATCCACCACATGATACTGGATGGCACGCTGCGCGTAGGCAAAATCCGGATAGCCGGTCAAAATGATGACTTTGATGCCGGGATGGTCGCGGGCGATGATCTCGGCAAGCTCAAGACCGTCCATACCGGGCATGCGGATATCGCTGATAACGATATTCGGCTGAATGACCGGAATCTGCTCGAGCGCCATCATGCCGTCGTCTGCCTGTGCGGCAATCTCACAGCCGAGGTCGCCCCAGTGGATGCAGTGTACCAGACCCTTGCGGATGGCGGATTCATTGTCAACGATCATAACTTTCAGCATAGGTCTTTCTCCTTTTCGGGCGGTGCGGTGATGATGGGGAGCGTCAGCACGATGCTCGTGCCGTGTCCGGGTTCGGATTTGATCGACATGCCGTAGGGCTCGCCGTACAGCAGCTGAAAACGGCGCTCGATGTTGTGCAGCGCAACATGTGTGTGGTGCTTGTCGTCGCTGCCGGGCTGGGGGATGGCGGACGGGTCAAAGCCTACGCCGTCATCGTGCACGCGGATATACACGGCGTCCTCCTCCTCCCAGATGCTGACGCGCACCCAGCCCGCGTGACTGCTTGGTTCGAGTCCGTGTACGATACTGTTTTCTACAGCGGCTGAATGGTCAGCTTAGGCAGGTAGCAGCCGAGCAGCTTGTCGTCCTCCACATCGACGGTATACTGCAGCTTTTCCTCAAAGCGTTCCTTTTGCAGGGCAAGATAGTATTTTTACCGAATCCAGCTCCTCCTGCAGGGTGATAATCTGCTTGCCATGGTTGACAACGCTTGCCCGCAGCAGCTGCGCCAGATTCTGCACCGTGGTGCAGATGGCCGGCTGACCGGCTACCATGCAGCGGACATTGATCAGCTCGAGAATATTAAAGATGAAGTGCGGCTGAATCTGGCTCTCCAGCTGATGAATCTCTGCATCGCGCAGCAGCAGACCGCGCTGATAGACCTCCTGAAACAGGGTGTCCAGCCGGTCGGCCATGTCGTTGAAGGCATGCGAGATAGCGGTCGTTTCGGTGTATGGTGTTTCATCCATGCGCACGGAAAAATCACCACTGCCGATACTGCCGATGGTGTGCAGCATCTGCCGCAGAGGACGCAGCAGCAGGATGAGACAGGTGGCGGCCAGCAGCAGGGCCAGGATCAGGATGGCAGCACAGACGAGAAAATACACACGCGTACTCTGGCGCACACCGGCGAGGATTTCGGCGTTTGGAATATAGATGTCAACGCGCTCACGGCATTTTTCGGAGTGAGCTGGACGCATGATACCACTTGTTCATATCCTCGTTCTCACGGAACAGGTCGGTCTGTAGAGAGCCGATGCGTTTGCCCTGAGCACCGCTGAAAATGACGACAGTGGAAGGGTAAAGCTGGTTCAGCGACAGCGTGGAGAGCAGCTTGTCGATGTTCAGCTCCACGATGACTTTTGCCAAGCGGCTGCATGGTGTTGAGGTCAACAAAATCGACGATCATATATGCGTATCCAATGATGGCGTAGTGCGTGTACAGCGTGCGTGCGGAGTTGCAGTCCTCGTGCGTCTGGTACATCTGCCGGACGCGCCACGAGGTATTCAAATAGTAGTTGCCGCCGTAGACCGGCACATATTGGTCGTTTTTGATCAGGTAGATGGCGCTGACCACATCGGGGTTGAGCGAATCGCCGAGCGAGAATGCACGGCTGAAATTCTGCTCCAGCTGGAGAATCTGGATCTGGGTGAGCGGTTTGCTGCTGCTCATCATCTGCTGGGCGGCACTGTCTGAGGTCAGGTAGTACACACCATCCCGCAGGGTCTCCATCATGCGGTCGGTGCGGTCGGTGAATTCGTTCAGATACATGGAAACCGTCTCGCTGGCGGTATGCTGCAGCTGACCGGATACGGTATGGATAAAATAGATGCCGGCGGTGACAACAGGTGCGAATACCAGAACACATATCATCACAACGACCAGCCCGATAAGAGAGATCTTGCGTTTTGCCATACAATACACCTCACGGGAGCTTCTGCGAACTATACAAGGGCAGCACCATATAATAGAGCTGCGGAGTTACCTTAAATATACCACAATTCGACCGCTTTGTGTACCATCCGGAGGGGGAGACGCGGCATTAGAAAAAAATATCCTGTTTTGGCGCAAAATAATCCTATGTTTTCAAAGAGGCGTGCAGAGCGTGTGAACGAAAAGCAAAATCGTCATATGTTTTGACCGGTTTACTGCATTGAGGGCAGACTGTTCCTCGGGTATAATGAATACAACAAAACACAGAGCGGTATTTGAATGAGACAAATGCCGCACGGAGAGAAAGAGGAGGAACCCCACATGAAAACAAAGCGTATCCTCTCCCTGCTGATGGCAGGCGCGCTGCTGACAGGTGCACTGACCGGCTGCGGCAGCAAGAAGGATGATTCTGCACAGAGCGGTGACAGCTCCGGTGTGATCACCATCAACTATCCGACAGCCCAGTGCGGCACGAATACGTCCGCTCCGGTATGCGATGAACTGATTAAGGAATTCAATGAGAAGTACGCAGGCAAGTACGAGATCAAGAAGGAAGACGTTCCGGGCGACCAGAACTACATCGACAAGATCAAGGTACAGCTTGGCACGGGCGATCTCCCGCCGGTTATTTACGGCGGCGGCTACAATCTGCTTGATATGGTCGTTGCCAAGGACCTGGCAGTTGACCTGACCGATGCGGTAAATTCCGATGCAGACTGGAAGGCACTGTATTCGGATACCGCGCTGGCTACCAACAGCCGCGACGGCAAGATTTACGCTTCCTCGATGGAAGGCCAGGTTATCGGTTACTTCTACAACAAGGACCTGTTTAAGCAGGCAGGCATCACCGAGCCGGCTAAGACCTGGGACGAGTTCTTCCAGCAGTGCGACAAGCTGAAGGCAGCCGGCATCACCCCGCTGTCCATGGATACCGCAGATTCTGCGTGGGTAACCCAGCTGTGGATGGGCGCTATGGTCGGCACTGAGTCCGACGCAGGCCTGGAGTTCATGAACACCATGAACCCGACCGACTACAACACGCCGGAAATGATCGCAGCAGCCGAGAAGATCCAGAAAATGTACCAGAACTACACCACGCAGGATGCAATCGGCGGCAAGTATGAGAATGCTGCAAACAACTTCCTGTCCGGCCAGACCGCAATGCTGGCAAACGGCCCGTGGATGATTGGTGATTTCTCTGATACCTCCATGACAGAGGAAGGCTTCGCTGATAAGGTCGGCGTAGCGCTGTTCCCGGGCAACTTCGTATACGATGCACCGATTCAGGGCTACATCGTTACCAAGCAGGACGACCCGAAGGTAGAAGAGGCTGCCATTGAGATGGTCAAGTTCTTTACCTCGGCTGAGGCACAGCAGACCGCAATGGAGATACAGGGCATGGTTCCGGCCTCCAACACGGTAGAGCTGACCGACACCGCAAAGGACAAGTACCCGCTGCTTGCTGAGTTCCTTGACCTTGCAACCACTGAGGGCGAAAAGCGCTCGGATACTCTGCAGGCTACGATGTACGCCAACCTGCTCGACGTTATGAGCCAGCAGCTCCCGCTGCTCGCTTCGGGTGAGCTGGACGCAAAGGGCTTCTGCCAGACGCTGACGGAACGCTGCAGCGAAGAACCAGTAAACTGTTTACCGCAGGGACCCGTCAAAAAACGGGTCCCTGTTTTTCTCCTCAACAAGAAAGGAAACCGCTTTATGAACGTAAAAAGGGCTGGCTGCCGGTATTCCTGCTTCCGGCTGTCGCATTGTTCCTGCTGATCTATGCTGTTCCGCTGGTGATCGTGTTTGTTTCCTCGCTGTTTGATTACCGGCTGACGGGCGACTCGATGACATTCATCGGTCTGCAGAACTATACACAGCTGTTCAGCGATGCGACCTTCCGGCAGGCGTGCGGCCACACGGTCGTCTGGATTCTGATCCACTGTATTATTCATGTCTCCATCGGCGTTATCCTGGCGCTTGTACTGTACAAAAAGCCGCGCGGCTGGAAATTTGTCCGTACGGCATACATGATCCCGAATATCATCTCCAACGCTGCAATGGGCATGATCTTCCTCAATATTTTCAACCCGCAGTACGGCGTGGTCAATTCCATCCTCAAGGCTGTTGGTCTGGAAAGCCTGACGCATAACTGGCTGATGGATACCACAACGGCGTTCCCGTCCGTCACCATGACGTGGCTGCTGTTTGCGGGCTACACCACGACGCTCGTGCTCGCCGAGGCGCTGACCATTGACGATTCGGTGCTCGAAGCGGCCCGTGTGGACGGTGCGACCTCGTTCCAGACCGATATGTTCGTTGTGCTGCCGCTGCTGCGCAAGATCATCGGCACGACCATGGTCATGGCGGCAACCTATATGCTGCAGATGTTCGACCTGATCTACATTACCACCAAGGGCGGCCCCGGCTCGACTACCATGAACCTGCCGCTCATGCTGTACAGCGTGTACAGAACGAAAACAACTACGGCTACTCGAATGCGATCGGCGTTTGCATCGTCATCGCGGTGTCGTTTGCATGACGCTCATCAACAAGGCGATGCGTGTCAACGAAGAAGACTACTAAGGAGGCGTTCGACAAATGAAAACCAGCTTCGGTGCAATGACCGGCAGAGAACGCCTGTGCTTTGTGCTCAAATATCTGTTTATGGCGCTGTGCGTGGTCGTTGCGCTGTTCCCGATCATCTGGGTCATCCTGTCCTCGTTCAAGACGAATGCGGAGATCCTGTCGAACGGCATTTCGCTGCCGACGCACTTCGGGTTTGACGGCTATAAATCCGCACTGGATATGGCGCCGATCTTCAAGTTCTTCGGCAACAGCGTGATCGTCACCTGCTGCGCGACGGTACTCAATGTGCTCGTTTTCGCTATGGCAGGCTACGCGTTTGCGCGGTTTCGCTTTCCGTGCGATAAGCTGCTGTACATGCTGCTCAGCCTGTCGCTCGTCATCCCGATGACGGCACTGCTGCAGCCGGTGTACAGCGTGGTCAACAATCTGGGTCTGTATGATACCAAGGCGGGTCTGATTCTGGTCAACACCGCACTGAATATGCCGATGAGCCTGCTCATCCTGCGCGGCGCTTTCCAGTCTATCCCCAAGGCCATTGAGGAGGCCGCCTACATCGACGGTGCGGGCTTCCTGCGCACGTTCTTCCAGATCATGATGCCGTGCGCCAAGGGCGGTCTTACGAGCGCAGCTGTGCTGTGCTTCCTCAATACATGGAACGAATTTACGTTCTCCCTGATCCTGACCAGCAGCGAGAGTGCCCGCACGCTGCCGCTGTCGCTCAGCTACTTTACCAGCCAGTTCAGCTTTAACTACACGGCGCTGTTTGCCGCAGTTACCATTGCGGTCATTCCTTCGATCATCGTGTTTGCGATCTTCCAGGAGCAGGTCGTTTCCAGCCTGACCGCGGGTTCGGTCAAAGAATAAACGAGGTGAAATTACATGGCAAGCATTAGTTTGAATCACATCAAGAAGGTGTACCCCGGTGATATCGAGGTTATCTCCGACCTGAACCTGCAGATCAAGGATAAGGAGTTCGTCGTACTGGTCGGACCGTCCGGCTGCGGTAAATCGACCACACTGCGCATGATCGCGGGTCTGGAGGAGATTTCGGACGGCGAAATGTACATCGGTGACCGCAAGGTGAACGATGTAGCGCCGAAGGACCGCGATATCGCGATGGTTTTCCAGAACTACGCGCTCTATCCGCATATGACGGTTTACAAGAACATGGCATTCGCGCTCAAGCTGCGAAAAACACCTAAGGACGAAATCGACCGCAAAGTGCACGAGGCGGCTAAGGTGCTGGACATCGAGCATCTGCTCAACCGCAAGCCCAAGCAGCTTTCCGGCGGCCAGCGGCAGCGTGTCGCACTCGGACGTGCGATGGTGCGCGACCCGGCGGTATTCC
>ENA-OQBD01001598-OQBD01001598.1-human-gut-metagenome-genome-assembly--contig:-NODE-1598-length-10308-cov-3.025734_pt1 | contig 10308 bp, 12 predicted proteins | sample MGYA00242742_ERZ504543 | MGnify/ENA primary metagenome ERZ504543 (study PRJEB26092, sample SAMD00036239) | human gut metagenome | host: Homo sapiens | study: EMG produced TPA metagenomics assembly of... | reverse complement strand
CGGATATCAGAGTGTGATCATGGAAGCAATGGAATACAGTCTGATGGCAGGAGGCAAGCGCCTTCGCCCAATGCTGATGATGGAAACATACCGTCTGTTGGTGGAGAGACAGAAGTGATTTATCCGTTTATGGCAGCAATGGAGATGATCCATACCTATTCACTGGTTCATGATGATCTCCCGGCAATGGATAATGATGAGTACCGTAGAGGAAGAAAGACGACACATATCGTTTATGGAGAAGATATGGGAATCCTTGCCGGGGGATGCGCCTTTAAACTATGCATTTGAGACAGCATGCAAGGCATTTGAGCAATTTCCAGAGGAAAGCCTTAGAATCGGACAAGCGCTGAGAGTTCTGGCAAGAAAGGCCGGAATCTATGGTATGATCGGTGGACAGGTTGTAGATGTGAAAGAATCCGGACATCAGATTGATGAGGAAGTTCTTGATTTTATTTTCAGACTGAAGACAGGTGCACTGATCGAGTCTGCTATGATGATTGGAGCAATCCTTGCGGGAGCATCAAAAGAAGATGTAAAGAGTATGCAGAAAGTCGCAGGAAAGATCGGAATGGCATTCCAGATCCAGGACGATATTCTGGATGTGACAAGCACGACAGAGCAGCTGGGCAAGCCGGTACATAGTGATGAGAAGAATGAAAAGACAACATATGTAACACTTAAAGGAATCGAACAGGCTCATAAAGAGGTGGAACGTATGACAGAAGAAGCAATCGATGAACTGAAAAAGTTCCCTGCCGGGGATAATTTCCTTGAGCAGCTTTTGAAATCTCTTGTATATAGAGAAAAATAAGATTGTCGGTGAGGAGGAACTTATGGCACTTGAAAAGATTCAAAAGGCCAACGATATAAAAGAACTGACAGAGGAAGAGCTGAAAGAATTATCGGATGAGATCCGGCGGTTTCTGATCGAAAAGATCAGTGTGACCGGAGGACATCTGGCATCCAATCTCGGAGTTGTTGAGCTTACGATGGCATTGCATAAAGTACTTCATTTCCCAGAGGATAAACTGATCTGGGATGTGGGACATCAGTCTTATACACACAAGCTTCTGACAGGAAGAAAAGAAGGATTTGATGATCTTAGAAAATACGGAGGAATGAGTGGATTCCCTAAGAGAAAAGAAAGTAAATGTGATGCGTTTGATACAGGACACAGTTCAACTTCAATCTCAGCAGGGCTTGGTTATGTGGCCGCAAGAGAGCTTCAACAGGAGCATTATAACGTTGTATCTGTGATAGGAGATGGTTCTATGACCGGCGGTATGGCATATGAAGCATTGAATAACGCTTCCAGATTGAAAAGTAATTTTATTATTGTACTCAATGATAATAATATGTCCATTTCCAAGAATGTGGGTGGTATGTCAAATTACCTGAATGGGCTTCGGACGACACAGGTATACTCAGACCTGAAGAGAGGTGTCGAAGATACGATTAAGAGAATTCCCGGCAAAGGAGAACGGATCGTCCATCAGGTGAAGAAGACGAAGAGCGGGATCAAACAATTATTTGTTCCGGGAATGTTTTTTGAGGATATGGGAATTACATATCTGGGTCCTGTAGACGGACATGATCTGAAGACATTAACAAAGACATTGAATGAAGCAAAACGGGTAAATCATGCAGTTCTTGTACATGTTGTGACGAAGAAGGGAAAAGGTTATCTTCCGGCAGAGACGAATCCGTCAAAATTCCATGGAACAGGACCTTTTGATGTGACAACAGGAGAAACGATCGGAGGATCGGGGAAGGATTCTTATACAGATATTTTTTCCAAAGTGCTTGCAGATATCGGAAAGAAGGACGAGAAGGTTGTAGCTATTACTGCAGCAATGGCAGACGGAACAGGACTTTCCAGATTCGCAAAGCTATTTCCGGAAAGATTCTTTGATGTAGGAATTGCAGAAGAGCATGCGATGACATTTGCGGCAGGACTTGCTGCAGGGGGAATGAAGCCTGTTTTTGCGGTGTATTCATCTTTTCTACAGAGAGCATTTGACCAGACAATCCATGATGTCTGTCTTCAGAATCTGCCGGTTGTGATCGCAGTGGACCGCGCGGGTCTTGTTGGAAGTGACGGAGAGACACATCAGGGAGTCTTTGACTTATCATTTTTATCATCGATCCCGAATCTTTCAATCCTGTCACCAAAGAACCGCTGGGAGATGGCAGATATGGTGCGCTTTGCAGTGGATTTCCAGTACCCGGTTGCGCTTCGTTATCCAAGAGGAGAAGCATACGAAGGACTGAAGGAATTCCGTGCTCCGATCGAATATGGAAAGAGTGAGCTTCTATATGAAGAGAGTGAGATCGCGGTAATGTTTGTCGGACATATGTCTTTCCTTGCAAAACAGGTGCGTGAGGATCTTAAGGCAGCAGGGTATCAGTGTAGTCTGATCAATGCAAGATTTGTGAAACCTCTGGATACAGAAATGATCCGGAAAATTTCAGAAAATCACAGGATCCTTGTGACAATCGAGGAAAATGTGCTTACAGGTGGATTTGGTGAGCAGGTAGAAGATTTTGTAATGCGTGAGGATATCCCATTGAAAGTTCGCACAATCGGTATTTCAGATGATTATGTTGAGCATGGAAATGTAGATGTCTTAAGAAAAGAAGTTGGTCTCGACAGAGAGAGTATTGTAAAAAAGGTCATTGCAGATGATCGGAGAATAGAGGAAGAAAAGTAGCATGAAAGAACGTTTGGATGTATTGCTTGTAAAGAGGAATCTGGCGGATTCCAGAGAAAAAGCAAAAGCAATTATTATGTCGGGAAATGTATTCGTAGAAGGTCAAAGAGAAGACAAGGCCGGAACAACATTTCCGGAGGAGGTAAATATTGAGGTACGCGGACATGTTCTCCCTTATGTGAGCCGTGGAGGTCTTAAGCTTGAGAAAGCAATGAAAGAATTCCATGTGACAGTAGATGGAAAGGTCTGTACAGATGTTGGATCTTCCACTGGTGGATTTACAGACTGTATGCTTCAGAATGGAGCGAAGAAAGTATTTGCTATCGATGTGGGAAGAGGACAGCTGGATTGGAAGCTGCGTCAGGATCCGAGAGTGGTATGTATGGAGAAGACGAATATCCGTTATGTGACTCCGGAAGATCTTGGAGAACCTGTTGATTTTTCGTCGATTGATGTTTCATTTATCTCTCTCACAAAAGTGCTTGGTGCAATCAGAGCGTATCTGACAGATGATGGAGAGATCGTAGCATTGATCAAACCACAGTTTGAAGCAGGACGTGAGAAGGTTGGAAAGAAAGGTGTTGTGCGAGAAAAGAGTACACATCATGAAGTAATCGAGAAAGTGACAGAATTTGCGGTATCCATCGGATTTTCTGTACTTGAGATCACATTCTCTCCAATCAAGGGACCAGAAGGAAATATCGAATACCTTGTACATTTGAAGAAATGTCCGGAAGAGGAAGCAAAGATTGAGACAAAGGAACTGGATCAGGTAGTGGATGAAGCATTCGCTGCTCTGGCAAAGTAAAAAGGTGATGGTTGGAATCTTTTTATATCATAACAAATCAATTAAAAGACAGAGATTATTCTGTTACGATTGAGGTAAAAGATTATATTGAGAGAAAAGGCAAACGTGTTATTCTTGCTCAAAAGGATGAGGAAGGATTTTATTGTTCCAGGGAACGATTCCGGAGGACGTTGATTGCGGACTGGTTTTAGGTGGGGATGGAACTCTGATCCGTGCAATACGTGACCTGGAAGGAAATAAACTTCCGCTTCTTGGAATCAATATCGGAACATTGGGGTATTTAGCAGATGTAGAATTGAAAGATTATAAATCTGCGATTGACAGACTTTGCGAGGAAGAGCCTAAAGTTGAGAAACGTATGATGTTGGAGGGGAACAATGTCATCCGGTGAAAAAGATCTGGCGGTAAATGATATCGTCCATGACAAGAGAAGGGAATCTTCGTATTGTTCAGTTTAATGTGTATGTGAATGGGACATTGTTGAACACATATCAGGCAGACGGTGTGATCATCTGTACACCGACGGGAAGTACAGGATATAATCTTTCCGCAGGTGGACCGGTGGTAGAGCCAACAGCAAGTCTAATCGTTATCACTCCAATCTGTTCCCATGCACTTAACACGAGCAGTGTGGTGCTTTCAGCAGAGGATGATGTTGAAGTTGAGATTTGCGAGGGCCGTTATGGAAGGCAGGAGAAAGTAGCTTTATGTTATGACGGTGCTGTACAGAGGCAATTGGTTAGCGGAGACAGAGTGAAGATCAGAAAATCAGATGCCAAAGCGCATCTAGTAAAATTAAGTGAAGAAAGTTTTATGATAACAATGCGCGAGAAGATGAAAGGAAATTGATACTATGAAAGTGAGCCGACATGCAAAGATAATTGAATTGATCAGTCAGTATGACATAGAGACGCAGGAGGAACTGGCAGAATATCTGAATAATGCCGGCTTCAAGGTCACACAGGCAACGGTATCCAGAGATATCAGAGATCTGAAGCTGACAAAGCTGTCTGTAAACGGTGGGCGTCAGAAGTATATTGTCCATAGACAGGAAGAGGATGGAATGAGCGAAAAATATATCCGTGTACTTTGTGACGGGTTTGTTTCTATGGATATGGCACAGAATATCCTTGTGATTAAAACAGTTGCCGGAATGGCAATGGCGGTTGCTGCTGCAGTAGATGCAATGAAATGGAATGAAGTGGTCGGATGTATTGCAGGAGATGACACGATCATGTGCGCAATTCGTACAGTTGAAGATACAGCTGTAGTAATGGAGAATATAAGAAAATTGGTTTCAAGGAAAGCATAGGTGACATATGTTACAGAATCTGTATGTGAAAAATCTTGCTTTGATTGATGAAACAGAAGTTGAGTTTGGGGAAGGATTGAATATTCTGACCGGTGAAACCGGAGCAGGAAAGTCAATCCTTCTTGGCTCTGTTACGCTTGCACTGGGTGGAAAATACAATGCACAGATGCTTCGAAACGGGGCAAAAAGCGGATTGGTAGAACTTACTTTTCGACATCAAAGAAGAAAAGATTTTAAAGAAGCTGGAGGCCTTGGACATTTATCCGGAAGACGGATATCTGACATTGAGCCGCCGCCTTTTTAGAAGGCCGAAGTGTCAGTAAGATTTAACGGTGAGACAGTGAATATGAGCGTCCTTAAAGATGTAGCCAGTCTTTTGATCGATATTCATGGACAGCATGATAATCAGACATTGCTTCATCGAAAGAATCATTTGACACTGCTTGATCTTTATGGGAAAGAACAGACGGATCCGTTAAAGAAAAATGGCTTCCTGCTATCAGGAATGGAAGACAGTATGTAAGAAGGTGGAACAATCTTCGCTGGATGAAGAGAGCCGAAGAAGAGAACTTTCTCTTGCTGAATTTGAAGTGAATGAGATTGAAGAAGCAGCTCTTAAAGAAGGTGAAGATGAACTTTTAGAAGAACAGTATCGCAAGATGACAGATAGCAGAAAACTCACAGAAGGAGTTGCAGAAGCGTATCAGTATACTGCAGAGGACGAACGTGGAAATGCAAGTGATTACTTAAGCCGTGCAATCCGAAGCCTTCAGGAAGCAGCATCCTTTTGATGAAAAGGGAAGCCAGCTTTATGATCAGATCGTGGAGATCGATAGTCTGCTGAATGATTTCAACCGGGATCTGGCAGAATATGCAAAGAGTTTTGAATATTCGGAAGAAGAGTTTTCAGAAGTTGAGTCCCGCCTGAATGAAGTGAATCATTTAAAGGCAAAATATGGAAACACTGTCAGTGATATCCTTGCATATTGTGAGGAAAAAAGACAGAGACTATCAGAACTGGAAGATTACGATTCTTTTATGCAGGAACTTTTGGAGAAACAGAAAAAAGCAGAAAAGCAGATGGAAAAGGCTGCGATGGAACTGCATGAAGTGCGTGAACAAAACGCAGTTAAATTTGCCGAGGAAATTGTTCATCAGATGTCGGAACTGAATTTCCTGGATGCACGTTTTGAAATTCGTTTGACAGAAGCAAAAAGTTATTCTGCACAAGGAAAAGATGATGCAGAGTTTTATCTGTCGGTTAATCCGGGAGAACCTGTGCGTCCACTGGGGGATGTCGCATCCGGAGGAGAGCTATCCCGTATTATGCTTGCAATCAAGACCGTACTTGCAGATGAAGAAGATACACCGACTTTGATATTTGATGAGATTGATAGTGGAATATCAGGAATCACAGCAGGTCGTGTCGGTGAGAGACTGCAGTTGATCGGAAAGAGCCGTCAGGTGATTTGTATTACACATCTTTCACAGATCGCAGCGGCAGCAGATGTTCATTTTTGTATTCATAAAGAAGCAGAAGATAATTCTGTGAGAACACAGATCGAGAGACTTGATCAGGAAGATTCTGTTGCAGAGCTTGCAAGGCTTCTTGGTGGAGCAAATGTAACAGATGGAATTATAGACAGTGCCAGAGAAATGAAAGAACTGGCAAAAAGAGAAAAATAATACCAGTGTGAAAAGAAGAAGATCCACACATACTAAGAGCAGATGTAAACAGCATCTGCTCTTAATATTTGCAAGAGAGGAGTGTGGATCATGAAAGAACGCAGGAAAAGGAATATGAGCAGGACAGGTCTGTTGTTTCTGTTCTGTCTGTTGATGCTATGTGGCTGTACACAGATTACAGAATTTATGGAAAATACAGAAGTCAGTGGCCGGGAGGTGGAAAGTCTGGCTGCAGAAAAGGAAGAAGATACGGTTCTGCTTGGAGGAATGCCGGTTGGAATTTATATGGAAACGGATGGTGTACTGGTTTTAGACACGGAGAAAATGACAGGTATGGATGGAAAGGAATATACACCTGCGCAGGGTGTGGTAAGTTCCGGTGATTATATTACGGAAGTGAATCACCAGAAGATTGAAGGGAAAAAACAGTTGATGGATCTGGTGGAACATCTGGATGGAGAGAAGGTCCTTCTGACAGTCAGACGCGAAAATACGATATTAGAAAAGAAATTGACTCCTGTGCAGATTTCAAAAGGAAATTATCGCCTGGGAATCTGGGTAAGAGATAATGTACAGGGACTTGGGACGATCACATTTTTGACAAAAAATAACAGGTTCGCAGCACTGGGACATGGCATTCATGATGTTGATACAAGTACACTTCTTACGATCAAAAGAGGAACGCTTTATAGAACCAGTATTCAGAAAGTGCAAAAGGGAAGCAAAGGGAATCCAGGAACAATGGAAGGGATTATTGTTTATAATCGGTTTCATCAGCTTGGAGTGATTGAGAAAAATACGGATGAGGGTATTTATGGAGAATTAAATTCAGACAGAAGCTGGATAGGAGAGGAAGTTACGATACAGGTAGCAAAAAAAGAGGAAATAAAGACAGGAGAGGCAAGGATTCGCTGCTACATTGATGGTGAGGTGAAAGAATACACAATCTGTATAACACAAATTGATAAAGAATCCGACCAGGTGAACAAAGGAATGGTAATTCAGGTGACAGATACGGAATTGCTGGAAAAGACAGGGGGCATTATTCAGGGGATGAGCGGGAGTCCCATCATTCAGAATGGAAAACTGATCGGAGCTGTGACACATGTGTTTGTACAGGATTCGACAAAAGGATACGGTATTTTTATTGAAAATATGTTGAAAGAGGAAGAATCGTGAAAAGGGTCGAAAAGGATGTCGAAATACTACTGCAAGATTTTCTTGAATACGACAAAAAAGCTGGAATATAATACACGAGTGGTGTAACAAGACAAACGTTCTCAGAAAAAGGAGAGAAGAAGATGGAACATTTGAAAATAGCCATTGCTGATGATAACCAGAAAATTTTGGATCTTTTGGATCGTGTGATCGGGATGGAAAAAGACATGAATCTGGTCGGAAAGGCGAAAAATGGTGAAGAGATGTGTCAGATCATCAAAGATAAACAGCCGGATGTTGTTCTTCTCGACCTGATTATGCCGAAAATGGATGGATTGACGGTCATGGATCGGATCAATCATGACAAAACTGTCAGCAAGCATCCGTATTTTATCGTAATCACAGCAGTTGGGCAAGAAAAGATTACAGAAGATGCTTTTAATAAAGGCGCAAATTACTATATGATGAAACCGTTTCAAAATGAGATGCTGTTAGAACGAATCCGAAGTGCGGGACGGATGCCACACGGTATGGAAACAAGAAACTCTGAGGTGACATCTGAAAACAGAGGAGAAAGTCTGGAGACACGAGTGACAAATATGCTGCATGAAATCGGAATACCGGCTCATATTAAGGGGTATCATTATCTGAGGGATGCGATTATGATGGCGGTAGATGATATGGATGTGCTCAATGCAATCACAAAGATCCTGTATCCAACCGTCGCAAAGAAGTACCAGACAACATCAAGCAGAGTAGAACGTGCGATCCGACATGCGATTGAAGTGGCATGGAGCAGAGGAAAGCTGGACACTCTGGATGAACTTTTTGGGTACACGGTAAGCAATGGAAAAGGGAAACCGACAAATTCTGAATTTATTGCTCTGATCGCAGATACAATACAATTGGAATACAGGCATGGGAAATAAGAAGTAAATTACAATGAGAAATCCTTTGCATTATGATAAAAATGCGGTATAATATTTTATAAGTAATTGCCGAAAGAGGGCAAGTGAAAGTGGAGGATCTAAGTATGAAAAACATTTTGTTCGCTTCATCAGAATGTGTACCATTTATAAAGACCGGAGGTCTTGCTGACGTTGTAGGTTCACTTCCAAAAGATTTTGATAAAGAGAAATATGACTGCCGTGTAGTTTTACCTAAGTACATGTGTATGAAACAGGAGTGGGTAGACCGCCTTGAGTATATCACAAACTTCTACATGGATTTTGCAGGAGAGGATCGCTATGTCGGAATCTTTAAGACAGAATTAAACGGAGTTACATTTTATTTTATTGATAACGAATTTTATTTTTCAGGATTTGCTCCATATGATGGAGATCCGAAGTGGAATATTGAAAAATTCTCTTTCTTCTGTAAGGCAGTTTTAAGTATTCTTCCGGTTATTGGGTTCCGTCCGGATCTGATTCACTGTCATGACTGGCAGACAGGTCTGATTCCGGTATATCTGGATAATTTCCGTTTCTTTGGAGAATATTACAGAGGAATCAAGACGGTTATGACAATACATAACCTGAAGTTCCAGGGGGTATGGGATACAAAGACTGTACAGGGAATCACAGGACTTCCGGATTATTATTTCGTTCCGGATAAGCTTGAGGCATACAAAGATGCTAATATGCTCAAAGGCGGTATTGTTTATGCAGATAAGGTGACAACAGTAAGCCACAGCTATGCAGAAGAGATCAAGACACCGTTCTATGGAGAAGGTCTTGACGGACTGATGGCAGCAAGATCAAATGATCTTTGTGGTATTGTGAATGGTCTGGATTACAATGACTGGAATCCGGATACAGATCATAGAATCGCAAAGACATTTAACGTTGAGAATTTCCGGAAAAACAAACCGGTGAATAAGGCTGCTCTTCAGGAAGAACTTGGACTGGATAAAGACAATCATGTAATGTTGATCGGAATCGTTTCCCGTTTGACAGACCAGAAAGGATTTGATCTGATTGATTATATGATGGATGAGATGTGTCAGGATGCAGTGCAGATTGCAGTACTTGGAACAGGAGATCCGAAATATGAGAATATGTTCCGTCACTTTGCATGGAAGTATGCAGGAAAGGTTTCAGCGAACATTTTCTATTCCGATGATCTTTCTCACAGACTTTATGCCGGATGTGATGCATTCCTTATGCCATCCTTATTCGAACCATGCGGACTCAGCCAGCTGATGAGTCTGAGATACGGAACACTTCCGATCGTTCGTGAGACAGGAGGATTGAAAGATACTGTAGAACCGTACAATGAGTTTGAGAAGACAGGTACAGGATTCAGTTTCTCTAATTATAATGCGCATGAGATGTTGAACACTGTACGTTATGCAGAAAGAATCTATTATGACAAGAAACGTGACTGGAACAAGATGATCGAACGCGCGATGGCTCAGGATTTCTCATGGATGAATTCCGCAAGACAGTATGAAGATCTGTACAGAAGTCTGATCGGAGAATAAGAATTATAAGAAGTAACAAAGAAGTAATACAAGAGTAACACAAGAGCAAGGAGTAACAGACCCGATGAAAATTATTGACAAACTGAACCAGAAAGGCATCCACATTTCTTTCGAGGTGTTTCCGCCGAAGACAGATGCAGGATTTGAC
>ENA-OQBD01001597-OQBD01001597.1-human-gut-metagenome-genome-assembly--contig:-NODE-1597-length-10311-cov-2.900727_pt1 | contig 10311 bp, 9 predicted proteins | sample MGYA00242742_ERZ504543 | MGnify/ENA primary metagenome ERZ504543 (study PRJEB26092, sample SAMD00036239) | human gut metagenome | host: Homo sapiens | study: EMG produced TPA metagenomics assembly of... | reverse complement strand
TAAAGACACCACTGACCAGCTATCATGAATATAACAAAGTGGACAAGGCGTATCAGCTGGTGGAAAAGATGCAGCAAGGCACAAATATCGCGCTGATCACGGATGCGGGTACGCCGGGTATCTCCGATCCGGGCGAAGATCTGGTGCGGATCTGCTATGAACAGGGTATCGAAGTGACATCCCTTCCGGGAGCAGCGGCATGTATTACCGCATTGACTCTGTCCGGGCTTCCGACCCGTCGTTTTTCCTTTGAGGCATTTCTGCCAAAAGAGAAAAAAGAACGCGCGGCGGTACTGGAGGAACTGAAAAACGATACAAGAACACTGATCGTATATGAGGCGCCACATCATCTGTTGGGGACATTAAAAGAACTGCAGAATGCACTGGGAGACCGCAGGCTGACAGTTTGCCGGGAACTGACAAAAAAATTTGAAACAGCGTTTCAGACCACATTTTCAGAAGCAATCCGTTACTATGAGGAGCAGGGGGTTCGCGGAGAATGCGTTCTTGTTATCGAGGGCAGAAGCCGTGAGGAACTGCTGCAGGAGGCTCAGCAATCCTGGGAGGCAATTTCAGTGGAAGAACATATGGAGCATTATCTGAGCACCGGTATGGACCGGAAAAGCGCCATGAAACAGGTGGCAAAAGACCGGGGAGTCGGAAAACGCGAAATTTATCAGATGCTGTTGAATGCAGAGAATGAGTGATATCGCACAAATTTAGCAGAATTACAGAGATATGTACAAGAATAAATACGGACATCCCCTACATTTTTCAGTAAAGTGAAGTTGATGATACCGCCCTCATTCTTTTTATCATGTGTCATTAACTCATATAAGGTATCGTAGTCCGTGCAGTCAAAGAAGAGCGCCGGATAATACTCTTTTATATAATAAACGACTTGACTCAATTTCTCCATCGGGAAGCCACACAGCTTATGCGAGAGGTAAAGCTCGCTCACGATACCCGCCGCTACCGCATGACCATGCAAGATCGGACGCATTTTCAGGAAAGACAAGCTCTCGAAAGCGTGGCCGATCGTATGACCGAAATTCAATGCCTTACGAATACCTTGTTCCTTGGGATCTTCCTCTACGATCCGCTCTTTCACGGCGACCGACTGGCCTACCAAACTATTCAAATACGAATAATTCATGGTGTCGATATCAAAAAGCATGACAGACGCATAATTCTCCATCGAACTAATCAACCCGTGCTTGATCATCTCCGCATAACCGGAAAGGATATTATCGCGATCCAACGTGCGCAAAAAATCGCAATCGATGAATACACACAAGGGGGGATAAAAAGAACCGACCTCGTTCTTCAACCCATTGAAGTTTATACCCGTCTTACCGCCAACCGCAGCATCGACGGACGCCATCAAGGTCGTAGGGATATTGATCGTACGGATGCCCCGCTTGAAAGTAGCGCCGGCAAAACCACCCATATCCGTAATCATACCGCCGCCCAAAATTCACCAGCAAGGAGTTACGGGAAGCCCCCTCATTCGACAAAGCTGTCCATATCTGGGCTAATGAGACAAAACCCTTATTCATATCACCCGCTTCCATCACGAGAATCGGCGCCTTTTGAAAGGCCGGTATATCCTCTACCAAGGGAAAACATTTCTCTTTGGTATTCGTATCCATAAGGATGAACAACTTATCGTATTTTAGAGAGGAGAGAAAATCTTGCAGTTCCGATTTCAGGTCCTTGCAAATAACCACTTTTTGCTCTGACATATCTTTTTTATTTAAAACCTTAGACCACAAAGGTAAAACATGTATTCCGATTATCAAAACGACATAAAAAAATTCCTTCGGATGGAATTCTTATTCGATCCGAAGGAATCTATCATTAAGTCCGAAAGAAAAGTCAATTTCTTCCGAACCGATTTTACTGTACTCCAACAGCCTCTTTCACAGCGCCAACCGCAATGGAAAGGCCCTCCATGTTCTTACCGCCGGCCGTAGCGAAATGGGGTTGTCCACCACCACCGCCTTGGATATGCTTAGCGGCCTCTTTTACGATCTTACCGGCATGCAAGCCCTCTTTCACCAAATCATCGCTTAACATAAGCATGAGCGTGCATTTGTTATCGTCTATGATACCGGCAACAAAGACAAAGCTATCGGTTGTCTCCGCCTTGATCTGGAAAGCCACGTTCTTCATAGCGTCCGCATTTGCCTTACCAACGAACTGCATAACCTTAATACCATTGCTCTCCGAAGCTTTCGCCACGATCTCCTCTTTCAAACGCATAGACTTCTCACGGATATAATCCTCGATCTGTTTCTTCATCTCGGCGTTCTCCTCGATAGACTTTTTCATCGCTTGCGCCAAATTCGGCATATGGTTCATCAACGCACGCAACTCACGGATCAGATCTTGCTGGGCATATACGAATTGCTCGGCGCCCTCGGCCGTAACCGCCTCTATACGACGGACTCCTGCGGCGATAGAGCTCTCTCCTATCACGCGCAAAGAACCGATCATACCGGTTGCCGGGATATGCGTACCACCACATAGCTCCACGGAGCTTCCGTATTTCACGACACGTACCTCATCGCCATATTTCTCACCGAACAAAGCCATAGCCCCTAGCGCCTTTGCTTCGGCGATCGGCATATTGCGATGCTCTTCCAACGGGAAGTTCGCACGGATCTTCTCTCCAACCAATATTTCCACCTTACGGATTTCCTCGTCCGTCACTTTCTGGAAATGAGAGAAGTCGAAACGTAAAGAATCAGGCGAAACATACGAACCTTTCTGCTCTACGTGCGTACCTAATACCTCACGCAACGCCTCATGCAAAAGGTGCGTGGCAGAGTGGTTACACTCACACTGGATACGCTTTTTCACGTTGATCTTCGCGGTAAATGTAGCCGTTACGTCCTCGGTAGTTTAGTAACCAAATGAACCGGCAAATTATTCTCTCGTTTCGTATCGATCACGTCGATCTTCTCGTCGTCGGCGATCAACCAACCCGTATCACCGACCTGTCCACCCATTTCCGCATAGAACGGGGTTTGATCCAGAACGATCTGGTATAATACTTTATTCTTTTGTTTGATCTGGCGATAACGCAAGATCTCTGCCTCGCATTCGAACAAATCATAACCCACGAACTTACATTCACCGTCTTTCAGCGTGATCCAGTCGCCTGTCTCGATAGCGGCGGCGTTACGGGCACGCTCTTTCTGCTTCTGCATAGCCTTATTGAACTCCTCGATATCGGCTTCCATGCCGTTCTCACGAAGAATCAATTCCGTCAAGTCCAACGGGAATCCGTAGGTATCATATAATGTAAAGGCATCTACGCCATTCAAGACCGTCTTGCCCGCAGCCTTCGTCTCCTCCATTTTCTTATCCAGCAAACGGATACCGGTTTCCAAGGTACGAAGGAAAGATTCTTCCTCCTCCTTGATAACCTTCTCAATCAAGGTTTTCTGAGCGATCAATTCCGGATAAGCGTCGCCCATCGTCTCGATCAATACGGGCAAAAGCTTATACATAACGCTTCCTTGCGATCCAAGAACGTATAACCGTAACGAACAGCACGCCGCAAGATACGACGGATTACATAACCGGCCTTAGCGTTGGAAGGCAACTGTCCGTCCGTGATAGCGAAAGCGATCGTACGGATGTGGTCGGCGATCACACGCATGGCGATGTCTTGCTGTTTATCCGTACCGTAAGTCGTACCCGCCATTCCCGCAATTACCTTGATAATCGGTTGGAATACGTCCGTATCATAATTTGAGGTCTTACCCTGCAATGCCATACACAGACGCTCGAATCCCATACCGGTATCGATCACCTTAGCCGGCAGCGGTTCCAAAGAACCATCGGCCTTACGGTTGAATTGCATAAATACAAGATTCCAGATCTCGATTACTTGCGGATGATCCTTATTTACCATATCGGCGCCGCTGACCGCCGCACGCTCCTCGTCCGAACGAAGATCGATATGGATCTCGGAACAGGGACCGCAAGGACCCGTATCCCCCATTTCCCAGAAGTTATCATGTTTGTTACCGTTCAGAATATGATCTTTCGGTAAATATTGCTCCCAATAACCAGCAGCTTCGTTATCACGATCTAAGCCTTCAGCGGGGCTTCCCTCGAATACGGTGGCATATAAACGCTCCGGATTCAGCTTCAATACCTCTACCAAGTATTCCCAAGCCCAGTTGATCGCCTCTTTCTTAAAATAATCTCCGAACGACCAGTTTCCGAGCATCTCAAACATCGTATGATGATAGGTATCATGTCCTACCTCCTCTAAATCGTTATGCTTACCGCTAACACGAAGACATTTCTGAGAGTCCGCGACACGAGGATACTTACGGGGCACGTTGCCCAAGATAATATCTTTTAAACTGATTCATTCCCGCGTTCGTAAACATCAACGTGGGGTCACCCTTTACCACCATTGGAGCGGAAGGCACGATCTGGTGTTCCTTAGAAGCGAAGAATTGCTTGAAGGATTCACGGATTTCTTTTGCTGTCAACATAATCTATTTATATAGTTCTCGTTAATATTCTGAAAAACAATTTGCAAAAGTACTGCAAATTATTATTTTTGCGTGCATTCAGATAACAAAAAATGTAGATGAAACTCTTTAAAAGTCGCAAAACATACTATTTATACAATCCGAACACTCTCAATTATGAGCGTGTATACCCATCTAGCAAAGACCGGCTGTTCACCGTTCTCCGCCATTTAAGCACCGGAATAGCATTCGGCGTAGCCACTTTTTTCGTCATGATGCATTTGGTGGACTCTCCGATGGAATCTCAGTTACGTAAGGAGAACCGCCTATTGCAAACTCAATACGAGGTGCTTTCCCTTCGCTTAAATAACGCGTTGGACGTATTGGATGATATCCAACAGCGTGACGAGAATCTGTACCGGGCTATCTTCCAAGCTGAGTCTATACCCGAGTCCGTTCGGAAAGCCGGGTTTGGAGGGACAAACCGTTACGAGCATTTGATGAGCCTGTCCAATCCGGAGCTTGTTGTCTCCACGACCCAAAAGATGGATATGCTACGTAAGCAATTATATATCCAATCCAATTCCTTGGAAGAACTGATCTCTCTAGGAAAGAACCAAGAAGAGAGAAGTAAATGTATCCCGGCGATCCAGCCGATTTCCAATAAGGATCTGCGTCGTACCGCTTCCGGCTATGGCGTACGTATCGACCCGATTTACCGTACACCTCGTTTCCATTCCGGAATGGATTTCTCGGCTAAAGTGGGAACGGAGATCTATGCGACAGGTAATGGCGTTGTCACTTTCGCCGCTTGGAAACAGGGATACGGAAATTGTTTGATTATCGATCATGGCTACGGCTATCAGACTTTATACGGTCATATGAGTAAGTTCAAAGAAACGTGTCGGACAAAAGGTTACTCGTGGAGAGGTGATTGGCGAGGTTGGAAATACCGGGAAATCTACCGGCCCTCACTTGCATTATGAGGTAATCGTACGAGGGAAGTATGATAACCCATCTAAATACTATTACATGGATCTCTCACCTGAGGAATACGACCGTATGATCCAGATTGCCGAGAATCATGGTCAGGTTATGGATTAAACTTCATTAGCAGTATGAGTCTAAAAAAGAATAAAGATCTCAAACTCTATTTTTCCATCAGCGAGGTGGCGCAGATGTTCGACGTGAACGAGTCCACCCTTCGCTTTTGGGAGAAGGAGTTCGATATCATCAATCCAAGGAAGACGAGCAAAAGGTACCCGTTTTTACAAGCAGGAGGATATACGACGCGGTACGCCTCATCTACCATCTGGTTAAAGAGAGAGGGATGACCTTGGCCGGCGCACGGCAAAAACTGAAGGATAATAAAGAGACGACGATCCGGCAAGAAGAGATCGTAAACCGCCTGAAACAGATCAAAGAAGAGCTGTTAGCTATGAAAGACGCATTCGATGCTTTTGCCCCGAAAGTGTGATTATTCTGTTGATAAAACCAGAACAAAACCGTACCTTCGTCCCCAATTAAATAAAACATAAGCAAATAAAATACAAGACATGGAAATTACAGGAAAAATTATTCAAGTCCTACCGGAAGTAGGCGGTGTCAGCAAAGCCGGAAACGAATGGAAAAAACAAGAGTACGTATTAGAGACACACGATCAATATCCCAAGAAAGTATGCTTCCAGATATTCGGAGCGGATAAGATCGCTCAAGCGGCCATTCAGCCGGGCGAGGAATTGACAGTCTCTTTCGACATTGACAGCCGTGAGTACCAAGGCCGCTGGTTCACCAGTATCAACGCATGGAAAGTAGACCGTCCGATGGCGGCAGCTCCTCAAGCCGCTCCGATGGGAGTAACTCCGGATAATTTCGCTCCGGCTTCCGCTCCTACGGCTCCAGCCTCATCCGCTCCTGATTTCGGACCGGCCAATCCAATCGATGATTTGCCATTCTAAAGACTAATGGATATCGTATTACTAATTGGCGGTTTACTACTAATTTTAGTCGGGGCTAACGCCTTGACAGATGGTGCCGCCTCGGTAGCCAAACGCTTCAATATTTCCAGCTTAGTAATCGGGCTAACTATTGTGGCGTTTGGGACTTCCGCACCGGAATTAACGGTCAGTGTCGTATCCGCCTTGAAAGGAAGCTCGGATATCGCTATTGGTAATGTAGTAGGAAGCAATATATTTAACGCCTTGATGATTGTCGGCTGTACGGCCGCTATCGTACCGATCAGCGTCACGAAAGGTACGTTGAGCAAAGAGATCCCTCTTTGCGTGCTTGCCTCAATCGTATTATTTATTTGTGCGAATGACGTTTTGATCAACGGCGCATCGCACAATAGTATCAGTAGTAGCGATGGAATGTTACTATTATGCTTCTTCGCCATTTTCCTTGGCTATACATTCGCGATCGCACATAATAGAGAGGAAAATGGAGAGAGCACGATTAAAATAATGCCCATTTGGAAAGCGAGTTTATTCATCATTGGTGGATTGGCTGGTTTGATTTACGGAGGACAATTTTTCGTGGATGGAGCTTCTGGTATCGCCCGTGGACTGGGTGTTAGCGAATCTATTATCGGTTTGACTTTAGTGGCCGGAGGAACCTCTCTTCCTGAGTTAGCGACTTCCGTCGTGGCCGCATTAAAGAAGAACCCGGAGATGGCGATCGGAAATGTTATCGGTTCCAACCTCTTCAATATATTCTTCGTATTAGGTTGTAGCGCGACAATCACGCCGATGAACATACAAGGCATTACCAATCTGGATTTGGGCGTCATGATCGGTTCATGCGTATTGCTTTATATTTTTGGCCTTTTCTTCAAGAAACGGACCATCACTAGGCCGGAGGGAATCCTATTGATCGCTTGTTATATAGCTTATATAACTTATTTGATTGTCGGCTGATAAAGCTTTTATAAAACAAAAGTGTAGCGAAGCACTTCGCTACACTTAATCCGCTACACGTCCGACAGATTTAATATTCTGTATCTTCGACAAAGTCACGCACATTTTCTGGATATCTTCTACGTCATGAACTTTCATCTTTATCTTACCTTCAAACACGCCGTCTTTCGCCTCGATCAGCAAGCGCATGATGTTCACGTTGAAATCCTCGGAAATCGTTTTCGTGATCGTATTCAGTACGCCTATCGAGTCTATACCTTTCACCTCTAGCGTGGCCTCAAAAGAAGCGTTCATATGGCTGCTCCAAACCGTATTCAAGATACGTTCGCCAAAGCTACTTTTCAAGCGCATGGCGATCGGGCAGGAACGTTTATGAACTACTACATTTCCATCATCATTGATAAAACCTAAAGAGTCATCTCCCGGAATCGGCTTACAACATTCGGCAATTACATAATTACGCTCAAAAGCCTCCTCTTTCAATAAATAAGGCTTTTTCTTATCATATTTAGGCTTCTCTTTCTTGGCTTCCTCCTCTTCGGGTTGTTTCACCTTCTTGGAAGCGACACCCAACGCCTGTTTCACATACTTAAACAAGACATTATCCGTCTTCTCCTTCAACAGCTTCTTTAAATTCTCGGGCAAAACCACATCCCCCTTCTCTACCGCATAAAAGAATTCCTCGCGTTTCGAGAATCCAAAATACATGCCTAATTTATCCAGATTGGATGTACTCGCCTCAAGCTCCGAACGCTTGAAGGCATCAAGAACTTTTATCTCTCCATACTTAGCGACCTCTTTACGGACACGCTTTAATACGGCATCGATCTTCGCACGAGCCTTAGCGGTAGTCACGAAATTCAACCACTCCGGTTGCGGCTCCTGAGAGCGGGAAGTCAAGACCTCCACCTGATCTCCACTGGACAGCGGATGACTCAATGGCACCAAACGATGGTTTACCTTAGCGCCAATACATTTATTACCGATATCGGAGTGAAGCGCATAAGCGAAATCCAAGGCGGTAGCCCCTTGGGGCAATGTCTTTATATCTCCTTTCGGAGTGAAAACAAATATCTCGGAAGTAAATAAGTTCAGTTTGATCGTATCCAAGAAATCCAGCGCATTCGGGTCCGGACTCTCCAATATCTCGGTAATGGTTTGTATCCATTTATCCAATTCCGTATCCTCCTCCACGTTGGATTCCTTGTATTTCCAATGGGCAGCGAAGCCTTTCTCTGCGATATCATCCATACGGCGGCTACGGATCTGGATCTCTACCCATTGTCCATCCGGTCCCATAACGGTCAGATGAAGCGCTTGATAACCGTTCGCTTTCGGACGGCTCACCCAATCACGGATACGGTCGGGACGAATCCGGTAAATATCCGTAATAGCCGAGTAGATATCCCAACATTGGTTTTTCTCGTCCACACCGGGAAGCGGGTCAAAAATAATGCGGACCGCATAAATATCATAAATATCCTCGAAAGCGACACCCTTGCTTTCCATCTTATTCCAAATGGAATAGACCGATTTCACACGGGCACGCATCTCATACTGAAGTCCCATCGATTTCAGCTTCTCGTCCACAGGGGCGGCGAAACGTTCGAATAATTTATTACGGCTCTCTTCTGTTGCTTTCAACTTAGCGCTGATGAAGTCATATTCTTGCGGATGCTCATATTTAAAACTCAAATCCTCCAGTTCCGTCTTGATCGAGAAGAGACCCAGACGATGCGCCAGAGGAGCATACAGATAAAGAGTCTCACCCGCGATCTTAAATTGCTTGGCGGGAAGCATGGAACCCAAAGTCCTCATATTATGAAGACGGTCTGCGATCTTGATTAGAATCACCCGTATATCGTCACTCATAGTCAGCAGCAACTTACGGAAGTTCTCGGCTTGAGCCGAGGCCTGTTCCCCAAAAATGCCACCGGATATCTTCGTCAAGCCATCCACGATCTGGGCGATCTTGTCTCCGAACATATCCCGGATATCCTCCACCGTATACTCGGTATCTTCCACGACATCATGCAATAACGCAGAGCAAATAGAGGTAGAGCCCAAACCCATCTCCCGGCATACGATACGAGCCACGGCGATAGGATGCATTATATAAGGTTCGCCGGAACGCCGTTTCACTCCGGCGTGCGCTTGATTGGCGAAATTAAAAGCTTTCGTGATTCGTTCGACCTTACGGCGGTGGTTTGACTTCAAATAATCGTTCAACAACGCATTGAACCCATCTTGTATCATCTGTTCGTCCGCAGAGAGAACGGACGCAGCCTCGCCCGTTTCTTTTATATCTTTTGTGTCCTTTGTATCGTCCATGGTTTTACACCTCCCATTTTTATACTGTATAGCCACAAATATATACAAATATTTGGAAGGAAACCCTAACAAAAGACAAAAATTAGAATATCTACTGCTTAAATATGGATCCCATAGTCGTGTTTAACCTCGTCCATGACAAAAGTACTTCTCAACGAGCCCAAACTATCGATCGTTCCTAACACATTTAAAATAAACTCTTGATAATATTTCATATTGGGAGCGTGTATCTTCAATAAGTAATCATAATCGCCTGAAATATTATAGCACTCCGTTACCTCGGGGATTTCTTGAATAATCCGGGTAAACTCAAAAGCTATATCCTTATTCAGCCGAACCAATTTCACGCTACAAAAGACAACAAAGCCTTGATTCAGCTTCTCCGCATCTAGTACCGCTATATACTTCTTTATATATCCACTATTCTCAAGACGTTTTAAACGCTCGAACACCGGGGTTGACGAGAGACTGACCCTTGCCGCCAACTCTTTCGTAGTCAACCGGGCATTATCTTGTAACGTTCGGAGGATTTGCAGATCCACCTTGTCTAACTTATCTGAAACATT
>ENA-OQBD01001596-OQBD01001596.1-human-gut-metagenome-genome-assembly--contig:-NODE-1596-length-10312-cov-2.870398_pt1 | contig 10312 bp, 7 predicted proteins | sample MGYA00242742_ERZ504543 | MGnify/ENA primary metagenome ERZ504543 (study PRJEB26092, sample SAMD00036239) | human gut metagenome | host: Homo sapiens | study: EMG produced TPA metagenomics assembly of... | reverse complement strand
CCGGCTCTCGCCCCGACCACGGTGTGGGAACGGAAGACCTCTATTATACCATTCCTCCCTTCGAGTATTACGATACCTATAAATTCGACTGGTTTATTGAGAACGGACGGTTATATATAGACTATGATACCGGGGAATCCATCATTATAGATTATCCGCATGTCAATGGAAACTACTTCTACGGAACAATAGGAAACTTTGATTTCCGGTTGGAATACGATGGAGGCCGCAGCGTCAAAAGACAAGCGGATATCTCCAAATGAAAATAACCTGTCATTAAGTTGTAAGGGGGTATGTCAAAACTATCGTTTAGTTCGTAGGGGCTATGGAATAGCCCGGTTTAGTTTTGACACACTCCCTTTACAATTCTATTTCACCACTACTTTATATCCTCCTGTATGCCCGCCGAACTCGGGTGCATAAGCCGACTGAATCGTTGCTATCCCGGACCGGTATTCTCCCGAACGGGTCACATACACCTGATACTCTATCACATACATTCCTTTACGCATTTGATTGACAAAGAAAGAAGTGGAAGCATCTTTTGTTGCCTGATAATATCCCAGGTTTGTGCTCAGGCGATAACCTGACAATGCTGCCAACGGCTCCATACAAGCGGCACGCTCATCTTTAATCTGTACAAAATCCATATCCCGGTCTGCCTTTACCGTCAGACGGACAGTAATCTTATCACCTATATTCAATACAGTGCCTTCTTCTATGAGCGTCTCTCCTTTATAAAGGCTACGGCTGACAGACAAACCGCTACTTTGCTCACCCATCTTATCCATATTCTCCAGATATTGGGCATACACAGCTCCCCAACCCATACCGCTGCCTTCACAATCCACTGTCACCTTCTTCAGATTCAGGACATGCCTTCAACCACCTCTTGAGATAACCCACCGGCTCTTCCCGCCGACGTCTGAATCACCTCTTTTCCCAAGGTAATCTTCACGGCTTCAGAGTTTGCCAATAAGTCCGTTCCCGAATTCAGTAAGGCATATACAGCATTCACCGTAGCAACAGGAGTATCCCAAACCTGCGTTTGCTTCTCTTTCAAAAGCCAGCGTTTCATCTGGCTCAACGCCTGCTCGTCTTTGGTAACGTATTGCACCGCCTCCATTGCAGCCACTCGTCGATCTATCACGAACACGATATGTGCCTTGGGAGTATCAAAATAACGCCCCATCTTGTCTGTCACCACCGAATACTCCATAACAGACTGCACAAACTCTTTCGCCTTTACCGTCTCTCCGGCCTGTTGCAAAACAATGGCAGATAACGCCTTTCCGTAAACAGTCAGATCGGTCGCCTGTGCACTCAGCTTACTGATAAAATAACGGTTCATATCGGCATTTGCTCCGGCTTTGCCATTCAAAGCACATATATACAGATATTGAAGCGTCTGTTCTGAAGGACTGACATTCGTCACGCCTTTCTTTTCGGCTTCCTTCATTGCCTTGTATTCTTTCCCTGCCTGCACGGTAAGATAGTTTAATGCTTTCTGATACATGGCAGAGAGAGCCTGATTCAGTTTTCCACCGGTCATCACTTGCAGGCGGGTCAGCATTTCCGTTATCTGCGTAGTCATATAACGATTGCCCGGCATACCCTTGTACCAGCTCCATGCACCATCCCCATTTGCAGCTCATTCAAATGTGCCATCACAGACAGACAATTATTACTCATCGTGTTCAAATCAAACAAGGTGGCAATACGTGACGTGTTCTTCTTCATTCACGGCTCAGTCAGCCACGGTGTCTCTGCCAGCAATATGTTCTTCAACTCCTCATTCTTTTGCAACCGGCTCATGAAAGTTTCTTTAGTGCCTCCCTGTGCCAGCCAACTGTCAAATATCTGTTTGATACGCGGATTTGAACTCACAATGAACTCGGCCAACGCATTCGCATAATAAGCAGAAGCCCATGACAGCGCATCCTCTCCCTGCGGAACCGCAACCACCGGCAATGCCATGACAGCATACCATACGGGGATTGCTCGTAAATTCCACTGTCATCTTCCGGCCGGATGCCGTACGACTGTGGTTATTAAACAGATGCTCCAATGAGAAGGTATAACTTCCTTTGCCGTTTACATCCAACGGCACACTCTCCGTCACCCACTGCTTATCCGTCAACACCGGGATGTAACGCTGTTCGCCATCACTGAACGTATCTCCTTCAGCCACCATGCGGCATGCCAATACAGTATACTTATCAGTGACGTCAAAGGTAAAGCTCACATTGCCCGTTTCTCCCGCTTTCACTCCGAACTTCTGCTTCTGAGTATAGAAGACCTTCTCTGTTTCAGGATTGAAAAGTTCCATTCTGACAGTTCCGGCAACAGCCTTATCCGACAGGTTAATCAGTGAAGCAGCAATATTTGCCTTATCACCCACACGGACAAAACGAGGCATATTGGGTTGAAGCATAAACTCTTTGGAGGCAGTAGCGGTTGCCTCTATCCGGCCGTAATCCACCTCCTTGGTATGTGCCAGCCCCATAAACTTCCATTTCGTCAGGCTCTCGGGCAGGATAAACGAAATGCTGACTTCGCCCTGCCCGTTGGTACGCAACTGCGGATAGAAGAAAGCTGTTTCGGCAAAGTTCTGACGCACCTGCACATTCCCTGTTTCTTTCAAAGCACCCGCATCCATTGCTTCCGCTCTCAACACAGGAATTATTTCTTCCTCAAACACCACATTTGTAATCGCCACATCTTGGACATCATCTGCCATTTTCGGTCGGGCAGCACGCGAATTCATTTCCCAACCGGCAGGCAAACTCTCCAAGACACAATGCCGTACACCCACGGACGGAACCAGCAATTCACTATAAGAGTACGAAGAGGTGTTCAGGCTCTTGAAGGGGAAATTGAGATAGATATATTCAGTCCGTGTATACCATTTGTTCCATAAGGAATGTGGAATGTTACGGGTGAAGTTCACGCGGAAGAAAAGGTCGTGCGTATAGAAGCGGTCCAAAGAGGCATCATACATCATCGCCAGCAGTTCGGCATCAGCCGGACGGCCATCGGGATAGAGCACGCTCAGCTTCCATTCTTCCTGCTGACCGGGGCGAAGCTTATCACGGAAGGTAGTCCACTTCAACTGCAACTCTTTATCCGGTTCGGGTTTGGTAATCTGTGCATAGTGACCATAGAGCTGTCCGTCTTTCACAAAGGCAACACTTACCATTACCCCGTTTCCATACTCCTGTTTATAAGTAAGCGGGAAACTGACGATGGAATCGGAGAACTGCACGCGTCTGCTTTCCACCCGCTTATTGCCGGAAAAGACATCATAAAGAAGATAGATATTCTTTTCACTGCTGCCGACATAGATAGTAGCCGGAGAATCTCCCTCAAATTTCTCTCCGTCCTGATAGAACCAATCGGTGGTGGCAATCGGCGGACGTTTGTCGCCGAGCGAGAACAACAGGAAGCCTTGAGATTCCGTACATTCCCTGCCCTGCGCATCTTTAGCCGAAATCTTCAGGATATAAGAGCCGGAAGGAAGCCGGTATAATGCTTCGGGCACAAACTTCTTATTGGATGCAACTGTAGCCTGCAACACTTTCTCACCGGGTTCATGGTTACTTTTATTTGGTTTAAACACCTGATAAATCACCTCTGTATCTACCGGTTCGCCCGATAAATTAGTAACAGAGAAGGTCAATTCCCGGGCTTTCTCTTTCACCATCTGTGCGGATAATCCCTCAATAGCGAGCACAACGGAAGTTTTACCCAAGGGCAACGACAGGTTGGCTTGTTGCGTTTCACCCGCACCGTCAGTCACATCCGCCTGTACCCGATAAGTATAATACCATGTCGGCAAATCCTTCACATCGGAATCGGCCTCCAGACGCACCGTGACGGTGAATTTGCCTTCGGCATCGGTCATCGTTTCCCCATCCCAAGCGGCAGAACGGCCCCCCCGGAAGCGCCAGAACCAAGAGAAAGAACGGGTGATATGATAATTCACCTTTGCATTCTGCACCGGAGCACCGGCAAATGTCCTCGCCACACCGGTGAGAAGCACAGAGTCGCCTATTTGATATTCGGTCTTGACCGGTTCAAAAGCAACATCGAAGGTAGGACGTTTATACTCCTCTACCCTGAAGCCACCGGAAGCAGAGCCGGCCTGCAACCTGAAGTAACCGGTCAGGCAGGGAGAAGGCAGCGTGAACTGACCGCTGAAAGAGCCGAACGAGTTGGTTGTCACCTTCACCTCGCCCACCTTATTGTTATTGACATCATACAGAGTCACCGTATATTCTTTATCGGCCAACACCTGAGTATCATCCTGTTGCTGCCTGTACGCAATGCCCGAAACATAAACCGTTTGTCCCGGACGATAGATGGAACGGTCTGTAAACAGACTCAACACCTCCTGTTCGCGATTCTCCGAAGGAGCGTAATAGATTTGTTTCCACAAGTCTGCAATCGGCATAGCCGTATCGCTCATAGTGCGGGCATTATACATGATAGTTCTTTCTTATCGGGAAACCCGAGTTTCAGCGTACCTTCTTTATCGGCCGTATAGGTTTGCGAAGGCATGAAACGTCCGTCCGTACCGGTATAAATCACCACCTCGGCATCGGGCACAGGATGTCCGCTTTCGGCATCCACCACAACCAGTTCCAGGTCATCGTCAGGCAAGGGACGATAAATCACCCTCAACGCAGTGACATACATCAATGTTCCACCCGGTTCGCCGACTTTTCCTTCCGGTACAGCTTTCAAATAATAGATACCCGGCTGCGGAGCCTGAATCTGAAGCGTAGTATCGACCGGCAAATAATCGGCAGTTCCTTTCAGCGAGAAGTTTTCCTCCTTTTGCAACTTACCATACTTTGCAACAAAATTCTTCATCTTACTTGCCCACATCACGGAAGTGACGGGTAAGTTTATCTTATACAGTTGCAACGTAAAGCCGTTCAAATTCTTATAGTTCACTCTTACCTCCTGCATCTTGCCCGGATAAGCCGCAGACACTTCCAATGACAGAGAAGGATTCAATATCTCCTTTTCTATGTTTCTCAGCCTGTTGACACCGACATAACGAGGGTATTTGGAAATCCCCTCACGTACCACTTTCAGGCGTTCCACCTGATTATTTTGCTTCTGCAAGTAATCCGACAGGGCCAGATAAACCTCAGCTCCGGCTTCCTCATCGGGATATCCGGCTATCCAAGAGCGTAATTCCTTTTGGCAATCCTCATTGGAAAAGTTCTGATTGAACGTGTTGAACAGATAATCCAACGCTCCGATGCCGGTCACCATCCATGCCGAACGATACGCAGGAGTATCATACAGTGTCAAAAGCGAACGATAATTCTGAAGAATTGCTGCCACGAAATCACATTCGGACACCGGTACTGCCGTATATGCCATAAAGCTTTTTATATCCTTCACCTGTGCCGGCAGACTGTTGGTCTGGTTCCCGACAGAAGCAGCTTCCCACCTGTTTTGCTTCATCAGCAAGAGGGCACGACGCGCCAGCAAATCATACAGATTATCATGAAAATAGCGTTTGCTCATTTCCCCGACTCTTACCATCGGCTTCAGTTTCTCCACCGGACAGGCTGCCAACAGGTCTTTGTCCTTCAGTGAAGACTGCAAGAAATTGAAACCTTGCTTTACATCTTTCGAGATAGTCAACTCACCCAAAATGGAATAGAGCACCGCCCTGTCTTCCGCTTTTTCCGTTTGCTTTGCCCAGTTTTCCAATCCCTTCATATCCGTCTCCAGACTATCGGGAGTGACAAGAGTGCGATATTGCATGGCAGTCAGATATGCCTTCATCATTTGCGGCACATCACGCTCAGCCTTTGCCTTATCATAGATTTTCATCGATGCGGACACCACAGACTGAGGAAGGTCTTTCTTTTGAAGTTGTTCTACCTCTTTCCACATTTTATCGTAAGTTTGTGCATGCAATGGAGCAAATAAACTCATTGCCCAGAGCACTATCAGAAAATAATAACGAGTATTCATAAGCTTCGTCTTTAATTGTTCCTTTAACAAAGAAACGCATTATGTGGTTCAGCACTGCATCCTAATTGGTTAAATTAACAAAACAAGGGATACGGAATTTCTGCTTTTCTCAACGAAGCAGAAGCAAACGCTTCAAGATAAGACGCTTATACTGCTTCTTCAAATCATCCGCCAAAAACGAATTGTCAATCAAATCCATCCATTTAATAACAGACCGTCGAAACTTTTTGGCGATATTCTCTATCACCTTGCCACTGACCCCCGAAGCGACAATAGACGATTCGAAATCCTTCCGACATATTTTCCGCTTCTTTCCATTGAGTGTCAATGCCAATTCTTCAGTATCTTCGGGCATAACAAGGACGGTAGAGAGTAAATCGTATGCAGGTGTCAGACAATAACCAAGTCCTACATTATATAATGAGAAGTTTTTCAAATGCATATCCGAGTTTCCTGTTATCCACGAGAATATCACCAACTCCCAAAAGTTCACCAAGTCGAGTTGCGGAACAGCGGAATACTTCTTGATAGCCTTGGCTATCTGCTCATACGAACCTTTATATTTATATTCGGTCAACCGTTCGGTCAACTGACACATATCCTCCATCGCTATCTTACTGCCATCTGCCTTCCTGTCTATACGTCGGGTGATATAACATAGCTCTCCATCGGCAAAACGCACCAATCCATGAGGCACAACAGCTATTTTGGCTGCTTCCGCCATGTGCATTGTGAGATCCTCCAGCTCAGGCAAAGAGCGGTAAATGTCCGTTTGTGGCTTCAGGATAAACCGTCCCCACAACCCGACAATCGTAAAACGATCAGGTTCATTCTTTCCACCGGGGCGAACATCAAGCGACAATTTGGCCTGTGCACCGGTCAATGTAGTCCGGGCTCTGACCACTTGCTTGGCCAAATCCCCTATTTCGCTTCTCACATAAGGCAGATGAGGAACCTGCCGTGTACCATACAGTTTTTGAGCACAAGCCGGATGATAATCCACCTGACCTTCTTTCAACTCCTTATAGCAATATAAACATTTTCCCATCGCATCTCAATTAAACCGGTTCATCAAGTATCACACTTACTGCCCCTATGCAGTCTTTACAACACACCAGCAATAACGACATACGATCGCGCTGGTTTATCTTCCAACTGTTTCTGCAATATTCAGAGCCATCCTTCGGGAATCAAGCCATCAAAGAAAGGAAACAACACAGTGTCATGATACGGCTTATCCGTCAAGGGGAGTGTCAAGCTAATGGCTTCCGCCTTATCGGAGTTCAAGAAATCAGCGTCATAGACAAAAGTGAAACCATTTTCATCTTCCGTAAGCAGACCGGCATAGGTATCATAAAGAAATATCTTTCCTCTTTTCATTCTTCATCCTCCTTTCTTATAGGCACTGCCCCTACTTTATGCCCGAAAAGAGCAAGTACCTGATTGACTTTATCCATCCGCAAAGTTTCCTTACCTTGCTCCAATTCACGTACAAAACGCAATCCGACACCCGACTTAGCTGCCAAATCCACCTGCGTAAGCCCAAATTTTTTACGCATATCCTTTATAAACAATGGTAATGAATCGCTCATAATTATACCCTTTAAGGTGCAAATATAACAAAAGATTCCACAATTACACCCAAATGGGTATAATTGTTCGTGCTTCTTTTTAAAATATACCCGAAAAGGTGTAATTCATTTATCCAAAGCAAGCGCAGTACGTCCGTTGTCTTAAGTAACAAAAAACAAGACACAAATAGATTTGGAACTTTAAGCGATATCTCATACCTTTGATGACCAATAAATACACATACATTTCACAGGTTGGTGCGCTCTATCGGACGCTCTTTTATTATTCAACGAAAACAGCCTTTCGGAAACAACCGACTACGAAGGAATAAGCATGGACTTAATATCAAATAAGGCCGGACTCTAAGAATCCAGCCTTATCTGCAACTATTTTAATGAATTTATATTCTTTATTCTTTGACAGGCGTATTGCCCAATGTTGCCACTACAAAATCATAGAACTTGGCAACCGAAGGAATATAACAACGTTCGTCGGGTGAATGAGGAGAACGCAAGGTAGGTCCGAAAGAAATCATATCCAAGCCCGGAACAACGGCACCGATGATGCCACATTCCAAACCGGCATGAATCACTTTCACTTCCGGTTCCTTGCCGAACTGTGCCTTATACGATTCCTTCATTGCTTTCAAGATAGGAGAATCAACATTCGGTTCCCAACCGGAATAACCGCCGGTACGTGTCACTTCCATGCCTGCCATAGAGAAACAGCTTTCCAAAGAAGTATTCAGATAATCCTTCATGGAGTCGCGTGAACTACGAGTCAGAATCTTTATTTCCGCTTTACCGCCACCGATAGTGACAATAGCCAGATTGGAAGATGTCTCCACTGTATCGGGAATGGTCGGAATCATGCGTGACACACCGTTCTGACAAGCATAGATGGCATCAACCAGATTGTCTCTGATTTCATCGGGAACCATCATTGCAGGCAGTTCGACACGCTCTGCCTTAAAGCTGATCGGAGTTTCGTGCACATGATATTCTTCGTTCCACAAAGTCTCGCATTCTTGTACATATTCCATCACATCTGCTTCTTCTTCAGCCGGAATGGTAATCACCACTTCGCACTCACGGGGAATGGCATTACGCATATTTCCACCCTGCCATGAAACCAAGCATGCCTCATCGTAAGCAATCACCTGATTCATAAAGCGTGCCATCAACTTATTGGCATTGGCACGGCCTTCGTTGATTTCAAGACCGGAGTGACCGCCGCGAAGTCCTTTCAAAGTCACTTTCAAAGCGATATCATCAGGGTCGGTTTCCACTTCTTTGTATTCCAAAGTAGCAGTCAGATCTTCACCGCCTGCACAACCGATATATAGTTCACCTTCTTCTTCCGAATCAAGATTCAACAAAATATCTCCATCCACCGTACCCGGTTTCAAGCCGAATGCACCAAACATTCCGGTTTCCTCATCAGCGGTAATCAATGCTTCCAACGGTCCGTGCTTCAGTGTGTTGTCCTCTAAAACAGCCATAATAGCAGCTACACCCATACCGTTGTCAGCTCCCAATGTGGTGCCTTTGGCTTTCACCCAATCGCCGTCGATATAAGTCTGGATGGGATCGTTTTCAAAATCATGTACTGTATCGTTATTCTTCTGGGGCACCATGTCCATATGTGACTGAAGAATTACTTTCTTACGGTTTTCCATACCGGGAGTAGCAGGTTTACGATAGATGATGTTACCTGCTTCATCTTGAAATGTTTCTACACCGATGCTCTTTCCAAAGTTTAGCAAGAACTCTTGAATCTTCTTCAGATGACCCGAGGACGGGGAACCTGAGTCAATGAATAGAAATGCTTCCACACATTCTGCGGAGCGAGAGAGAGAATTGTACTCATAACTTCTTAGTTTTATTAGTGAACGGCAAAGCCGCTAATCCATATATTCCCAACAAAATTAATAAAAAGGTTTGTATTCCATGCACTAATAGTGCAAAAATTCCTGCATCTTCTTTACCCACTCCATAGAGCATCATCATCGTTATGACAGCAAAATGCCACGGACCTGCCCCATTAGGGGTGGGGACAACGACTGCAATGCTACCCACAACAAACATCACCAATGCCGCCATAATGCTCAGATCGGCCGAGAAACCAAAACAAAAGAAGGATACGTAAAATTGCAGGAAATAACAGATCCAAATGGCAACGGTGTAAAAGATGAAAAGCGGCATCTGCTTCACATCTTTCAACGAAAGGATACCCACCCACACATTATGCAGAATGCCTCTCACCTTTGCAAAAACCGCCACATTCCTTATCAGAAAAAAGGCCAGCATACAAACAGCCGAAACACATATTATAATAATGTAAAAATGGGCAGAAGTCAACACATCGGTCAGCGCCCGCGTATCAGTTCCGGTTTCTTTGAAAAAAGTGGCAAACACACCGGCTTGCAGCAACAAGGTCACTCCTGTTATCAAAGCTACACAGAGAGTATCGATCAGACGCTCCGTCACCACTGTCCCCAAAGACTTGGGAAAAGAAGTGCCGTCATACTTTGCCAAAATGCCGCAACGGGAAATTTCACCCACACGAGGGACAATCAGATTAGCGGCATACGACACAAAAACAGCATACACGCAGTCTGATGTTTTGGGATACTCACCCAACGGAGCCAATGTAAGTTTCCACCTCCATCCCCGGAAGATGTGACTAAACACACCAAATACCAGCGAAAGCAGCATCCAACTATAATCCATCCCGCCAT
>ENA-OQBD01001594-OQBD01001594.1-human-gut-metagenome-genome-assembly--contig:-NODE-1594-length-10316-cov-4.298557_pt1 | contig 10316 bp, 9 predicted proteins | sample MGYA00242742_ERZ504543 | MGnify/ENA primary metagenome ERZ504543 (study PRJEB26092, sample SAMD00036239) | human gut metagenome | host: Homo sapiens | study: EMG produced TPA metagenomics assembly of... | reverse complement strand
GCTAATTCATGGAGTTCTTCTTCCAGATTGTCGTGTATCTCCTGTTCGGAAACCCCACAAAGATTGACGTATGGCTCGCGCATGGAAATATCGTCTAAATTGTTCAAGTCGCTGAATACGCTTACTTTCCGAATTTGGTTACGCCGGTTAGCATACCGAATTTGATATTGCCGTCCATCGTTTTCAAAACTCCGTAGAAAGGTTTCAGGGTGTTACGGAATGATTGTTGGAGCTCTTCATTGCCTATAGCCTGTAACATCGGCTTGTCATATTCGTCCACAAGGACTACGACGCGTTGGCCTGTCTGTTTGTTGGCTCGTTCGATGACTCCAGCGAAACGGAGGGAAAAAGAACGTTCGGATGGATTGGCTCCATACAGGCTTTCCCAACCGCGGCCAATGTTTTTTCAAGCATATTATCGAGGCTTTCCTGACAATCGTATTTCTCGATATTCAGGTCCATGTGCAAGATCGGATGCTCGATCCAGTCTTTTTCCAGTTTTTCCATGGCAAGCCCTTCGAACAGTTCTTTCTTGCCTTGGAAATAGGCTTCGATCGTTGATATGAGCAGGCTTTTCCCGAAGCGGCGGGGACGGCTCAGGAAATAGTAGCTGCCGGTTTTAATAATCCGGTAGATAAGTTCGGTTTTATCGATATAGAAATAACCGCCGGTTCGAAGTTTTTCGAAGTTTTGTATGCCTATCGGATAAATTTTATTGCTCATAACGTTCATTTTTTTTATTCATTCTTCAATAATCCACTCTTCAATATTTCGCAACCGGTTACTGAAATTTATTCCGATCTTGAATAATTCTCTTCGGATGGGCGCAGCAGCGCCAGTCCGCTGGCGGCGGCGGTCTCCACGACCGCGGTGCGGCCGTCGCCGAGCAGCGCGAGCCCGGCCTGCACCGGGCGTCCGAGGGGATCGTGCGCGCCGGCCGTCAGCATCGTGCCGCCGGTGGCGTCGGCCAGCGCCCGCGCGGTTCCCTCTCCCCCGTCAGCCATGGGCAGGCATCGTATTTCGGCGTCGGGGTCGCCGCGCGGATGCCTCAGCCATGGCCCGTGCCGCCTCGGCGGCGGTCAGGCTCTCCTTGAAGGAATCAGGCGCACATAGGTATCGCATCGCCGGATCACGCCTGCTATTCGGTGCGCAGCGCGGTGGCCGGGTCCTGCTTGGCGGCCTTGCGCGACGGAATCAGGCCGCCGATAAGGGTGAGCACCATGCTGAGCACCACCAGGATCACCGCTCCGGCCACCGGCAGCGCGGCGTTCACGTCGTTGGTGCCGATGAAATGGTGCAGCACCTGGTTGCCCGGTATGAGCAGCAGCAGCGTCACGCCTATGCCGATCAGGCCGGCGCACAGGCCGATGAGTCCGGTCTCCGCGTTGAACACCTGCGACACATTGCGCTTCGAGGCGCCCATCGCGCGCAGGATGCCGATCTCCTTGGTGCGTTCCAGCACCGAGATGTACGTGATGATGCCGATCATGATCGACGACACCACCAGCGACACGGACACGAACGCGATCAGCACATAGGAGATCACGTTGATGATCGTCGTCACCGAGCTCATCATCAGGCCGACGTAATCGGTGTAGACGATCTTGTCGGCCTTGGGCACGGTCTTGTTGTAGTCGGTGATGGCCTTGGACACGTGGTCCTTGTCCTCGAAGCTGTCGGTGTAGATGTTGATCGTCGAGGGCGTGTCCCGGCTCACCACGCCGAACGCGGCGAGGTTGTCGTCATACGTGCCGGTCGAGACGTACTGGTCGTAGATCTTGACCAGCACGTCCTGCGAGGCGGTGGCGATGTACTGGTCGAAGCTGTCGGCGAGCTGCTGCTCGCTCATCGCCGCCATCCGCTGCCCGCCCGCGGCTGACTGCCCGGCCTGCCCGGGCTGAGCCGACTGCGCTGACTGCGACTGCATCATGGCCTTGGCCATGTTCGCCTTGTCGCTCACGCCGAGCGAGGCCACATAGGTCTTGGCATCAGCGGCCTTCGCCGCGTCGTCCGACGGCGAGAACGCCAGGCCGTTGAGCACGTCGCGGGTCTTGTCCTTCTCCTGGTCGGTGACGATGGCGCTGGAGTTCGCATGGTCGATCAGCTCGTCGGTCAGTGCGCGGGTGTAGCCGATTCCGGTGGCCAGCGGCGTGGCGGAGGCGTCCTTGATTGGCTTGACCACGCCCACGATCTTCAGCTGCTCCGCCGAGTCGAAGCGCTCTGCGATGGCGTCCGCGTCGTCGCCGATGTACGTGTAGTCGCCGTTCGCGTCCTTCACGTACTGGTCTGCGGCGGGTATCATGGCCAGCTTCTGCCCCATCGCCGTCGCGTAGTCGATCTTGCCGGTGGGTGTCTTGACCGTCTCGCCGTCGTTGAGCTTGTTCATCATGTCGGTGTAGTCGCTGGCCTTGAGCAGGCCCAGCTCATACAGCGTGGTGAGCGGTACCTTGTTGTCGTCGTCAAGCACGAGCACGACCTGGTCCTTGCCGGTCGGCCATGCGCCCTTGACCACGCGGTAGTTGTCGGTGATGACCTTGCTGATGAGCTGATCGTCCTTCGCCCCCGGCATGATTTCATGGAACGAGTCGGGCGACGCGCTCGTGTCGGTCTTGCCGGTCAGCATCGTCATCTGCATGCTCGTCATGTCGGACATGCTCGACGACTGGCCCATCGAGCTCATCCGCGCAGCGTTCGATGTCGAATCGGACTTGGCACCGATGGTGACGCCGTTCGCGGTGACCAGCGTGCCGTCGGGATCGTGGCTGAACACGGAGAACTTCACGTCGTACGTGTATTGGATGCCGGTTTCGCCGACATATTGGCGAACCTCGCTGTTGGGGTCGTCCAGATACTTCTTGAAATTGGCGAGGTTGTTCTTCGTGATGCTGCTCGTCAGGCTGGAGGTCTGCTTGATGCTGCGGTCGTCCGGGTAGATGCCGTCGTTCTTCGCCGATTTGCCTCCGATCTCCTTGCCGCCCGCCTGGGCGCCCATGATGCTGGTCATGTCGAAGGTCTGCGAATCGATGGTGATCGGATAGGCGGTCATCGTGTCGCGCTGGATGCTGTCGATGTACGCGTTAACGCCGGTGGAAACCGACAGGATCAGGGCGATGCCGATGATGCCGATAGACCCGGCAAACGAGGTGAGCAGCGTACGGCCCTTCTTGGTCCTCAGATTGTTGAAGCTCAGCGCGATGGACGTGGCGAGCGACATCGAGGCCTTGCCCAGCCTCTTGTGTACGGGCGCCTCGGACGCGCCCTCCTCGACCTCGTACGGGTCGGAATCGCTGCGGATCACGCCGTCGCGCAGCTGGACGGTTCTGGTGGCGTACTGCTCGGCGAGCTCGGGATTATGTGTGACCATGACCACCAGACGGTCCTTCGCCACCTCCTTGAGCAGGTTCATGATCTGCACGGATGTGTCGGAGTCGAGCGCTCCGGTCGGCTCGTCGGCCAGCACGATGTCCGGGTCGTTGACCAGGGCGCGGGCGATGGCGACGCGCTGCATCTGCCCGCCGGACAGCTGGTTCGGCTTCTTGTTGATGTGGTCGCCCAGCCCGACCTGTTCGAGGGCCTTGCGGGCACGCTCCCGCCGTTCGGTACGGGATACGCCGGAGATCGTCAGCGCGAGCTCCACGTTCGACAGAATCGTCTGGTGCGGAATCAGGTTGTAGCTTTGGAACACGAAGCCGATCGTGTGGTTGCGGTACGAATTCCAGTCACGGTCCTTGTACCGTTTGGTGGAGACCCCGTTGATGATCAGGTCGCCGCTGTCGTACCGGTCCAGGCCGCCGATGATGTTGAGCAGCGTGGTCTTGCCGGAACCCGACGGGCCCAATATCGCCACGAATTCGCTGTCGCGCAGGTTCAGGCTGACGTCATCCAACGCCTTCTGCACAAAATCGCCGGTCTTGTATTGCTTGGAAATCGACTTGATCTGCAGCACGATGCTCCCCTTATTACCCATGGGTGGTTCGTCGTATGTCTCCATGATTTGCGATATGACACCACTGTATCCGACCCGTTCCCCCAGCGCCTCGTGATTCACCGCAAGCATGGGGAATAAAACCGACAACAAACGACTTTGCGTCGCTTTGACATGACGGAACCGTGACGGCCCTCGCGCGTCAAGTGTGTGTATCAAGCATGCTTTGCGATTTTTTTAGCGCCCCCCTCAGCAGTTTTCCCATACAGTCGAAACCATGACAGGACTCACTACATCTGAAGTCGAAGAACGCCGCGCGCGAGGCGAGGGCGAAACCGGGGCGCGAAGCGTCACCAAATCGACAGGCGCGATACTGCGCGAGAACATCTGCACGCTGTTCAACGCACTGAACTTCGCTATAGCGATACTGCTGTTCGCGGTCGGCGCGTACTCCAACATGCTGTTCATCGCGATCATCATCCTCAACATCGTCATCGGCATCGTGCAGGAATTCAAGGCGAAGAAACTCGTCGACGAGCTGACGATCCTCAACCAGCCGCACGCGGTGGTGCTTCGCGACGGCAAGGAGACGACCATCGAGGCCGGCGACATCGTCAAGGACGATGTCATGGTGCTGGATTCCGGCAAGCAGATCTGCAACGACGCCGTGGTCATCGACGGCCGTCTGGAAGTCAACGAATCGCTGCTGACCGGCGAAAGCGACTCCATCGACAAGACCGCCGGCAGCGAGCTGTATTCCGGCAGCTCGGTGATTTCCGGCCGCGCGTACGCCCGTGTGACGCACGTCGGCGACGAGAACTACACGAATTCGCTGATCAACGAGGTGCGCCAGGAGAAGCGCGTGCACTCCGAGCTGCTGGATTCGATGCGCAAGGTCACCCGGTTCACCAGCTTCCTGATCATCCCGCTGGGCGTGCTGTTGTTCGTCGAGGCGATGTTCCTGCGGCACTCCGGCACGTACGACGCCGTGGTGTCGTCCGCCGCGGCACTGCTCGGCATGCTGCCGAAGGGACTGGTGCTGCTGATCTCCGTGTCGCTGGCCACCGGCGTGATCCGCCTCGCGAAGGCCAAGATCCTCGTGCAGAACATCTATTCGCTGGAGACGCTGGCGCATGTGGACGTGCTGTGCCTCGACAAGACCGGCACGCTGACGGACGGCAACATGAACGTGGACCGGATCGTGCCGCTCGGCGAGCGCGGTGCCGCCGAGGATTCCGACGCGCTGCTGCGCGCCTACCTGGACGCCAGCGAAGACAACAACGTGACCATCGCGGCGCTGCGCGCCCATTTCGGTGCCGACGGCTCCACCGCCGATGCCGGGCAGACCGCGGCGCCCGCCGGCGACGGCCGTTTCGCCGCGCAGGCCATCATCCCGTTCTCATCGAAGCGCAAATGGGGCGCCATCACGATGCGCGCAGCGGCTGGTGCGGCAGACGCGCCTCGCCGCGCGCAGGAGGGCGAGTCGGCCGCGGCGGCGACAGGAACCGTGTTCCTGGGCGCCCGGAGCGCATCCTTGGCGCGAACCTGCCCGATGAGGCGGCCGCGCTGATGGGTCAGGGACTGCGTCTGATCGCCGTCGGATACCTGCCCGGCGCGTGGACGGACGAGGAGCGTCTGCCGGATGCGCTGCAGCCGATGTTCCTGATCGCGCTGCGCGACAACATTCGCCCGCGGGCCAAGGAGACGCTGGCGTACTTCCGCGACCAGGGCGTCGACGTGAAGGTCATCTCCGGCGACCATCCCGACACCGTCGCCGCCGTCGCCCGGCAGGCCGGCCTGGAGCGTTGGCGTGACGTCATCGACATGACCTCGGTGCCGGCGGACGCCCCGGATTCCACGTTCGACGACGTCGCCGGCCGATACACGGTGTTCTCTCGCGTCACCCCCAAGCAGAAGCGCCAGCTGGTGCAGGCGATGCAGCGGGCCGGGCATCAGGTCGCGATGACCGGCGACGGCGTGAATGACCTGCTCGCCCTGCGCGAGGCCGACTGCTCGATCGCCATCGCCTCCGGGTCGGACGCCGCGCGCCAGATCTCGCAGGTCGTGCTGCTCGACTCCGATTTCACCTACCTGCCGCAGGTGGTGCTGGAGGGCCGCAAGGTCGTCAACAACGTGACCCGCACGGCCGCCGTGTTCTTCATCAAGACGATCTACTCGGTGCTGGTGTCGTTCTTCTGCCTGGCTTTGAACGTCCCGTTCCCGTTCATTCCGATCCAGATCACACTTGTCGACGCCTGCATCGAGGCGTGGCCGTCGTTCCTGACGATATTCGAATCGGACACGCGACGCATCCGCGGCCGGTTCCTGCCCACTGCGCTCGGCAAGGCGGCGCCGTTCGCGATCGCCGTCACCGGCATGATCATCGCATTCAGCCTCATCGCTCCGTTCGGCGAGACGCAGAACCGCACGGTCATGTTCGCGCTGCTGATCGCCGCGTCGATGGTCGCCGTGATCAAGAGCTGCGTGCCGTTCACGAAGATCCGCGTGTTCGTCTGCGTGACGATGGTGCTGGGCGCCCCGTTCGCGCTGCTCATCCTGCCGCACCTGTTCGAGGTGGTCGCGATGACCGGCCCGATGTGGGCATGGTTCGCGGTGGCGTTCGTGGTGATGATGGCCGTCACCGCCGCGATCATCGCGGCGCAGCGGGCATGGCTGCGGTCACGGCGCTGACCGGCGAGCGATTCCCCGTGATGCCGGCCGGCGTCCAGCCAATGTTGGTGAGCAGCCCCGCATCCTCGTAATACCGCAGCGTCGACGGCTCCATATGGAACATGTCGGCGACATCACGGATTGTGTATCGTTCCATGCTTGACATCGCAGCTGCGAGGATGACACGCCGGACGTCCTTGCGCTCAAGTCAACTTGAAGCGTGACAATGGAGACATCGGACCGATCGACGACACCTGGAGGCACCCATGTTCGAACCCACCGGCACCTACGCGCCCGCCACGACGCGCTACGACACCATGCTGTACAAGCGCTGCGGCGCCAGCGGCCTGAAGCTCCCGGCCATATCGCTGGGCTTCTGGCACAACTTCGGCGACATCACGCCCTACGACCAGATGAAGGCCCTGGTGCTCACCGCATTCGACCACGGCATCACGCACTTCGACCTGGCCAACAACTACGGCCCCGAACCCGGCGCCGCGGAGAAGAACGCGGGACGGCTGATCCGGCAATACCTCGCCGCCCACCGCGACGAACTGGTCATCAGCACCAAGGCCGGCTACGAGATGTGGTCGGGCCCGTACGGCGATTGGGGCAGCCGCAAATACCTGCTCGCCTCACTCGACCAGAGCCTGGAACGCCTGGGACTCGACTACGTCGACATCTTCTACCATCACCGTCCGGACCCCGAGACCCCTTTGGAGGAAACGATGGGCGCGCTCGCCCAGGCCGTCGCCAGCGGCAAGGTGCTCTATGTGGGCCTGTCGAACTACGACGGGCCACAGCTGGAGCGGGCGGCGACGATCCTCGATGAACTGCACGTGCCGTTCATCATCAACCAGAACAAATACAACATCTTCGACCGCACCGTCGAGCGCAACGGGCTCAAGGACACCGCCAAGCACCTGGGCAAGGGTCTCATCACGTTCTGCCCGCTCGCGCAGGGTCTGCTGACCGACCGGTATCTCAACGGCATCCCCGCGGATTCGCGCGTGGCGCACGATCCGCGCTTCCTGCACGCCGACGACGTGACGCGCGTCCACGGCCAGATCATGGCCCTGAACGAGATCGCCAAGCAGCGCGGGCAGACGCTCGCCGAGATGTCGCTCGCCTGGCTGCTGCACGACGACGCCGTGACCAGCGTGCTCGCCGGCGCATCCAAGCCGCAGCAGATCATCGACAACATCGGGGCGCTGAAGAACACGGACTTCAGCGACGAGGAGCTGAAAGCCATCGACGAGATCTCCATGCAGTGACGAATACCGCTGGAAGTCGCATCCGGAAACGGCTCCCAGGGTACCGGAAGGAAACGTACCGGCATATATTCATGCCAATCACAGCACAGCTTCCAGGATGGTGGAGTGATATGGAGGTTGTCGGCAAGAGCCGGCGAGGTCACTCAAGGTAACCCCACAATTGTCCCCCTCTCTCTTCTCCTTCTCACCCGGCCCTTTTGGGCCGGGTTTCCTTTTCTTCGGAGCCTGCGACACCGGAAAGCCGACGACGGCGAATCGTATCGCAATGGTGATGTACAGTAGTGAGTTCGCCACGACCATTACGAGGCGGCTTCATGCCGCCGGGAGGAGACACCGATGCTGCCCGACGGGACACTGCCCGACGATTATGTCGTACTGGATCTGGAAACCACCGGTGTCAGCTGGTATCGGGACACCATCATCGAGTTCGGAGCGGTGAAGGTCGTCGACCGCAAGCCCGTCGACACCTATCAGCAGTTAGTCAATCCGATGCGCAACCTCAATCCGTTCATCACGCAGCTGACCGGCATCACGCCGGACATGCTCGAACCGGCGCCGACGCTGGACACCGTGCTGCCCGACTTCCTGCGCTGGTGCGGCGACGACGCGATGATCGGGCACAACATCATGCAGTTCGACATCAAGTTCATCGACCTGGCGGCGCAGCGCATCCTGCACCATGCGGTGCCGAACCGCATCATCGATACGTTGCAGATGAGCCGGAGCATGTACCCGCAGTACAACCGACACCGGCTGGTCGACCTGATCCAGCGTTTCGACATCGCCGACGTCGAGGAGCACCGCGCGCTGTCGGACGCCGAGCAGACGCAGATGTGCTTTGAATACATGCGCGACGAGCAGCGTCGCAGAGACTGCTGAGAGCGGAGCGAGCTGACTGATGGCATTGGGCGTTGGCGCGCGGTCTCTGACGCCGCCCGCCAACGCCCAATGCCATCGGCGCAGTTTTCTGCTTCCATCAGCGCTGATTCAGGGGGATGTAGGTGCGCTCCATCTCGCCGGTGTACACCTGACGCGGACGACCGATCTTCGTGTTCGGGTCGGCGAGCATCTCGCGGTACTGGGCGATCCATCCGGGGATGCGACCAAGCGCGAACAGCGTGGTGAACATCGCCGGATCGAAACCGATCGCGCGGTATATCAGGCCGGTGTAGAAGTCGACATTCGGATACAAGTGACGTGACACGAAATACTCGTCGTTGAGCGCGATGTCCTCAAGCTCAACCGCGACGTCGAACAGGGCGCGCTCGTCGGCGGGAAGCTTGCGGGTGTCCTCACGCGCGATGATCTTCTCCAGATACAGGCGCGCGATCGCGGCACGCGGATCATACGACTTGTACACGCGATGCCCCAGGCCTGAGATGCGATGCCCCTCGGCCTTCGCGTCCTCCACGAACTGGCGGACGGACTTGCCGGAGTCGCGGATCGCCTTCAACTGACGCAACACGGCCTCGTTCGCGCCGCCATGCAACGGCCCGGACAGCGCGTTGATGCCGGCGGAGATCGCCGCATACAGGTTCGCGTGGGCGGAGCCGGCGATGCGGACCACCGACGTGGAGCAATTCTGCTCATGGTCGGCATGGATGATGAGCAGACGGCCGAGCGCGTGCACGTATAGCGGGTCGGAATCGAACCGCTCGTATGGCACGGCGAAGCACATGCGCAGGAAATCGTCGACGTAGCCGCGGGCGAGGTCCGGGTAGAGCATCGGCTCATCGCGGCGGCGCCGGAAAATGTAGCTGACCACCGTGCGCGCCTTCGCCATGATGATCTTCGCGGCCTCATCCAGCTGGTCGGAGTCGGTGATGTCGGTGGTGTCGGGGTAGAACGCCGCAAGCGCGTTCACCGCCGCAGCGAGCACGCTCATCGGATGGGCGGCACGGGGGAACGAGCCCATGAACGTGCGGAAATCCTCGCCCACCATGGTCTTGTGGTTGATGTCGCTGCAAAACCGGTCGTATTCCGCCTGCGTCGGCAGGTCGCCGTGTCGCAGCAGCCACGCGACCTCAAGGAAATCGGAATGCTCGCACAGCTGCTCGATGGGGTAGCCCCGGTAGCGCAGGATCGACCGATTGCCGTCTATGAACGTGATCTTCGATTCGCACTGCGCCGTGGTCAGGAAGCCGGGATCAAGCGTGACCCAGCCGTCATTGCGCAGCTTGGAGACCACGATGCCATCCGGGCCGGCCGAAGCCTTGACGACCGGCAGCGTGTACTGATTCGAATCCACATGAAGTTCAGCTGTCGCCATGCACGCTCCTTAATCCCTTGATTGAGTCGTTCGAATTGTCAAGTCGTCGAAATTATCGAATTCGTCGCTCCCGGTGCCTTGTATTGGACACACTATATTGCGTGCATGTTTCCACCAAAAACGCCGCTCCAGCACGTGGACATCATCACATGCCAAAGCGGCGACGGCATCGCCCGAT
>ENA-OQBD01001593-OQBD01001593.1-human-gut-metagenome-genome-assembly--contig:-NODE-1593-length-10318-cov-3.401040_pt1 | contig 10318 bp, 14 predicted proteins | sample MGYA00242742_ERZ504543 | MGnify/ENA primary metagenome ERZ504543 (study PRJEB26092, sample SAMD00036239) | human gut metagenome | host: Homo sapiens | study: EMG produced TPA metagenomics assembly of... | reverse complement strand
GAGTGTATATGACTGATCCCACGAATGTCCACGAACCGGTGCCGCAAAGCGCCAAACTGACCGCCCGCGAGAAGAAGTGGATCATCTACGACGTCGGCAACTCGGCATTCGTGCTGCTGTCCACCGCCGTCATCCCCATTTACGCCAAATCGCTGATGCCGGCGGACGGCAACATCGTGTCCGCCTGGGGCTACGCGCAAACCATTGCTTCCTTGGTCATCGCGCTGCTCATGCCGTTGCTCGGCTCCATCGCCGACGTGCAAGGCATGAAAATCAAGTTCTTCCTTGGCTTCTTCGGCACTGGCGTGGTCACCTGCTGCGCAATGGCCCTGCCCCTGACCTGGCTACCGTTCCTAGTCGTCTACATTCTGGCGACCATCGGCCTCAACGGCTCGCTAACGTTCTACGATTCGATGCTCATCGACGCCACCTCGAACGAGCGCATGGACAAGGTCTCCTCGCATGGCTACGGCTGGGGCTACATCGGCTCCACCGTGCCGTTCATCTTCTGCATCGCGCTGATCTTCGGCGGCCCGTCGCTCTTCGACTGGTCCACGGTGGCTTGCACGCGCGCCTCGTTCATCATCACCGCCATCTGGTGGGTGGCATTCACCATCCCGCTGCTTACCAGCTACCGCCAAGTGCACTATCGCGCCACCCGTGACCAGCTGGGCTCGGCCGTGCGCGGCACGTTCAGCGAACTGGCGGGCACGTTCGGCAAAATCGTGAAGAACAAGCCGTTGTGGATGTTCATGATCGCGTTCTTCTTCTACATCGATGCCGTGAACACGGTGATTTCGATGAGTACCTCCTACGGTGCCGAGCTTGGCATCGACTCCACCCAGCTGGTGGTGGCACTGCTCGTCACGCAGTTCGTGGCCTTCCCCTGCGCGATTCTCTACGGTCGTTTGGCCGGCCGGTTCGGCTGCAAAGTGATGATCACGGCGGCGGTCGTGGCATACATGTGCATCGTGTTCTTCGCCGCGTTCTTCCTGAAGTCGGCCGTGGAGTTCTGGATTCTGGCGATTCTGGTCGGCATGTTCCAGGGCGGCATCCAGGCGCTCTCCCGCTCGTACTACGGCAAGATCATCCCCAAGGACCACGCCAACGAGTACTACGGCTTCTACGATATCTTCGGCAAGACCGCCTCGATCATCGGCACCTTCCTGGTGGCCACCACCACGTCCCTGACCGGCAACGCCTCGCTCGGCGTGCTCTCCATCGCCGTCCTGCTCGTCGCGGCACTCGTCTTCCTGCTCCTGCAAAAGGACCCGACGCGGGAGTGATTTGCCGGCCCTCGGCAACTCTGTGCCGAGGGCGACATCTCGCAGCATAGAAATCCTCGACATAGGGATGCCGCCGTTTGAAGTCGGTATGTGACATGCCGCCCGGAATCAGCATCGCCAGCCCGATAATCACGCCCACGCAGATGCCCAGGAATGTCAGAAAATCGTTGAGTGGCGTCACGCCGAGAATGGAATTATCGGAATCGAACAGGTTGCCGATGCCGGCTCCCGCCGATAATCGCCGCGACACCGCCGGCAATCAGTAGCGCGAATCGGCAGCGGTGTTCATCGTAGCCGGTCAGATCCTGCGGTAAGGCAGCCACATTAGCCAGCGTGCCGGGACGTGATGAACTGGTTCCGTGCAACATTTCGCCGGGCAATGCATTTGCGGAGCTCGGGCCATTGATGCCGTCACCGCCGGACCGCGCTGATTCACCGATGTTCCCATCAGCATCCTTCATATACGCGGGTTCCCCGGCTCCCTCCCCGGTTACGGTTCTGGCAGCCGAGCCATGGTCGCCCTCCGCTGCGCCGCGCGCGGCCGCACCCACGTTCACGCTCGCACTCACATCGCCAAGTACCAGGTCATCAAGCGTGCAACCGAACAGGTCGCAGATCATAAGCAGCTTGTCCATCTCGGGATAGGCCTTCTCGGATTCCCATTTGGAGATGGCCTGGCGCGAGACGCCGAGCAACATGGCCAGCTGTTCCTGGGGCATGTTGCGTTGTGCGCGCAGGTATTGCAGGTTGGCGCGGAAGCTCATCGGAGTGTCCCTTCATAGGTAATGCTCATCATGACATATTCGGCCGATGCCCTCACTATGCCACGGCAAACCAGTTCCGCGCCACCATCTTCAGGTTGCATATTCGCGCGCAACCACAGGTTGCATCGGCGGAATCCCGCCGTTTTGATGTCCTATATCACAATCCTCACGAAGTCGATTTTCCCCGCCTCAACCGCCGCCATGCCGTATCGAGGTCGAGCGAGCGGCCCGGCAGCTTGGGCCAGGTGTCCAATCCGTCCCCATATCTGTGCGGGATTAAGTGCACGTGGAAATGCATCACCGACTGCGTCCCATGATGACCCTTCCCGGTGGCAAGATATGCAACGAATCGTCCTCAATGATACAGGCGCGAGTATGATACCGGGCCAATCGGGCATCAAGCGAAAGCAAGTCTCGGGATTCCGGGAATCCGCATCATGCGCACTTGTGCGGGAATATGAGTCATCCTCGCACAAACATCATCGAGAACGATCACCGCACTATGCGTCGTACGAATCATCATCACGCACCGAATCATCGTCGTCGGGCATGACCGCGACGGTCCTGACCTCGGTTTTCAGCAGGTACTTCTCGGCGAAGTCCAATGTGGTGGACACCATCACAACCCCCTTCTTGACGTGCGAACCATCGATATGGCACCGGCGAAGCCCCTTGCCGCCGGCACCCACCATCGAAGCACGTCGCAGGGCGCGACACAAGACCGCGGGCATATGAAAAAACTATGGCTCGCTCAACCGACGCTCTCAAAACTCGCAGATACAGGCCGTCATCGGGCAGCTGGGCCAGATACGGGCGCAGACCGGTACCGCGATACCAGTCGAGGATCGCCTCATACCCAGGCAGCGCATGGTAGTAGTTCGTCTCCCACGCGTCGACGTGCGCGGAGAGCGGGGCGAGCAGATCATAGTATGCGCTTACGTCGAAATTGTCGCCGCCGAGATTGTAGTAGCGGCGTATCTCGCTGATCCACTGCCGCCATTTCGGCTCGCACGCGGTCTCGCGCATGATGATGTGCGGCGGCAGGTTGATGTTCTCGGTGAATTGCGCCGACGCGACGCCGCCGGCGTTAAGCCGTCGCAGCATGGAGGGCAGCACCCGTTCATGATTCGGCACCCATTGCAGGCAGGCGTTGGAGAAGACTACATCGAAATCGGTGTCGAGCTCGTCGAGCGACCCGGCGTCCAGCACATCGAAATCGCAGTCGGGGCAGAGCTTGCGCGCCGAGGCGATCATGTCCGGAGAGCTGTCGATGCCGAGGATCCTCGCCTGCGGGTATAGGCTCGAAAAAACAAGAAACGCCCCTCCCGGAAGGAGGGACGTTCTGTTCTGTGGAGCTAAGGGGACTCCCGCCGTATGTTGGTCTTCCGCCGTTTTTCCGGTGTGTCGTAACGTTGGGTACCAACTCGGGTACCTTACGTGGCTTTTTTCTTGTCTTCTTTTCAACGCTGCCGCACGTACACGAAAGGACGAATTCTATCTATCTATCAAGAGAATGCCCGCCGCCCACAGGAGCGACGGGCATTATCGGTCGCTAATAACCGATAACTTCGGTCTCGACTGTCGAAATTACATCTGTAGGAATGTCATTCACATCAAGTCGATACACAACATTCATACGCGGATTGTACACACCGAGGTATTTCACATTCTCATATTCAGGATGAATAGAATGAAGTCCCATACGCCAATACATAAGCAACTGGAGGGTGTATTTGTTTTGAAGTTTTTTCTTCGAAACCTTGAAATCCCACAACGTATCATTCGTCAGAAAATCGCCGTCTCCAGTAGCAACATAACCGGTATAACCGCCTTCAAATGTCAGACCGTCCAACACTTTCGGACCGTACTGATTGAAAAATCTCAACGAGCGTTCGACCATAGTGCGGATGTTTTCAATCGTGTCGCCATCAGGCTCAATGTCTTCCACGGGGCGGTATGCCATGACGCCAGCTCTGTATGCAGAATCAAATCCAGATAGCTTTACGGCGGCTACAATGGAATCGTCGTCCAATCCATACACATTCGACAACAGCTGCTTGAACAATCTCCGCTGTCGGACAACATGAGCGCCCAGCTTGGGAATCTTAAACGCCTCTTCGGCCGAAGTCCCGGACATGAAGCGCGTGAGATAGTCCACGGCGATGCCAACCAAGCCCGGAGATACGTTTTCCTCTGGATGCAGGTCATCAATGCTGCCCCCGTCTAACGATATCTGCTCGAACTCCTTCGGTTTGATATAGCCGCCTCTCGGCTGCTTTATCTTGCTGATACGCTGCGTCACCGAACACATCCATCCGTTCGCAGCAATATCCTGCGGCGTCAGTTCGCCGCTCCTAAGCTTCTCTATTACGTCTTCTTTTGTCAACATAGATTCCACCCCTTATATTCTACCCCTAAGTCAGATAGCTACATATAGTAGCCACATCAAGGGTTTCGAATGGAGCAGATGACGGGAGTCGAAGCCGCCTTTTCCACCGTCCTCCATGCTCTTCTCCGGCGGGGGCAGGGGACCCCGCCCTACTCAGGACTCTCCCTGCTAGCGAAGCGGGCGGCAGGCCACCGGGCGAAGCGGTGGCCTAGTCCGCTTCTCTCTGTCTTTTTCACGTCTTTTTTACATTCTATTTTTTTTGATTTTTCACGTCTTTTTACATTGGTAGGTGTTTGCCTGATTCCTACTTTTTGCATGTTTTTTGAGCGCGACACGCCGATGGATTTGGTGATTTGAAAATGGCTATTTTTCAACGTTTTCTTGTGTGGGCAATTCCAGTATATTGTCTTGAATCGTTGGAATTTCAACGTTTTGCGCTTTTCGCTCCTTTTGTGTGGGCAATTCCAGTATATGCTATACTAACAAAAGGAAATTCTATAACTATTTGCGTGTGAGCTATGCTATGAGTGTCCCTGATGAACAGGCAACTGTTCGGACGGTGACACTGCTCGCCATGAGCTATCACGGCGGGATTTTGAAAACTAAATAGTGATAGCAGAAATTATCCAAGGAGGATAATTATGGCACGCAAGAATGGCGGCTACGCCGATTTTGCACCGATTGCAGTCAACAGCTCTACTCTCGCTTCCCAGCTTCTGGCTGAGGACGTGACGGTTGTTGAGGACTTCGACAAGGCAACGAAGACGTATTCGCCGAAGACCCGTGATGGGCTGACGCAATACGAAATCCAAACCCTTTTCATTCCGCTTGAAGGCGATGAGCGCCACACGGTCGCCATCGTGCCGGTCAAAGTTTGGGCGAAGACCAAGCCTGTAATCAAAATTAACGCGCCTGTCAACTTCGTAAATCTGAAGGTGACGCCGTGGCTTATGGATGATGGCAAAAATGGCCTCAGCTACTCCGCTGACGGATTGAAGCAGGATTGACCATGAAGAAAGACCCTATGGTGTCGCGGACTGTTCTTATGCCGATAGATTTGTACCGGCGTATCGACACCTACGCGAAGACATATGACCTGTCTTGGTCTGCTGCCGTGCGCAAACTGACGGAAGCCCAGCTGCCCGTTGAGGAGGCATTTCCGTTTGATGGGGTGCCGCTTGACTGAGAAACGGTGGAAGATTCTTCTCGCCATCGTGCTTGCCGCCGTCTCGCTGGTTGTTGGCTTTATCGTTGGAACGACGGTGGTTCCGGCCTCCAGTTCGACGGTTTACAGCACTGACCCTCAGCAGTGCCCCACCGATGCTACGTTCTGCGAATCGGTGAACGTGTGGCGTCGTGCTTCGGACGCGGGGCTACAAGCTCCAAACGCTCTAAATAAAAAGTCAAGCGCCCTCGTGGACGCCTGACCCGACAAATCATCTCCAACTGCGGGGGTATGGGTTGCCGCCCTGCCCCCGCTTTTTCATATCTCGAAAGGAAATGACATGGAAATTTTAACATGTATTTTAAAAATTGCTGCGGTGTTGGGATTGTTCACACTGCTCTTCTTGCCGCTTGCTAATGTTACGGCGTGGGATGACGATGCGTGGTACGCCCGATTTGTGGTGTCGGCTCTTGCTACGACGGCTTGGGTTGCCCTGCTGGTGTTCGTGCCGGGAGCGATTATCGCGTGTGCTGTCATTTGGACTATTTTGCTCTTGTGCTCGGTTCACGTTCCGGCGCTTCGCAATCTCCTGCCGTTCTGGAGATGGCTTCTCGCCCTCCGACACCGCATCAAGGGCGATTCCCCTGAGTTCATCGTCGAAAGAGTCCTTGGCCTGAGGCCAATCGAGGATACTCCCACGGATTTCAAGGGCGTGCGTGATTACGTTGCGGCGTATTCCGGCTACGACGAATCCGGCGAAGCCATGCTTGAGTTCTCGTGCGGCATTTCGGGCGTGACCGATGATTTCGTCGAAAAGAAGGCCACGGAAGGCTTGGGTGCCATGGGTGCCGAATTCTACAAAATCGAACACCTCGGGCCGGGTCATTGGTTGCTTCATTTCTGGAAGGAAGAGCCGAAGAACCCCTTGGATGACCCCATCGAACTCAAGGCTTCCGACCTTGCCGAGTGGGATGGAAAACACGTTACCTACGGTTTGACCGAAGCCGGTGAACCTGCTCGACTGTCTTATGCCCAGACCTCCGGCATCGTGGTCGGTGGCGTCCCGGGTGCCGGAAAGAGTGCTGGCGCTACGTTGCTGACGTTGCCGTTGCTTGCGTCTCCGAAGGCTTCCGTCGCTATCTTCGATGGTAAGGGCGGTATGGATTGGGCGTGGGCCCAGCGTGCTGCGAGCTTGTACAATAACGACGTCGATTTGGATTTGGAGACTGCGACCGAGCAACTGGAATCGCTGGCACAAAGGTGCGTGGATGACTTGAAGAGCCATCCGTGGTCGGACGCCGACCCCGATTTCTGGCACAGCGTGGCCAGTGCCCTGCATCCCTTCCATCTCGTGGTCATCGATGAATGCCAGACTTTATTCGATACCACCGGTAGGAGCAAGGAGGATAAGGCCCTTGTAGAGCGCTGCAAGCGTGCCGTCGCAACCATCGTCCGTAAAGGGCGCTCGGCTGGCTGGTGTGTCATGTTGCTGACTCCAAAAAGCCCACGGCTGACAGCATTCCGACCAATATCCGCGACAACTGTGTCGTGAGGTTTGCCTTGCGAGTGACCACTAGAGAGGCGTCTGAAGCCGTTCTAGGGGCTATTCCCGAGGGTGACCCGACGCCGACCGAGATTCCGAGTACTCGGCGCGGAGGTGCCGTGGTGCAGGGCGAGGACGGCCACACCGTGGCGGTGAGATTCTTCTATCTCCCGGTCACGGAAGCTGCTAAATCGTTGGATAGCTCGACGCTTCAGACTGTGTCGGACGGGCTGACTGTCTGACGTTTTTGACCCTACGAGGGGGCGGGAAACCGTCCCCTCTTTTTGTATCTGAACACGTGGGGGTATCGCCTGTGTGAAGGAGAAGAAGAGCCGTGCAGACTCCCGCACAAGTTAGGTGCGCTTGGCGTGCGGCAGCACGCACCGGGAACTTCGGAATTCGCCAGCCAAAGGAGGCCGGAGCACGAAGCCGTAGGAGCCGCCGAACGCGTGTGAGCGGTAGGCGTCGGCGTAGCCCCCAGCGAAGCCGACGGCGAGAGCGAACGCAAGCGGAAGGCGAAAGCGACGAAGGCGTAGTGCGGAAGGCCGACGACGCTGGGGTTCCGACGCTCCCGGCTCAGTACCGAGAGAGTCAAGTGGGTTCCTGACTGAGCAGGAATCGAGCGGTGGTTAACTGCACTCTCTCCTTTCTTTAATAACAGGCTCTGTATCTTCGTCAAATTTTAGAAATCGAACAAATGGGGAGAAATCCCTACACTGAAGGAGGTGGAAAATGCCGACTATTTCAATCAGGGAACACGGCGTGAGTGCCGTGCGTAATCAAACGGTCGTAAACCCGGAGACGGGCGAGATAGTGACTCTGACGGCGTTCCAGCCGCCGGAAAGAACGGCGACAAAAGGGTGGACGCCGAATGTGGCTCGTCGGAACGAACAGAGACTCCAACAGATTGATTTCGACGCCATCGACGGCGTGCCCGCTTTCGTCACGTTGACCATGCCGTCACAGCAGATGGGTAAGGTTAGTGCCGCCATGTTCCACGCTTGGCTCAAGTCGTGGCTGAGATACATGAAACGGCATGGACTCGTCCACTATTATTGGATTCTTGAATTTCAGGCCAGTGGTAACCCCCACCTCCACGTTCTCGTCTGGCTCGACCATGAATGGGAGCCGCTGGAGACGTACCGTGCGCTTCGTTCTTGGGTCGGCATTCTCGATAAATCGGGCGTCGGCGCGAGGATTCAAGGCCAAATCTGGGAGAACATCGATGTCGGCGGCGAATTGGTCGTGGATGGGGAGACTGTTCCGGCGCATCCGGAGCGTGTTCTTATGTACCTCGCGAAGCATGCCGCGAGGGGTGTTGCCCACTATCAACGGCAGATAGCCAATATGCCGGAAGATTGGCAGTATCGCAGTGGCCGCGTGTGGGGGCACGACCGAGGCTTGCCGTTGCGGGAACAGGAGGACGTGGAATGCGATTATCCTACGTTTCATCGCTTCCGTCGTTTGGTTCGTCGGTGGCGTCTCGCGGAGGCTCAGAGTATCAAAGACCCTGTTCGGCGTCGTGCGGCTATTAGTCAGGCTAGGAGCTGTTTGAAGTGTTCTAGGCCGGACGTTTCGCCGTATAGGGGCGTGTCTGCGTGGATTCCGTCGGATGTGGCGTCGGCCTTGTTGGACGCGGCGGAGGCGATGGGGGGTGATTATGAGGAAGACTGAGTTACCCCCTCTGATGACCATTGCCGACACGATGGCGTATCTCCAGTGTTCGCGGCAACACGTCTATGACCTGCTCGCGGCGGGTCGAATCAAAACCTACAAAATTGGGCGTCGCCGGTACGTTGATGCGGATTCCCTCGCTCACTTGTTCTGGTGATTTAAGGCATCTAGCTTGGCTTCTAGGTCGGCTAGGTGCCTTTTTGTTTGCCTGATTTCCTCTTCCAGTTCCGCCACGGTAGGCTCATGCCCCATTAGCGTATCTTCGATGCCGTTAGCGATTTGGCGCATGCGCTCGGTTCCGCTGGCACGTTGATACCGTTCGATTGATGTTTGGGCGTCGGCGTGCCTTCCCCACGTCATGGTGTCCTTGAGTGATGCTCCGGCGTTGACGGCGGCGGTGATGCTTGTCGCTCGCAGGGTGTGAAAATGCAGGTCGGGTCTCCCCGCCTTGGTCTTGGCTTCGTTGAAGTGGTCTCGAAGTCTGTTGGGTGTGATGTGACTGCCGTCCGCGCACGTGACGATGAAGGCTGTAGGCTGTTTGCCCCTGCACGCTTCGTCTATGAGTTTGCCGAGTTGTGGGGGTACGGGCTGGGTCGTATTGCTCGTCGCTGTCTTCGTGTCCTTCAAGCCTCCGTGCTCGTCGGCGGAATGACAGACACGCAAAGTTTGCGTCTTCGGATTCCAGTCCTGCACTTGCAGGCTGACTACCTCCCCTATGCGTAAATCGAGGATTGCTCCTAGCCACACGGCTATTCGTGTGGTGGTCGGCATGTTTCGCGTAAATGATTTGAAGCTCGTCGGCTGTTGCCGGTGGTATTTGGGCTTGTCGCGATTTTGGCACTGCCGGGGCTTTCATGATGACTGGAGACTTTTCTACGGCTCCTTCGGCTACGGCTTTGGCGTAGATGGCTTTGAGTAGTTGGAATGTCTTTTTCCGTGGGGTTGCGCCTCCGAAGTTTTCTAGGTCGGCCAACCACCGGTTGATGTCTTCCTGCGTGATGCCGGTGAGTGGATATTTCCAGAAGAACGCTTGGGAGAGATGTGTAAGATACTCTCGGTGCTTGCGTTTGCTTCCGGCGGCGAGTTCTCTTCCGTCTGCGGCATAGTTGAGCCATGTTGGTGCGAATTCGTTCGTTACGTAGTCGCAGAATAGTACTCTGCGGCGTTCTATGGCGGTTTCCTGCCGTTTCCGTTCTGTGGGGCTACTCCACTGTTTAATACCGGCTTTGTCGGCTTCCACACGGCTTTTTTCTCCATGTAGCCACGCTTCGGCTGATAGGCGGTCTTTGAACGTCCGCGTGATGACATCGCCGCGATACGTGTACTTCGCTCTGAAAGTTCCCCTGTCAGCCCGATATACAACGCTTCCAAACTTTGTGCGCATGAGTCCAGTATGACGTGATGGGTGCCCGATTCGGGTACCTCCGTGGGTACCCATTTCGTGTACATTCGTGTACGTTTCCGTACATTCTTTGTTTGAGCCGTAGGGCTTGAAAT
>ENA-OQBD01001588-OQBD01001588.1-human-gut-metagenome-genome-assembly--contig:-NODE-1588-length-10339-cov-2.639835_pt1 | contig 10339 bp, 8 predicted proteins | sample MGYA00242742_ERZ504543 | MGnify/ENA primary metagenome ERZ504543 (study PRJEB26092, sample SAMD00036239) | human gut metagenome | host: Homo sapiens | study: EMG produced TPA metagenomics assembly of... | reverse complement strand
CGTCCGGGAATGCGCCCGGATTATCCGAGCATTGTCTATACTAAATACTGAAAGAATTGTATCCGGATGTGCCCCGTCGTATTGGGTAGCATCGAGGCCTCATTACGCCGGCTTACGCATTACGATTATTGGCAAGATAAGCTATTACCGGGAATCCTTGCCAGTAGCCCGGCCGATTTATTGATTTACGGCATGGGCGAGAAGCCGATCAAGGAATTGGTGCGCCGCCTAAAGTCCGGCATTCCTTTCAACGAGATCAAGAACATCCGCCAAACGGTTTATCTGGCAGACAAAGAGGATGCGAAAGACGACGATATCGTGCTCTTCTCGCATGAGGAATGCCTAAAAGATAAATTGAAACAAGCGAAGAATTTCCGGCATATCGAAGAGGAATCCAACAAATACAATGCCTCACGTATCTTGCAAAAGGTAGGAAAGCAAGTGATTGTGGTGAATCCTCCCTTCCCTCCAATGACGGAAGCGGAGATAGATGCCTCCTACGACCTTCCCTACACCCGCTTGCCGCATCCCAAATATAAAGGGAAAGTGATACCGGCTTTCGAGATGATCAAGTTCTCGGTGAATATCCACCGGGGTTGTTTCGGAGGATGCGCGTTCTGTACCATATCGGCGCATCAAGGGAAGTTCATCGCCTCCCGAAGCAAGGAATCGATCTTGAAGGAAGTGAAAGCGATTACCGAAATGCCGGATTTCAAGGGATATCTAAGCGATTTGGGAGGCCCTTCCGCCAATATGTACCGTATGAAGGGGAAAGATGAGCGGATTTGCGCCAAATGCAAGAAACCGTCTTGCATCTCCCCCGTCGTTTGCAAGAACTTGAACGCGGACCATACGCCGCTACTGGATATCTACAAAGCGGTAGATAGACTTCCCGGGATCAAGAAGTCGTTTATCGGAAGCGGCGTACGCTATGACCTGTTATTGCACCGTTATGCGGATGAGTCTTTAAACAAGGCAGCTCAAACCTATACCGAGGAATTAATCGCCCGCCACGTATCCGGCCGTTTGAAAGTGGCCCCGGAGCATACGCAAGACGAGGTGTTGAAACAAATGCGTAAACCGTCTTTCTCGCAATTCGGACAGTTCAAGAAGATATTCGATAAGGTAAACCGGCAATACGGGTTGAACCAGCAACTCATCCCCTATTTCATTTCCAGCCATCCGGGATGTACCGAGGCGGATATGGCGGAGCTGGCGGTGATCACCAAGAGCTTGCATTTCCAGTTGGAGCAAGTACAAGACTTCACGCCTACGCCGATGACATTGGCTACGGAGATGTATTATACTGGATATCATCCTTATACGTTGGAGAAAGTATATACGGCCCGCTCAAAAGAACAGAAGTTGGCACAACGCCAGTTCTTCTTCTGGTATAAACCCGAGTCACGCCGTCAGATCATGCAAGTATTGCAAAAGATGGGACGAAAGGGATTTGATTGAGAAATTATTCGGTCGGAATGGTGGTACGAATCCCGACTCCCAGAAAAAGAAGATAATAGACTTTTGAGATTAGCTGTATCGATGAATTACGAGAGTAATCGCATCGTATCACGGGAGTAGTCTTGATGGATAACGAGAGTAGTCTCGACAAGCGATGAGACTACTCTTGTTATTCCTTATGATTATTCTTTCATGGCGATCACCTCGATCTCTACCAAACCATTCTTCGGCAGTGTCTTAACGGCTACCGCTGAACGTGCGGGAAATGCGCCTTCGAATTGAGAGGCGTATACCTCGTTCATAACGGCGAAGTCGCCCATATCCGCTAAAAACACGGTTGTTTTTTACGACATCATTGATGCTATAACCAGCCTCTGCCAAGATTGCGTGAACATTCTTGAACGCTTGGGCGGTTTGTTCCTTTACGGATCCCTCAACGAAAAGTCCCGTAGCAGGATCGATACCCAGCTGTCCGGAAGCGAACAGCATATTACCTACTTGCACCGCTTGGCTATACGGACCGATAGCGGCGGGAGCGTTTTTTGTAGCGATAACTTTCTTCATTTTCTTCTTTAGTTTATATACATATTATTATTGTTGCTCGTTCATACGTTGGCGAACCACTTCGTACACCAAAATAGAAGTGGCTACAGATACATTCAAGGAGCCGATCGTTCCGAATTGCGGAATCTTTACCATATTATCGCAGATGCGCAAGTTCTCCTGAGACACACCCGTATCTTCCGCTCCCATCACGATCGCTACCGGTCCTTCATACTTCACCGCCGTATAATTCTCCGCCGCTTTCTCGCTGGCGGCAAATACCTTCACCCCGCTTTGCTGCAAGAAACGGATCGCTTGGTTGATACTCTTCTCCTTACAAACCGGCAATACATGCAAGGCGCCGGCAGAGGTCTTGATCGCGTCGGCGTTCACCGAAACGCTTCCTTTTGCCGGAATCACGATCGCATCGACTCCCGCACACTCGCAGGTACGGGCAATAGCGCCGAAATTACGCACGTCCGTAACCCCATCCAGCAATACGATGAAAGGATCTTTTCCTTGCTCATACACAAAAGGAATGATATCTTCCAAGCTCTGGTAGGTAACCGCCGACATAAAAGCGATCACCCCCTGATGATTCTTTCGAGTCAAACGATCCAAGCGTTCAGCCGGAACACGTTGTACCGGTATCTCACGGCCTCTCAGTACCTCAAATAACTCTTTGGATAGATCCCCTTGTAAATCCCTTTTCACAAGGATCTTATCTACCTCCTTATCAGCCTGTATAGCCTCAATCACGGCACGAATGCCGAACACCATCTCGTTTTCTTTCATACTTTATATAACGCAAAACTATTAATTTCACAAATGTAGGGATAAATAATCAATTCTTCAAACCTTCAGCCTTCGCATAACATTCCCGGCATAAAGGCTCGTATTCGGATTGTTCCCCTAAGAAGACCCGTTTATCATTTCCCACGATACGATGGGATACGTAAGCCAAACGTCCGCATTTCACGCAGATGGCATGCACTTTCGTCACCTCATCAGCGATAGCGCATAGCTCCGGCATAGGACCGAAAGGAACTCCCTTATAGTCCATGTCCAACCCAGCCACGATCACCCGGATACCGTTAGCGGCCAATTGATTGCATACGTTTACCAATCCCTCGTCGAAAAACTGGGCCTCGTCTATCCCCACCACATCGATCTCGGAAGTGAACAATAGGATACTGGAGGAAGAATCCACCGGAGTAGAAGGAATCGAATTACTATCGTGCGAGACCACGTTATCCTGCGAATAGCGGGTATCGATCGCAGGCTTGAAAATCTCCACCCGCTGCTTGGCGAATTTAGCCCGCTTCAAACGGCGGATAAGCTCCTCCGTCTTACCGGAAAACATGGAACCGCAAATCACCTCGATCCGCCCTTGTCCCGGATACTGGAATATATGTTCTTCTGAAGGCAATGTCATTACTTTCTCCTTTTTTGCCGGCAAAAGTACATAAAAAAGCGGAACCGCGGAAGCTTACTCACCGTATCACCGGTTCTAATTGTCACTGCACAGGCGTTGCAGTGGGCATTGCCTATAGTGATACACGGTGTAAGGCTTCCATCGTCCGCCTCGTTATAAATTAAGGTTGGGCCGGTCTATTTTCCAGTTGAGCGACGGTATCTTCCGGTTCAGTAAAAATCCGCCTTATTCCTTCACCCATTGCCTCTATTTTTGCCCGGTAATAAATAACTAGGTATATCTTATGAGAAGAATTTCATATATCCTGCTTCTGGGCATCCTTTTATCGGCATGCCAAAAGAACACAAAGTCCAAAGGCACGAACTTACCTGTCGAGGTGATCTCTCCAATAAAAAAGACAGAGACCGGCAGAAGTCGTGAATACACCTTTCTATCAAGACCCTATAATGAGACAGTCCTCTCTTTCCGCATCAATGGCCCCGTCTTGAATTTCGACTTACGGCCCGGACAAGCGTTCTCCAAAGGCAGCACAATCCTCTCGATCGATAACCGTGACTTCTTGATTCGCAAGCAGCAAACAGAGGCGCTCTACTCGCAAACCAACCAAGAGTATAAACGGATCGAGGCCCTTTACAAAAAGAATAACATCTCCGGAAGTAACTACGAAAGAGCGAAAGCGGATTTCCTTGTCGCCAAATCCAATTACGAGACCGCCGTCAACGCCTTAAGCGACACCCATCTGTCCGCCCCTTACGACGGATATATCCAAAATATCCATATCGAACCTTTCCAAGACGTGAAAGCGACCGAGCCGATCCTTACCTTCATAGAACTGGACAGGCTCAAGATCGAGACCTATATACCAGAGGAAGTCGCCTTACACTTATATGATAAAGAAAAACAGAAGCTATGTCAAATAGAAATCCATTTCGATACGGCTCCCGAACGGACAATCACCCCTTCCGATTTATATGTGTCTAAAAGTACGACAAACAATAACCTCTCTTATCTGCTGACCGCCATTGTCCCAAATCCAGATATGGAATGGCTGGGTGGAATGAGTGGAATCCTCTCGATCGACCTACCCAAAGAAGAGCGGTCTCAAAATCTATGGCTTCCCTTAACGGCTATCTGTCACCGCCCCCAAAAAGGAGATTATGTATGGGTGGTTAAAGGAGACAAGGTTAACTCCGTTCCCGTCAAACTCGGTGAGCAAAGAAATAACCAGATAGAGATCGTGGAAGGAATCACGGAAAATGACCTTGTCGTATTGACAAGGCAACGTTTCCTTTCCGAAAATAGTACCGTAACCATCCAAAAATAAGTAAGATGCAAAAATTCATCAAATATTTCCTGAAAAACAAAGCGGTTACATGGCTCCTGCTAGTCCTGATCTTGGCAGGGGGGCTGTTCTCTTACGCAAAGATGGGAAAACTGGAAGATGCCCCGTTTACGATCAAGCAAGCCTTGGTACTTACCCCTTATCCCGGCGCCTCCCCCTCGGAAGTTCAGTCCCAAGTGACGGATGTGCTGGAAGAAGCCATTCAATCCTTAGGCGAGTTATACTATCTGAAGACAGAGAACCGGGCTGGACTTTCCAAGATCACGGTCTACGTGAAAAAGGAAATCCGGGCCGACGAGATGCAGCAGTTATGGGATAAACTACGCCGAAAGGTAAACGACGTACAAGGCAAATTACCTTCCGGAGCGGGAACCTCCATCGTCAATGATGATTTTGGCGATGTATTGGGTGTTTTCTACGGATTGACCGGAGAATCTTATACCTACCGGGAACTGGAGGATCAAGCCAAACTGATCAAAGATGATTTACTGAAAGTAAAAGACGTGGCAAAGGTAGAGATCTACGGCATACAAACTCCCGTAATCGATATCCGGATAAACCCCACGATCTTATCCAATCGGGGTATTACGACAGCTGATATCAAACGGGCGTTCGACGGACAGAATAAAATGGTAGACGCCGGGAGTATTCGCAACGGGGAGACTCGCATACGTATCGAATCCACCGGTAAATTTTTACTCATTGGATGATATCCGTAACCTTACGATCGTATCTCATTCCGGCGAACATTTCCGGCTAGGCGATATCGCCCGTATTGAGGAGAGTTACCAGACTCCGCCCCAAAACTTCATGCGCATCAATAACAAGCAAGCGGTCGGTATCGCTATCTCTACCGTACCGACCGGGAACGTGGTCGATATGGCCAAGGCCGTGGAAAAAGCGTATTCAATCATTTTCGGAGACCATGCCCAAGGGTTTTGAGCTCACCTCCATATACGACCAAGGATATGAGTCCGCCGTGGCCAACCAAGGATTTATCTTGAACTTGATCATCTCCGTCGTGACCGTAGTAGCGATCTTATTGTTCTTTTATCGGTTTTCAAAAACGGCCTTTTGATCGGTAGCGGATTGGTTTTCTCTATCTTCGCCACTTTAATTGTCATGTTCGCCAACGGGATCGCTTTGCAACGAATGTCTCTTGCCGCTATCATCATTGCGATGGGTATGTTGGTAGATAACGCCATCGTAGTATCGGACTCTGCCTTGGTAAATATGCAACGAGGCATGCGCAAACGTATCGCAATCATGAGGGCTTGCTCATCCACCGCCCTGCCTCTACTGGCGGCTACGGCTATCGCGATCCTCACGTTCTTGCCCATTTATTATTCACCGCATATCACGGGCGAATTACTTTCATCCTTAGTGATCGTGATCGGAGTATCCTTGATGTTCAGCTGGGTGTTTGCGCTTACGCAAACACCATTCTTCATCCAAGAGTTTGTACGGCGCCCCAGACCGGACGAGTTAACAGGGGTATTATTCTCTGGAAAATACTATGATTATTTTCGGTCTTCCCTACGCCTTGTCATCAAATACCGATACGCTACAGTAGGTATCTTATCCGTTCTATTGGTTATCTCCGCATGGAGTTTCCAGTTTATCCCGAAAGTGTTCGTGCCCTCGCTCGATAAGCAGTATTTCACTTTAGATATGTGGCTACCGGAAGGTACAGCCATCGAGGAAACCGATCGATACGCTACCGATATGGTCGAATCCATCCAAGAATATTCGCAGACGGAAATGGTTTCGACTTATATCGGACGGACACCGCCCCGTTATTATCTATCGAACGTTAGCTTCGGTCCCCAACCAAACTATGCCCAATTATTGGTAAAATGCAAGACATCCGGAGAGGCCCGGGAATTGCATGCCTTGCTACAAGACTCAATTCGCTTAAAATATCCGGAACCGCTCATCAAGGTGAACAAGTTTGAGTTAAGCCCGCTTACGGAAGCCTTGATAGAAGCCCGTTTCCTCGGACCGGACCCGGCGGTATTGGACTCTTTGACCGGAGTAGCTATCGACATTATGCGAAGGAACCCGAAAGTAACCGATGCCCGGAATGAATGGGGTAATATGACCTATATGATACGCCCGGTATATGATCCGGTAAAAGCCGGTTTCTTAGGTATCACCAAGGCTAATTTGATGGAATCCGTCAAATCCATCGAGGAAGGTACGGTTATCGGGATTTACCGGGATGAGGAAAAGAAAGTCCCGGTCTTATTGAAATCGGAGAAGAGCGGAATCGACGATCCCCGTTCATTAGGTGATTTCTCGGTGTGGAACGGAGAGAAATCCGCACCCTTGTCACAAGTAACCCGACAGGTAACCTCCGCATGGGAATATCCGCAGATCAAGACCTACAACCGGCAATTGTCTATGGCAGCGATGTGTGGCGTGAAAAACGGTTACACCATGTCTGAGGTACACGGTGAGATTCGGGAAGAGATCGAGAAAATGAACCTGCCCCAAGGATATAGCTTCTTCTGGGATTCACAATATAAAGACCAGACAGAGGGATTGCAAGCCCTTGTCAAATTCTTCCCGCTGGCTTTCTTGATGTTGGTTGTTATATTGGTCGCTTTATTCTCCAATTTCCGTCAACCGATAATCATCCTTTGCGTGCTCCCTCTCTCCTTAATTCGGGGTAGCGATCGGTATGTTACTTACCGGGTTCGATTTCGGCTTTTTCCCGATCGCCGGATGGTTGGGGCTCTTGGGTATGATTATCAAAAACGTAATCGTATTATTAGACGAGATTAACACGCAACGTCGTAACGGTATCTCTCCATACGACTCGATCATAGAGGCAACCATCTCAAGGACTCGCCCGGTCTTGATGGCGGCTACCACGACTATTTTAGGAATGGTGCCTTTACTTTTCGACGTAGCGTTCGGTGGAATGGCGGCGACTATTATCTTCGGACTCACCTTCGCCACCTTACTTACGTTATTCGTAACCCCGACGTTATACGCATTGTTTTACCGGATTCATTCACCTCACAAATAAACGATAAAAATGGACAAAGTATATATTATCAGCGGTCTCTTATCCTTCCTATCCTTCCCGTTAATCGCACAAAACAGCGATTATCAAGCGCAATATAGGGAAAAAGTCTTGGAATACAACCAAGACTTGAAAGCAGCGGGATACAACGAGGCCATGAAACAGGAAATGATCAAATCGGCCCGTGCGGATTTCAAACCGAAACTCTCGGCGGAAGGTAATTTCAATTATACCGGTAATCCGCTAGAATTATCGATTGATTTGCCATCTATGAATTCCCCCCTTTATTTTCAAGGTAAAGATCTGAAATATGGGGCGACTCTCTCCCTCTCGCAACCGATTTATACCGGAGGCGGCATTCGTGCCAACTACCAAAAAGCACGACAAGAAAAAGAGTTGGCATCCAATGAATCCGATCGTATAAAAAGCAATACCCTACACGACGCCGATATCTACTATTGGAATGCGGTAGCCCAGCACGAGCTGGTTTTCGTGGCACAGGCATTTCGTACATCCATACAGCAACTGGTGGACGTCGTACGCCACCGGGTAGAAGTCGAATACATCGATCGAAACGATCTTCTTATGGCGGAGGTAAAGCTAAACGATGCAGATTTCCAGTTATTGCAAACTCGTGATAACGCCGAGATCGCACGTTTGGCCCTTAATTCTTTCGCTGGTGTAAACCCGAGCGATACCTTGCCGATCGATCATTCCGTAATCGCCCTCAAACAATTTATCCCTTTATCGGATGAGATAGATAACGCGATAACCAGCAGGCCGGAATACCGGATCGCCAAAAACAAGATCGAGTTACAGGAATCATCCCGGAAAATAGCGGATGCCCATTTCTTACCCCAATTCCATATTGGAGTAGATGGAAGTTATTCCTCACCGGGCTATAACTTCAAATCCGACCTAGATCCGAACTATGCGATCTACGCCAAGCTCAGTATCCCGCTCTTCGAATGGGGAAAACGTAAGAGTACCCGCAACGCTTCCTCGTACGCCATCAATATGGCTCAACAGAATCTCAGCAAGACGCAAGATAAGATCCGGCTGGAAATACAAACCGCCCATTACAACTATAAACAAGCTATCGATAAAGTCGAACTAACCGAGAGCTCATTATCAAAAGCATCCGAAAGTGAGCAAATGGCCATGGAGCGTTATAAGGAGGGGAATGTTTCCATCGTCGAGGTTATCAACGCTCAATTATATCATCAGCAAGCTCAGGTTAATTATATACAATCCAAACTAAACGCACAGATGGCGAAGACGGATTTCGAACGGGCAATTTATTATCTTCGCGAAAAAGAATAGGTCATGAAAGAAATATCATACGGGAAATCGGCATGTATCCTTTTGTTTTCGGCATTAGGGGTCTTTTCCTATTTCTTGCTGTTATATCATACGGAGCTACAAGAGCGCATCCCCGATATAAAGATCTCATTGATCGCTTTGTCCATCACGATAGCGGTATTCAACTTGTTCGGTTTCAGTTTACTGGTCAGCAGCCATTGGATGGCTACCAACTATCCATTATATTATATCGATAAAAGCCGGATGTTATGGCATTATCTGCTGGTAGCGATCCTATTGCTACTTATGAATTGTACCCTGTTTATCTCGTTGAAATGGATCACAAGCATTGGCGATCCTTTCGTGATCCGGGCAAAAGGGGCCGGTTTGGTAATAGCCGTCTGGTTCGTGGAGATGATCATTTTCAGCCTTCTCTTGATTAATTATTCGATGCGTTATACATTGAATTTATATAAGGAGAAACAAAGATTGGAAGCAGAATCTATACAAGCTAAATATACCGCTCTCCAAAGCCAGCTAAATCCTCATTTCCTATTCAATAGCTTGAATACATTGATAGCAGAGATAGAGTATGATCCGGCTACGGCGGTCAAGTTTACGCAGCATCTATCCGAGGTATACCGTTACGTGCTCCGCCAGCAACAGTGCCAGATCGTCTCTTTAAAAGAGGAGCTTGATTTTCTGGATTCCTATATATTCCTCCATCAAGTCCGGCTGGGAGATTGTTTGTCGTTGGAACGCGATCTTCCCGACAACGTCATTGACCATCAATTGCCCCCTCTGACACTGCAACTACTAGCCGAGAATGTCGTGAAACATAATTATATCGACGATTTTAACCCGATGACCATACGGGTATATACTGAAAGGAACAGTCGATATCTATGCGTCAGCAATACATTACGGCCTAAAAAAGTCTCAAACGCATCCGGTAAAGGATTAAAGAATTTGTCGGAGCGTTATCAATTACTATGTAAGCAGGATATCCAGATCCGAAAAAATGATCACCAATTCACCGTATCAATCCCACTTATTTATGAATAATATCCAAGTAGCCATTATCGAAGATGAGAAACCGGCCGCCCGGTTACTGGAAGGTATGATAAAGAAATTACGCCCGCAATGGGATATCATCAAGATACCCGGAAGCATCGAATCATCCGTGGCTTGGTTCGCTTCCCATCCGCATCCGGATATCGTTTTT
>ENA-OQBD01001586-OQBD01001586.1-human-gut-metagenome-genome-assembly--contig:-NODE-1586-length-10341-cov-3.000000_pt1 | contig 10341 bp, 12 predicted proteins | sample MGYA00242742_ERZ504543 | MGnify/ENA primary metagenome ERZ504543 (study PRJEB26092, sample SAMD00036239) | human gut metagenome | host: Homo sapiens | study: EMG produced TPA metagenomics assembly of... | reverse complement strand
TAAACCGTTTAAAGCAACCGCAAGAGTAATCCCGAATGGCGAATACTTTGATTTATCGGTTTGCTTTACTGAAGTGATTGAAACAGAATACAAAGTCAGTATTTCTCCTCTGCTTTCTAATAAAACGGAAGCCATATCGGAGAATATACTATTTAAGTCCTTGGCATTAACGCAGCTCTCAGAGTTTTATAAGATTTCTGTAAGCGATGGTAAAAGGACTGTTGAGCGAATTATTATCATTCCGACAGGCGGATTGCCGGAAGATAGAGAAAAAGCAGTCGTATCAAGTGTTGTTAAGGACAAAGAATGCTTTTACAGATATATTGCGTTTCTCCTTGGCGACAGCTATGCCTTGGGAGCTTTGGAAGCTGCTTCATCCGCAGAGAGTTCCATAGTGAATCATTCAAATTTGGCTGCTCGTCTGCCGGCTCTGTATGAGAAAATGCTTCAGACAGCAGCGACAGCTCCGGAAAGGTTTAAGGAAATAGATTATTTAGTAAAGGCAATATCTTCGGATGGAGTTATTCCGGAGAATTTTGAAGGACTCTATAATACATTCAAAAAGGCGGTGAAACTGGATGGCTGATGTAAATGTTGCAGGTCAGTTAGATGAAATTGAAAAACGAATTATGGCTGGACTGAAAGATTTTCAAAGAGCCACCGTTAATCGTATTGATGAATTATATCGTGCAGGGCAAATGCGTGTTTTAGTATCGGACGAAGTGGGTCTTGGAAAGACCCTGATCGCCCGAGGTACGATAGCAAAACTTGCAAAATTACAGAAAGAGTCCGGAGATAAGCTCGTAAAAGTGGTTTATGTATGTTCCAATGCTTCGATAGCAGAACAGAACTTAAATAAACTCCGAATTACAAGTGAGCTGAAAACGGAAAGCACAAGTTCATCCCGTTTGTCTATGCAGCATTTAAACATATTTAGGCAGGAGAATGACACAGAGCTGCTCAACCGCTACATACAGCTTATTCCTCTTACGCCTGATACATCTTTCCGAATGACTTCCGGTGCGGGAATAGTTTCGGAAAGAGCGTTGATGTACGCAATTTTAAGAAGAATGCCGGAACTGTCAATGTATCGAAAGGCATTGGAAGTTGCTATGGCGGATAAAGCAGTTGGTCAGTGGGATGGTTGGGCAAGAGATTGGTATGAAACGCAAGTAAAAGAATGTGATAAAACATCCGTCGGAAAGTATCTTGCGTATATGCTGGATAAGTTATCAGTAGAATTAAATATGCGGGCAGATGAAGATAATACCGTTCTTGATATGATAATCTCTATGTGCAAGCAGATTAGGAGCAATAGGTATAAACAGCAGAATAACAATGCTGTCATTGGTAAGCTGAGAGTGATTTTTGCAAAAATCAGCTTAGATAAACTTGAACCTGACCTTGTAATAATGGACGAATTTCAGAGGTTCAAATATCTGATAAACTCGGACTCGGACACAGAAACCGGAATGCTTGCAAATAAGTTCTTCAATTCCAGTAAGGTTAGAATGCTTCTGCTTTCAGCAACACCATATAAGATGTATTCAACTCTTGAGGAAATAGACGAAACACAGGTTGATGAGCATTACTCTGAGTTCTTTGATGTAATGAATTTCCTTAATATATCAGAAAGCGAGAAAGCTGAGTTTAAGACGGTATGGAGTGATTATTCCGTCAAGCTGAAAGAGCTGTCCGATGGAGATACAACCGTTCTGTCAGCGAAAAATGCTGCGGAGGACGCAATGTATCAACACATTTGCAGAACCGAGCGTATTTCAGCGTCAGAAAATGCGGACATCATTGATGACAAAGATGTTGCAGCTCCCCTTAGTGTTATGGAGCAGGATATTAAGTCCTATGTTCAGGCACAAAAGCTGCTTGAAGATATAGGTGCTTCTTTCAATGTTCCGGTGATTATGTGAAATCCACTCCGTATCTGATGTCATTTATGCGTGACTATCAGTTGAAGCGGTATATTGAAAAATACTTTGCTGACCATCCTGATGAAGTAGGCAAAGTTAATAAGGATACATTTTGGCTCAAGAGAAGAACGCTTGACCGATATGACAAAGTGCCGAATAACAACGCCCGACTCGACAGAGTAATGGCACATACATTTAAAGATAATGCAGAGCTTTTGTTATGGGTTCCTCCGGCACGTCCGTATTATCAGCCACAGGGCGTGTTTAAGAATGTGTCCGATTTTTCAAAAACACTTGTATTCTCATCGTGGGAAATGGTTCCCCGAATGATTGCAGGTCTATTATCTTACGAAGCTGAAAGAAAGACGGTTGGAAAACTGGCAAAGGCAAACGAGGATAAAGAAGCACATTATTTCTATACCGGAGAAAAGCGTTACCCCTCTGCTCGCTTGAATTTTTCTGTGAGCAATGGAACACCTAATGCAATGACCTTATTTTGTTTGATGTACCCGTCGCAGTTCCTTTCAAGATGTTACGACCCGATTGATTGTATCAATAGAGGACTTACGCTCAGGGAAATTGAAAAAGAAATTAAGGGTAAGATTGCTGATAAACTTGTAAAATACGAAACGACGACATCAGGTGTGCAGGATAAACGATGGTATTATATCGCTCCATTATTACTTGACGGAGCAGGATATGTTACCACTTGGCTGAACAGCGACAGTGAGTTGACTTCTTACGACGATGAAGATGGAAAAGACCAAGCGACAGAAAGGTTTTCTTACCCATTTACAGGCACTTAAAGAGCTTTACTATGAAACGGATTACGGAAGAAAGTGCAATCTTGGTAAAAAGCCGGACGACCTTTTGGATGTGCTGACGGATATGGCTATCGCTTCTCCGGCGATTGTTATTAACCGAACCTATCAGACCTACTGTAAAAAGGGCGAATCTTTTCCGAGTTTTCTACCAAGTCAGATAGCTAAAATATTCATCAATCGAATGAATACTGCGGAATCTACTGCTACAGTTGAATTGGCGTGTGGAAAGAAATCTGATGACGCTCATTGGCAGAACCTTCTTACCTACTGCAAGCAAGGAAATCTGCAAGCGATGTTTGATGAGTATGCTCATTTGATTACAAATGGATTTGACGCAGACAACAACTTAGTCGGCAATCTTCATCATTCTATTGCAACTTCGATGGATGTAAGAACTACGATTTATACAGTAGATACTTTTAACAGTTTTAAAGCAAGAGCCAATGGTGGAAAGGAAAAAGCCACGGCACTTCGCTCTCACTTTGCGGTTGCCTTTACAAAAGGCGATGGAAAAGAGAAAGACGCAGACCGAAAGAAAGTAATCAGAAATGCGTTCAACTCACCATTCAGACCGTTTGTGCTGGCGTCCACATCTATCGGTCAAGAAGGGTTGGATTTCCACAACTACTGCCGACGAATTGTTCATTGGAACTTGCCGTCTAACCCGATTGATTTGGAGCAGCGTGAGGGCAGAATAAACCGCTTCGAGTGTTTGGCTATCCGACAAAACATTGCCAAGAGATATGGAACAGTATCGTTCAAAAAGAACATTTGGAAAGAAATGTTTGATGAAGCGGCAAAAGTCGAAAATGATGGCGAGGGTTCAGACCTGATTCCTTTTTGGGGACTTACCGAAAAAGAAGATATGGTAAGGATTGAGCGAATAGTTCCGATGTATCCATTCAGCAGAGATGAGCTGGCATACGAAAGACTTATCAAAATCCTTTCGCTTTACCGTCTTACTTTAGGGCAGGCTCGTCAGGAAGAATTGTTAGAGTACATTTTTAAGAATTGTGATGACTTGGATGAGATGAAGAATTACTTTATAAACCTGAGTCCGTATTATAAAAAGCACTAAGGAAGGAGGGCAAAGAATATGAATCTTATGAATTGTTCCGTTAAACATATCTCTTGGGGAATAGGAACGGTTACAGAGCAAAAAGACAACTACATTAAAATCATTTTTGGGGTTGGAGAAAAACAGTTCGTTTATCCGGACGCATTTGAGAAGTTCTTAAAATGCGAAGATACAAATATGCAAAGTCAAATCGAAGAAGAACTTGCTCTGAAAAAACAGCAGGAAATCCAGAAACAACAGGAACGGCAGCAGAAAATTGAAGAAATCTCTCGTACAGTTCCGATTGTGAATACTCGCAATGGGAAAAAAGAAAAACTATCCGAAAGAAAACATCGCTTTCAAATGCAATTACTGCGATGGCGGAAAAGACCAAAATGGTATCGGATATTTATGTGCTTGCAGTGATGAGCTGATAGGATACAACATTGAGGTGGCTCAGCATAGTTGGTGCTGTAATGAGGAAGCTCCTTGCAGCCAGTATTATGATGGTATCATTGACCGTGAAACCTTGGATGAGCAAAATGATGACGGTGGCTTTGTATGTTATGAAAGTCAAATGCTCAGGAACTGGGCAGCTTTTGCTGGATTTGTACTTACCGGAGAAAATAAGCAGAAACCGATGAAGTTGAGCAAAGTTCAGATTAACAGCTTGGCGATTTTAACATCGAGAGAGCCGTATGCTCCGGAAAAGGATAGATTTGTTTTCGGTGTGTTCCTTGTGGATGAAGCCTATGAAGGCGATAATCGTGATGAAGGCTATGTTACTACCTCATCAAAATATAAGATAAGTCTTACGCAAAAAGAAGCAAAGAAAATCTTATTTTGGAACTACTATCATAATGAGAACTCTCCTGAAAAAGTAGCTTGGGGTCAGGGTTTACATAGATATATTACAGATATTCATGCGGCGAGCGTTCTATATGATATTTGGAAAGTAAAAGCAGGAACAAAAGACGAAGAACTGGCAAAGGAATTTCTTGACCACTTCTGCAAAATCAATGCTATAAAGTTTGATGACCTGCCTGTGTTGGAGGGTGCATTAACGAGATAAATACGAATAGCAGGTAGCAAGGAACTATTTAGAATAATTGGGAAGGGTGACTGTTATGACGACATTAGAAAAGCGTTTTGAACAAGATATGATTAGTATATATACGACTGCAAAAAAAGAATTCGGATATAATGCTAATCGTTTTCTACAAATGATTGGAGCTAAGGGCGGCTTGGCAACAGCAAAACAGTTGATAGGAAAACCCGGCGGGACGGATGGATTTACAACACTTTGGGAACACGGGCGTTTAGATTTATCAGTAGAGGCTTATGTGTTAAAGCCTGAATATGCTGAATTATTTACTGAAGATGAGAAAAATATGTGTCGAGACCGTTTACTGCAATTTGGATATGAAATTAACTAAATTCATCTGCACAAGTTAAACAGAAGGGATGACGACATATGAAAAACATTGATAAATACAGAGGTTGTCTTATCGGTGGAGCAGCAGGCGACGCATTAGGCTATGCAGTTGAATTCTTGATGACGCTGCTATCTTCAGCAAGTATGGTGAGAATGGTATTACCGAATACTCACTTGTAAATGGTGTGGCGGAAATATCTGATGATACCAAATGACTTTATTTACTGCTAACGCATTGCTTCTTGGAACAACAAGAGGTATGACCCGTGGAATTATGGGGAGCTATCCAAGCTATATTTCGCTGTGCTATAAGGAATGGCTTCGTACTCAGTATGAACAATTTCCGCTAAATGAGGAATATTCTTATACTTGGCTTATCAATGTTCCTGAATTATTTGCTCGGAGAGCGCCCGGTAATACCTGTATATCAGCTATCGAAAATGGTGCGAATGGAACACTTGAAGAACCGATAAACCGTAGCAAAGGTTGCGGAGGTATTATGCGTGTTGCTCCAATCGGATTATATTTTGAGGGCAAAAGATATTCTGTCTCTGAAATAGACAGGATAGGAGCAGAAACGGCAGCACTTACTCACGGACACGAGCTTGGATATATTCCGGCAGCAGCTTTAGTTCATATCCTACACATTTTATCTCATAATGAAGATGTGAAAATGCTCGATGCTGTTTTAGATATGAAAAAAGCAATTAGTAGAGAGTTTGTAAATGCAAAACATCTGTCTGAACAGATTGCATTGATTGATAAGGCGATTGACCTTGCAAATGAAGATGTGGATGATTTAGAAGCTATAAGAGAGCTTGGTCAAGGATGGGTTGCAGAGGAAACACTTGCGATAGCTATTTATTGTGCGTTGAAGTATTCTAATGATTTTGATAAAGCACTCATTGCTTCGGTAAATCATAGCGGAGATAGTGATTCAACTGGAGCTGTAACAGGTAATATATTAGGAGCATATTTAGGTCTTTCAGGTATCCCTGAAAAATATTTGAAGAACCTTGAATTAAAGAATGTAATTCTTGAGTTGGCTGATGATTTATTCAACGATTGCAAGATTACAGAGTATGGCTCATATCACGATGAGATATGGGAACAGAAATATATTTACAAGTCGTACAGACCCAAAAGGTAAAAAGGGAAAAAGAAAGGAGCGTAAAATGGCTAAGAACCGTACTTACATTGCAATAGATTTAAAATCCTTTTACGCTTCTGTCGAGTGCAGGGAGCGTGGACTTGACCCGCTTACGACTAATCTTGTCGTTGCAGATAAGAGCCGAACTGAGAAAACAATCTGTCTTGCTGTTTCTCCCTCGCTCAAAACCTACGGTGTTCCCGGCAGACCGAGATTGTTTGAGGTCGTGCAAAAGGTTAAAGAAGCAAATGCACGGCGCAGACAGAAAGCTCCGCATTACAAGTTTGATGGAGCTTCCTACAATGACCTTGAGTTGAAAGCAAACCCGGCATTGGAGCTTGATTATATTGTTGCTCCTCCCCGAATGGCTTACTATATGGAATACAGCACAAGGATTTACAATGTGTATCTCAAATATGTTGCTCCGGAGGATATTCACGTTTATTCCATAGACGAAGTGTTTATGGATGTTACCGCATACCTGAACACATATCAGATGACCGCACGGGAGCTGACGAGAAAGATTATCCAGGATGTGCTGGATATTACCGGAATAACTGCTACGGCAGGTATCGGAACAAATCTGTATCTATGTAAAATTGCTATGGACATCGTAGCAAAGCACACCGATCCTGACCGGGATGGTGTGCGTATTGCAGAATTAGATGAGATGTCATATAGAAAATTGCTTTGGACGCACCGACCGCTGACTGATTTTTGGCGAGTTGGAAAAGGCTATGCAAAGAAGTTAGAAGCAAGCGGTCTTTATACAATGGGCGATTGTTGCACGTTGTTCCATTGGGAAACCAAATGAATATTACAATGAAGCATTGCTTTATAAGATGTTTGGAATCAATGCAGAGCTTCTTATCGACCACGCTTGGGGATGGGAGCCTTGCACAATAGAAGATATTAAAGCGTACAAGCCGTCTACTAACAGCTTGGGTTCAGGACAGGTCTTGCATTGCCCATATACCATTGAAAAAGCAAAGTTAGTGGTACGAGAAATGACTGACCTGCTTGTACTTGATTTGGTTGATAAAGGTCTTGTGACCGACCAAATTGTCCTCACGATTGGTTATGATATTGAGAACTTGACAGACCCCGGCAGGAGCAGCCGATATAAGGGCGAGATTACTACCGACCATTACGGAAGAAAGATACCGAAACACGCTCACGGTACTGCTAATCTCGACAGGCAGACATCTTCTACTATGCTCATTATGAACGCTGTCACTGAGCTTTACGACCGGATTGTAGATAAGAACCTGCTTGTCAGACGAATTACCATCTCGGCAAATCATATTGTTGATGAAAGCTCAGTAACAAAGAAAGACAGCTTTGAGCAGCTTAATCTCTTTGTGGATTATGAGGAGCAACAGCAGAAACAGGCTGAGGAGGATGCAGCCTTAGAGCGTGAGAAGAATATGCAGAAAAGCAATGCTCAGCATTAAAAAAGAAGTTTTGGGAAAGGAAACGCCATACTGAAAAGGTATGAACCTTGAAGAAGGTGCGACCGCCAAAGACCGTAACAGTCAGATTGGCGGACACAAGGCATAAAATTTAAAAAAGAAGATGATGATATTATGAGAGAAAAGATAAAGATAGATAGGCAGTTAAAAGAAATAACAGAGGAGTTTATGGCATATTTCTTATTCGCTGTGATGATTTAGATGAACAATGTGCATATATAGGAAAAAGTGAACAGTTATTTGAACGTGCAAAACAACACTTAAAAAGCATTGAAAATAGAACAAATATTTCGTCATTAAAAAATGCAATGGACGATGATAACCTTAGAATTGAAATTCGACTTATTGAATCTGTGGAATACAAGTTTGATAATTATTATAAGGACGCACAGCGTCTTGCAAGTCGTGAAAACCATTGGATAGATGAATATCAAGAAAAGAATCAATGTTTAGAACAGGTTCCTGAAGGGAAACGTCCCTCTATTGAGAGTTGGGAAAGACAAAAGGAAAAATATAAAAATAGAAGTAATAAGTCATAGAAAAGGACGATTATGAACAGGCAAGAAATTTTTGAATGGGTAAAAGCTACTTACGGTACAGAGTCAGACTATCCGTGGAATGATTGGAATGCCGTGCTACGACATAAGGATAATAACAAATGGTACGGCGTTGTTCTTGAAGTTGCGGAGAGCAAGTTGGGATTGACCGGGGATAGAATTGTAGATGTGCTGAATGTCAAATGCGACCCGATACTTATTGGTTCACTCAGGCAACAGGCTGGATACTTCCCGGCTTATCATATGAATAAGGAAAGCTGGATAAGTATTCTCTTGGACGGCTCTGTTCCGTCTGACGAGATAAAGAACCTGATTGAGATAAGTTATAACCTGAACGAAGAAAGAGTAAGTAAAATCTAAATATGAAAGAGTGGGTATATGAAGTTCGGATGGATTAACGGGTTTGGTGGATTAGTTGTAATTATAATGCTTATACCGAACATCATTTATGCAGTTAAAAATCAAGGGAAAGAGAATAACTGTAAGTGTGTTGTAATAAACGCTATTGAGCAAATTGGTAGATATTCAAGTATGGCTTTGATGTGTGTTCCGCTTTTAGTTTGGGAGTTCGGATTTCAGAGCGTAGCTGATATGATATTGTATTTTATGTGTGATACTGTGTTGCTTGTAGCCTACCTCATTATTTGGAGATTTTACTTTATAAGACCAACTCTAAAAATAGCATTAAGCCTTGCTATTTTGCCTACGCTGATTTTTCTGATTAGTGGAGTTTTACTTAGGCATTGGCTTCTTGTTGCAGCAGCAGTTTTATTTGGAATTGGGCATATATACATTACTGTTCAAAACCACAAATAATCAACCATAATCGTGCAAAGAAAGGAGGGACAGACGATGAATGACAATAAAGATATACACCAATATAACGACATTATAAATCTGCCACATCATCAGTCGGCTACCCGTCCTCATATGTCGAATTATGAACGTGCGGCGCAATTCTCTCCCTTTGCAGCTCTGACCGGACACGATGAAGCAATTAAGGAAACCGCACGACTTACTGACCGAAAGATAGAAATTGATGAATACGCAAAGGATGATTTGAACATCAAACTTCAAATTATAGACGATAACCCCGGCACAGAGGTTACAATAACTTATTTCCAACCGGACGAAAAGAAATCCGGCGGTGCATACCTGACCGTTACCGGGTGCGTAAAACGAATTGATGAATATGAACAGACGGTAGTTTTCACGGACAGAACCGCTATCCCGATTGACCAAATAAGCGAGATTGAGAGTGAGCTGTTCCGTGGACTGGAACTATTTGATTTATAAAGATGATTTCTTGAAAGGATACGACGATGGAAACAAAGCCAAGAATTTTATATCTACAAAGATTTTACTGGAAAGAACCGATGAAGAAAATCCTCTTTCCACAACACAGCTAATCAATATATTGAATGATGAATATGGAATATCTGCACATAGAACGACGGTCACAAAAGACATTGCAGCACTTCAGGAGTTTGGAATGGATATTGTTACTATCCACTCTACTCAGAGCAAATACTTTGTAGCCAGTCGCAAGTTTGAACTGCCGGAACTAAAACTGCTGATAGATGCAGTGGAGTCATCGAAGTTCATTACAAAGAAGAAAAGCGAAACGCTGATTAAGAAGATACATACGATGACCAGTCCGGGGCAGGTGGCAAGCTGAAGCGTAATAACTATGTGGTCAATCGAATTAAGCCGGATAATGAGCAGATATATTATATCATTGACGCTATAAACGATGCCATCAACGCAGGTAAACAGATTTCTTTCCAGTATTACGATTATACCGGATTAAAGAAAAAGGTTCTGAAGAACAAGGGCGAAGTGTATAAGCTCAGCCCGTATAAACTTCTCTGGTGTGGGGACTATTATTATGTTCTCGGATATTCAGAGAAGAAAAGCAAGG
>ENA-OQBD01001583-OQBD01001583.1-human-gut-metagenome-genome-assembly--contig:-NODE-1583-length-10354-cov-3.304293_pt1 | contig 10354 bp, 10 predicted proteins | sample MGYA00242742_ERZ504543 | MGnify/ENA primary metagenome ERZ504543 (study PRJEB26092, sample SAMD00036239) | human gut metagenome | host: Homo sapiens | study: EMG produced TPA metagenomics assembly of... | reverse complement strand
CATCATCAATGCCAAAACGTACTGCAACGATATGCCGCCGAGCATCCGGAACTGAAAATGAGCATCGCACTTACAGACCCCGCAGATCAGCGCCAATAACGGTTACTACTATCTGAATAACGGCAAGTGTATAAGTAGTGCCAAGCGGCTGCCGGGCAGCCACTTGGCACTCACTGTCGGCGAACTTACCGAAAAGATATTATCGCCATCAAACCCTTACATGAGTTTAATGCTGAATTAACAGTTCTTACAATCCGCTGAAGTCTACCCCTTCGAATACCAGCGACGGGATGCGCCATGAAGAAGACATACGGGGATCATTACCCACAGCCGATAAAGAAGCCCAAAGCGTAATCATATTACCCGTGACATTCATTTCGCTGACGGGCTGGGTCAATTTACCGTTTTCAATCAGGAAACCCTCTATACCGTACGAAAAGTCTCCGGAGCTACTGTTACAATTACCGCCATTGAATCCGGTAACCAGGATGCCTTTCTGCACGTCGGCCACCAGACCGTTCAAATCTTTGCTTCCCGGTTTGAGCACCAATAAGGAAGGAGAGTTGACAGTCGGCTCCACTCCCATTTTTTTAGAGTTGTAGGTATCAATGAAGTATGTTTTCAACACACCTTCTTCAAAGATAGAACGCCGTTCGGTTGCCACTCCTTCGCTATCGAAATAGCGCGCACCGCTTGCACCGATTAAATGGGGCTCATCCATCAGATTCAATAATCCGGCACCAACTTTCACATTCAGCTTATCCAACAGAAAAGAGTTTTTTTGCTGTAATGCCGAACCGTACAGCGCACTCAGTACCGGACTGAGCAAATTACTTGCATTCATCGGGTCTACCACCATTGTATACTTGCCGGAAGCAACCTTCTTCTGTCCAAGTTTCCGCAGTACGCGCTCCAAGGCTTTCGTTCCGACACCCGATTTTACCAGTTTGTCGTAAAACAGAGCCGATTCATACCAATAAGAAGATGGACGCGCCTCTCCCTCGCCACGCAATGCCACATCGGCAGAAAGCGAAAACCAAGTAGACTTGGACTCGCCTTCAAAACCGTTGCTCGTCAAGCGGTAGGAAGAGCTTTCTCCGTCACCATACGAAGTTCCTACGGATATAATGCGGCTATCTTTGCCCAAGACTTCTTCGGCAGCAGCACGCGCAATGGCAACTTTGTCGTCCGGATTAATAGTTTCGAAACGCCTGTCAAACAATTGCAAGTCCGGCTTTCCACCTTTATAGTAACGGGAAGCATCGGGCAACACACGTGCCTCATCCACTGCCAGATAGCGCGTAGATTCGATACCGTTCTTTATAAACGTCTCCAGTTCTTTCTTATCCAAACGGTTGGTTGAATAAGAACCGTACCTGCCGTCCACATACAAACTGATGCTCAACCCGCTTTCCGAGGCTTGTTGCAATCTGTCCATCTTGGCATCGCGTAATTCAAATGAAGCGTTGGAGTTGGAGTACAGCACCAACTTTGCTGCCTGACACCCGTTTTTCAAGGCATAGTCCATTGCCCACTGCGCCAGCTTTTTATTATTGTCTGTAATCATATTTTCAGTTGATTGTTAGCTATTGATAATTGACAATTAGAAATTATCAGTTATCAATGCTCCGTTAGTACTTAATTTTCCCCTCCTACGGTGAGTTTGCTGACTAATGCCGACGGCATACCGCACGTCACCGGACAAGACTGTCCATCCTTACCACAGGTCCATGTACCATTGTCAATCTTATCATTGTCGGCCACCATTGTGATGTCTGCCAATGCTTTCGGACCGTTACCTATGATATTGATGTCCTTAATGGGCTGCGTCAGCTTTCCGTCCTCAATCAAATAACCGGACTTCACGAAGAATGTAAAGTCACCGGCTCCAATCTGTACCTGACCATTCGTAAACGTGTCTACGAAAATACCGTTCTTCACCGTAGAAATAATATCCGCTTCCTTCATATTGCCGGCTTCCATATACGTAGCACGCATACGGGGAATAGGCAGGTTACGAAATGTATCGCGGCGACCGTTTCCGGTGGGATTCACACCGTAATGCTTTGCACTGATACGGTCGTGCAGGTAGCTGGTGAGCACACCTTCCTTGACAATATACGTTTTCTGCCCCTCTACGCCTTCATCGTCGAAATTCACGGAACCCCGATTGAAAGGTATCGTACCGTCATCCACCACGTTAATATGTTCGTTGCACACCTTCTTGTTCAACTGACCGGCAAATATGGATATATCCTTACGGTTGAAGTCTGCCTCGAACGCATGCCCTATAGCCTCGTGCAGCAGGATTCCCGAACCGCCCGAACCCATTACAACGGGCATTTCACCACCTTTAGGCTTAATGGCCTTAAATAGAATAGCAGTACGATCTACCACTTCACGGGCAATCACGTCCACCACATCGTCGGTCATAAATTCGAATCCCTTGCGGTAAGACCTGCCTGCATAGCCATTTTCCATCTTACCGTTCTCCTCCATGATGCAGACTGCCATAAAGGATACCATTGGACGGTAGTCGTAATAACTCACACCTTCCGAATTGCAGAACAGCACATGCGAAGTGCTGTCCTGCAAATAGGCCTGTACCTTTCGCACACGGTTGTCCAAAGAGAATATTTTCTCATTCAGTTTCTCCAAATAGGGAATCTTCTCCTTTACGCCCACATCTTCCCAGGGAGTAGCCACGGCATAGCGGCTCCGGGCTATGGTTTTCTCCGTCAGCCCCACAGGTTTGCCTGCCCTGCCCGAAGATGCAATACGGGCAGCAGTACGGGCGGCACGCAACATTTCTTCCAAGGTAACGCCTTCTACATAGGCATAGCCACTTTGGTCTCCGGAAAGCACACGCACTCCCATACCGAAATCGATATTGGAGCCGCAGTTATTCACCTTACCGTCCATTAAACTCACACTATTATTGAAAGTGTGTTCGAAGTAAAGGTCCGCATAATCGCCGCCCTTTTCCAAAGCAACAGCCATTACTTTCTTTAAATCCGCTTCCGTCACACCAAAATGATTGGCAGCGGCAGCAACGGCAGACTTAGAGTCCGCACCGCCCAATGCTCCGCGCACAGACCCGGGCATAGCCAGCGAAGGCATAGCCAGTGAACCAAGAACGGCCATTCCGCCGGTTCGCAAGAAGTTTCGTCTATCCATATAAATTTGTTATAAGTTATAAATTACAGGTCGCTTATCCTCAATATAACGAGGGAATACAGAAAGAATAGCTACCTTTGATTACCGAACAACCAATGCGCCTCAGCCTACTAATGCCGCATCTAAATTTCTTTTGTCAAAAGACTCTCCAATTCCTCGGCACTCAAGCGCAGATAAAACTGCCCTTTGTAGGCTACCGAAATAGAGCCTGTTTCTTCCGATACAATGATCGCATGGGCATCCGACACCTGAGATATTCCCATCGCCGCACGATGCCGCAAGCCCAATTCTTTCGGAATATCCAGATTATGCGACACGGGCAGGATACATCCTGCCGCCTTAATGCGTTTCTTGCTGATAACCATAGCTCCGTCGTGCAACGGGCTGTTCTTGAAAAAGATATTTTCTATCAGGCGCTGGTTTATATCGGCGTTGATAATCTCCCCTGTACGCACCACATCGTCCAACGGCATATTATGTTCCACCACAATCAATGCACCGACTTTCTGCTTGCCCATACTGATACAAGCCATTACAACAGGCATAATTTCATCGTGTTCCATACCTTCTTTCTTGTTTCCCGTAAAGAAGCGCACCAACGCACTGGCATGCTGATGCGAACCGAGCGTAAGCAAAAACCGCCGTATTTCATCCTGAAACAAGACGATAAGTGCCAACACACCCACACTGACCAATTTATCAAAAATAGACCCTAACAGTTTCATCTCCAGCACCTGAGAAACCACCAGCCAAATCAGGATAAACACCAGTATACCCGTAAACACATTGATAGATCCGGAAGCTTTCATCAGCTTATATGTATAGTAAAGCAGGAAAGCTACCAGCAGGATATCTATAAAATCTTTTATGCCAAATTCAAAAAACACGGTCGCAAGTGATTAATGGTTAATTATTAGCGATTAACGCAGAACGGGCCGCATTCATGGCTTCCACGATTTTCACCGTTTCCACTGCCTCGCGCACATCGTGCACACGAAGTATATCAGCCCCTTTCAACAGACAGATGGTATCCAATACGGTTGTACCGTTCAACGCTTCCTGCGGAGTAGTTCCCAACAAACGATAAATCATAGATTTACGGGAAACGCCAACCAGCAAGGGAAGTTCAAAAACGCGAAATTCCTCCAGATGAGCCAACAATTCATAATTATGCTCAATGGTCTTTCCAAAGCCGAACCCGGGGTCCAATATGATATCCTTTACACCTAAATCGCGTAATTGCTGCACCTTACGGGCAAAGTACATAAACACCTCTTTCAGCAAATTATCATAATGGGGATGCTGTTGCATATTTTGCGGTGTACCCTGCATGTGCATCATGATATAAGGAACATTCAGATCGGCAACCGTACGGAACATATCATCATCCATTTCTCCGGCAGCTATATCATTGATAATTGCCACACCGTATTCCTCGACACACATTCTCGCCACATCCGCCCTAAAGGTATCTACCGAAACAATCGCATCGGGCTGTACTTTCCTCAGAATACCCAACCCCATGCGCAAGCGTTCCATCTCTTCCGCAGACGACACATTCTCCGCATTGGAACGCGAAGAGTAAGCGCCCACATCGATGATAGCAGCTCCTTCCGCCACAATCTGCCCTATGCGGCTTGTTATGTCGGCTTCCGTCTGCATGCGGCTACCGGCATAAAAAGAATCGGGGGTGACATTGAGAATTCCCATGACGCAGGGAGAAGAAAGGTCCAACAGCGAACCGTTGACGTTTATATATTTGGATTGCAGAACTTTCATGGCAGCGTTTTTTGATTTATATATCTGCAAATGTAAACAAAAAATGCCATTGTTGGTACACCAAGTCTGAAAAATAAGGTATCTTTGTTCGCAAAATATCAATTTTATTACGAACTGCAAAACTCCCCGAAGGAGAAAGATATGGATATAACCGCTCTTTATCAGATATTTCTCGGCTGCACCGGCATAACCACCGACAGCCGCAACTGCCCCGAGGGCTCACTGTTTATCGCCTTGAAAGGCGATACGTTCAACGGCAACGTCTTTGCCGCCAAAGCATTGGAAGCAGGCAGCGCCTACGCCGTTGTAGACGAAGCCGCCTATGCTCCTGCCGGAGATACACGTTATATATTAGTGGATAACTGCCTGCACACCTTGCAACAGCTTGCCAATTATCACCGCCGCCAACTGGGTACGCGCATCATCGGCATTACAGGAACCAATGGAAAAACAACGACCAAGGAGCTTATATCCGCTGTATTGTCCCAAAAGTACAATGTACTGTACACACTGGGAAATCTGAATAATCCGATCGGTGTACCGCTCACCTTGTTGCGCCTGACAACAGAGCATGAGCTCGGCGTAGTGGAAATGGGAGCCAGCCACCCCGGCGACATCAAGGAACTGGTGGAAATAGCCGAACCCGATTATGGGATTATCACCAATGTAGGAAAGGCTCATTTGGAAGGCTTCGGTTCTTTCGAAGGCGTTATCCGGACCAAAGGCGAACTGTACGACTATCTGCGCCGGCAGGGAAACTCCACCATCTTCCTTCATCAGGACAATCCTTACCTCAGGGAAATAGCCCGGGGACTGAATCCGATAACCTACGGAGAAGAAAACAGTCTGTATATCAACGGCCACGTTACCGGCAATTCCCCCTACCTCGCTTTTGAGTGGAGAGCCGGAAAAGAAGGAGAATTTCACCAAGTGCATACCCGACTGATTGGCGAATATAACTTTCCCAATGCTCTGGCAGCCGTCACTATCGGACATTTCTTCGGAGTAGAAGCAGAGAAGATAGACAAAAGCCCTGAATGAATATGAACCCCGGAACAACCGTTCGCAACTGAAAAAAAACGGCCGGCAAATATTCGTTTTATACCGTTGAAAATGTTGACTACAACGGTTTTTTACGTTATCAAAATGAATTTTTGGAAAAACGTTGTAACGTTCGTTAATATTGGCTTTATTTTTTCAAAAATATTAGCCACTACCTCTTTTACAGGTTCTAATTTTTCACTTACTTTGTTGACAATAGCACTCAGCTTGCCACCTGTCAGATTGTCCAAAAATGTAAAACCTGCTGTGTAATAGCTTTTTACTCCCTCTATTGCCGCAAATGTAGCACCTTTCAGTCCTCCGCCGTGTGCGTCATATGCACTTTTTATGTTGTTCAGTTTTTCCGATACAGCATTTTTTACACCGCCCCATAATTCTGACGTTTTTTCTTTGACTCCGTTCCACATTGTAGACACTTTTTCTTTGACTGCTGATATTCCGTTTTTTATCTTTTCAAATCCGGTCTTTTATTCCTTCCCATGCACTTGTAACAATCGCTTTAACTTTTCCCATAGGTTGATCCAAAAATTTCGGAATCCTTCGGACTTATTCCACAATACAATAAACGCCCCTACCAATGCACCGATAGCCACAATGACAATACCAATCGGATTTGCTGTCATAGCTACATTTAACGCCCATTGTGCGGCTGTTGAAATACCCATAACAACATTTTTAGCCGTTTCAGCTGCATTCCACAACAAAACTGCACCTTTGTATGTGATTATCGCCCCTGCAACTGCTCCTATTACCGGAGATAATGCCTCAATTACCGATATAGCTCCACTGGCTAAATCCATAGCCGTAGATAATGCGTCACAGAATGTTGATATACCTCCCTCACAGAAATCTTTAAGCATTGGTCCAATGTTTGAAAATGTATCAGTTATGGTATTTTTCAGTCCCTCAAACGACCCTTTTAGCTTTCCTACAGAACTTTCACCGATTACATCTGTCATACCGTCAAAAATTGATGGTATTGCATCTAAAACAGCCTTTCCCAATGCAGGTAATTGGCTGATTAAACCGGTAACCAAACTCTTTGTGGCTGAAACAAGGTGTGGAAGTATATCGGATACCATTGACGGAAGTTCTGCTACAATTACAGGAGCCAAACTCTCAATTAACGAACCTACGCCACTTAACGCACCCGTTATTGCCGGTATAACATTCTGCCCGAACGTCTTAGCCGAATCAACCAGTGCATCCAAACTCTGATCAAACATTTCTCCGCCTGTTGTCAAACCGACAAGAGTATTTTCAAACGCCGCTTTCAGTGACCCCCACGATCCGCTTATTGTCGTGCTTGCCTCTTTTGCCGTTGTTCCCGTTATGTCCATTTGCGTTTGGATTGCATGAATAGCCTGTGTAATATCGGCAAATGATGAAATATCATACTTCTGCCCGGTAAGTTTCTGTGCATCGCTAAGCAGTCGTTTCATTTCAGCTTGTGTGCCACCGTAACCTAACTTCAAGTTGTCAAGCATGGTGTAATTTTGCTTTGCAAAACCTTGATAGGCATTTTGAATGTCTGTCATATTCGTGCCCATCTTATTTGCATTATCAGCCATATCCACCAACGCTGAATTTGCATAATCCGCCGCCTTTGCTGTATCGCCCTTTAAACTGGAAATCAGTGATGCCGAAAAATTTGTAACTGTTTCCATATAGCTATTAGCTGACAAACCTGCGGTTTTGTATGCATCATTTGCATATTTCTGTACTGCCGCCGAACTGTCTTTGAACAATGTATCGACACCACCTGTCAGCTGTTCATAATCAGCAAATGAACTGACTGATTTTGCTACCATTGTTCCTACTGCGGTAGCGGCTGCCGTTCCGGCAATAGCTAACCCTTTGCCCAATTTACCAACGGCACTGCCAACAATCTTTAGCTTTATCTCCCAATTCAGAAATTTTTTTGCTTGTGTTTGTTCAATGTACTACGCAGATTATTGCTTTCATTTTGGGCTTTTTTTCATATTTGCAAAGAAGTTTCCGGCTTTTCAACGACAGTGTTGCTCCTATGTTTCTACCTTTTGCCACATCAACCGCCTCCTGTCATTGCTTTTATCTTTTCAGCTTCTTCTTCGTATGCTTTTATCATACTGGCTCGTAAAAATGCCTTTTCATTTCCCGTAGCCCCGGCAATTCTATCCCAATCAAAACCACGTTGGACGTAGTAATGTATTAATTCAAAATCACCGTTGCGTTCAATTAGTTTTTTAGTTCTTCAACCGCCTTAACGCTATCATCAACATAACCTGCAAAACTTAATGCAGCCTTTGAAATATTCACTACCTCGCCCGGTTCAAATATTTTGTCAAGAATATCTAATGGTTCTTGGCAGCCATATGCCTGTTGCAGTTGTTTGTTTTTCAGTGGCGGTTCTGTCACACATTCATACACCAGATATGCATCCGATTCGCCTGAATACGCATCCATATTCATTGCGTCATTTACTTGATTTCTTGTTGGTTTTGTTATTGTGATTGTGCCGTCAAGGCTTTCAACGTACAATTCCTTTGTTTTATTTTTGTTCTTTGCTTCCTTTACTTGCTCTGAACGTCTTATCATTTCGTCCAACGTCAATCTTGTATGTTTTTCTTGTCCTGTCATTTTTATATCCTCCTAAAATGTTTAATCCTGTTCTATCGGTTCAATGCTTGCAAGGAATTTCAATCCTGTAAAACCGCCTTTGTATTCTTCTTCAACTACCTTACCGTTTTCACCGCCGGTTAGTGGTACACTCTCAACCCAACAATTAGTCAGTTGGATTTTTTCATATCCGCCACCATATGCGTCTGGGTCTTTTAGTTGACTAATCAGTGTAGAACGTGGGTCTTTTCCTTGCATAAACGCTTCCGCAAAACTCTTGCCTCGTGAAAATACCTTTCGCACTTTCATTGTGAACGTACCCGATACACTCATCAACTTGCTATCCTTGATCATATCACCCGCAAATGTGACATCTTCACGGTCAGTATCCAGTGTTGCTTCAAAACTTGAAATTTCATAAATGACCGAATCGTCCCACCATACCTTGCCGTGTGTACCGGAAATAATGTTAGGTGCTGAAATTTTTCCTACTCATATATGTCTACCTCCTCGATTACATGTTTACAACGAATTTCAAATCTTCCGCTGCGTTTTGCATTTGAATATGTGCCGCCATAAACATAAATGTGCCTGTATTGGCTTGTTTGATTGCAACATCACTCATATTTGCAACGTCAACACTCTTGCTCGCCAAATACTCTCTTTGTGCGTCTATGTCGATTTCTGCATAATGTTCGTAACCGTCATATAGCACACCTTCCTTTGTCAGTGTTTCAAAATATTGATTCACTGCGGCGATAAACAGTTCTTTGTTTTCAATACTGTTACTTCTGCCGATATAGTTTTCTTTGAATGTTGTTCTAATGTCTTCTGCAATCAGATCCATTCCTTCAACTATCTTGATTGACTTCATATCCTCTGTCTGATTTGTTCCAACCGTTGTCAATGAATTCACACCTCGTGCAATTTCGACCTGCTCACCATCGTTGATTAAAATTAGCTTTCCGGCATCAACATCCGCATCGGGGGTTAAACTCTCTGTAATACTGTTGATTTCTGAAATGACTTTGCCTGTTACACTCTCATTCAGTGCAGTTCCGGCAATAATACTGGCAATATATACGCAAAATTCAGCGGTCGTATAGGTCTTACTGCCGATTTTTATATCATCGGTATCAAAATTTATAATACCGATGTTATTTGATACAGAATGCGGTAATACTGCCTTAAACGGTTTCTTTGCCGTTCGCTGTGCAATAATCCAATCTGCCACAGTCTTAACTTCACCGTCCTGTAATGACGGAACGGCAAGATAATTCCACTTCTTATTCGCCAAACGCTTCAATGCATCATCAAGACTTCCTTCTGCGGCAATTCTTTCGATAATCACTTTTTTGGGTGAACCTTTAAACGCCATATTTATGTAATTTAGATTGTCTGATGTCCAATGGCTCTTAACCACTTCCGTCTCATTGTTGTAAACGTATGTGGTATCTTCCTTGGTTTCATCCTTCAAAATCAGTGCAACTGTACCGTTTGCACTGCGTTTTACAGCGTTTGTGCCGCTGCTTTAAATTCTACATTTATTGTTGATCCTGTCCGGAAATGTTCATTGTCTTTTCCTGCAATCGAGACGTGTACCCGCACGCTAGCGTTCCTCCAGATTGCTGCTGACGGTGATGTTTCCACAGATTTCATCGCCTGCTTTTAATCCGCTGGTATCCACGCCGTACTCAATCGTACTCGCCGTTCCCTGGAACTGATTTTTCGCCAGAAC
>ENA-OQBD01001582-OQBD01001582.1-human-gut-metagenome-genome-assembly--contig:-NODE-1582-length-10355-cov-5.817071_pt1 | contig 10355 bp, 9 predicted proteins | sample MGYA00242742_ERZ504543 | MGnify/ENA primary metagenome ERZ504543 (study PRJEB26092, sample SAMD00036239) | human gut metagenome | host: Homo sapiens | study: EMG produced TPA metagenomics assembly of... | reverse complement strand
ACGGAACATGGATTTATTTTGACATGGTTCCGGAGGAAACAGAGATCCGTGAAGGTGCACCGGAATACACAGGTCGTCTCTGTGTAATCGGCTCTAAACTGAAAGAAGATAAACTTGCAGAATTATTTGGGCTTGCATAATGATCATGAGGAAGCAGCGATTTATGGCAATTGTCTAAAATACTGCATCTGGATTCAGCTCATCGGAGCATGAAATCCTGTGTCATAGATGCGAGACTGAATGATTTCGGCAGATAATAACAGAATCAGAATAAAGATAAAGGAATAAATTATATGATGGATGATATCAGAGTTCCCATTTATTTGGTTACGGGATTCCTGGAAAGCGGAAAGACTACTTTCCTGGATTTTACACTGCAGCAGGAGTACTTTGCCATTGACGGCAAAACTCTGTTGATCCTTTGCGAAGAAGGCGAAGAAGAATATGATATGGATAAACTGAAACTTACAAACACAGTTGTGGAAGTGATCGAGGATGAAGAAGATCTGACACCACAGCGTCTGGCTGCCATGGATATCATTCATCAGCCGGAGCGTGTTGTGATCGAGTACAACGGAATGTGGCTTGTAAGTAAGTTTGAGCAGATGGAGCTTCCGGAAGGCTGGGGCATTGAGCAGGAAATTACCTGTGTGGATGCAACTACTTATCAGGTTTATATGGCAAACATGAAATCTCTGTTCATGGATATGATCAGAAATACAGATATGGTTGTATTTAACCGCTGTAAAGAGGGAGATCCGCTTCCTGCATACAGACGTGGGATCAAGGTTGCAAATCAGAGTGCAGAGGTTATCTTTGAAAATGAAGAGGGCGAGATGGATGACATTTTCCAGGATGAGATGCCGTTTGATATCAATGCACCGATCATTGAGATTCCACCGGAAGATTATGGTATCTGGTTTGTGGATGCCATGGATAATCCGGATAAATATGTAGACAAAATTGTCCGCTTTAAAGGACGTGTCATGAAACCACGTGGAATGGGAAGTAAATTCTTTGTTCCGGGACGTGTGGCAATGACCTGCTGCGCAGATGATACCACTTTCCTTGGATACGTGTGCAGAAGCGATTATGCACCGCATATCAAAGAGGGCAGTTGGGTAGAAGTAACAGCGAAGGTCGCATTTGAGAACCGTACAGAATATCAGGGTGAGGGCATTGTTCTTTATGCAAGTGATGTGAAAGAATGCGAGCCGCTTAAGGAAGAGATGGTATATTTTAATTAATTATCTTAGCGTGTGTTTGAAAAATGCTTTCCGCAAGATGTGCGTTACAATTTGCAGGATTGGTTTTTTGAACACACTTTAGAGTATGTAAAAAATAAATTTGACATCAGGACAGGTATGGTAATTCCGGAAAATGGTGTTAAATTAAGCAGGAGACACATATATGTATTTAGTAGTTGGCCTGGGAAATCCCGGGAAACAGTATGAAGCAACACGCCATAATATGGGATTTGATACCGTTGACCGTCTGGTAGAGGATTACAATGTCCCTCAGGGTGGTGTGAAATTTAATGCCATGTACGGTAAAACCATGATCGGCGGAGAGAAAGTGATTCTTATGAAGCCGCTTTCTTTTATGAACCTGAGTGGCGGTCCTGTTCGTGAGATGGCGAATTATTTTAAAATTGATCCGGAATCAGAGCTTATTGTTATTTATGATGATATTGATCTGGAACCCGGGCAGCTTCGCATCCGCAAGCAGGGAAGTGCGGGTGGACATAACGGGATCAAAGATATTATCCGCCAGCTTGGCACAGAGAAATTTCTCCGTATCAAAGTAGGAGTTGGTGCAAAGCCGAAGGGATGGGATCTGGCAGATCATGTACTTGGCAGATTTTCCACAGAAGACAGGAAACTTGTGGATGAAGCAATAGCAAAGGCGGCAAAGGCTGTGGATATCATAATCTCACAGGGTACAGATGCAGCCATGAACGAATATAACAGAAAAGTACCTGTACAGAAATAAGCAGACAGGAAACAGATGATTGTTCAGCAAAAGGTATAGAAAGCGGTAACTGGAAACAGAAGCCGCTTTTATTACGTCGAAGGATCATGAGGGGTGAAGATGAAAGCATTTTTAACACCTCTGCAGGGGCTTGCAGAGTTTGAACAGATTAAAGAAAAAAGCAAAACGAATAAGGGAATCCTGCAGGTTTCGGGGTGTATGGAATCGCAGAAATCTCATCTGATGTACGGACTTTCCGGGATTGCGCCTTATCGTCTGATCCTGGCGGAGGACGAACGCCGCGCCAGAGAAATTTATGAAGATTACAGATTTTATGACAGAAAAGTGTATTCTTATCCTGCGAAAGATCTTCTGTTCTTTCAGGCAGATATCCATGGAAATCTGCTGATACGTCAGAGGATGAAGGTCATTAAGGCGTTACTGGAAGAGAAAGAACTGACAGTTGTTACAAGTATTGACGGATGTATGGATTTTCTGGAATCTCTGGAAAAGATAAAAGAACAGCTGATTCATTACGAAAGTGACAGCACCGTAGACACAGAACAGCTGAAGAACCAGCTGGTGGCTTTAGGTTACGAGCGGGTAGGACAGGTGGAAATGCCGGGGCAGTTCTCTGTGCGTGGCGGTATTGTGGATATTTACTGTCTCACTGAGGAAAATCCATGGAGAATCGAGCTTTGGGGAGATGAGATTGATTCTATCCGGAGTTTTGATCCGGAGAGTCAGCGTTCTCTGGAAAATCTGGAAGAACTTACGATCTATCCGGCGGTGGAGCATATAGGGGACAAGGATATGGTTTCCTTCCTGGATTATTTTCCGGAGGAAAGAACCATAATCTTTCTGGATGAACCAAACCGACTGACTGAGAAAGGCGGGGCTGTAGAAGAAGAGTACAGACAGAGCCGTATGCACAGAGAGGTAAAAAGGCAGCCGGAATCTGCCGGAAAACTGGCTTTGTTCTTTTTGAACAGCTTCAAAAAGAACTGAATAAACGCAACTGTATTTCTGTATGTGCGCTGGAACCGAAACAGGCAGGCTGGAAAGTGCGGGAGAAATTTTACCTGGAGGTAAAATCAATCAGCGCTTATAACAACAGTTTTGAACTTCTGGTAAAAGATCTTCATCAGTATAAGAAACAGGGATACAGGATCGCGTTGCTTTCCGGTTCCCGCACAAGGGCCGAGAGGCTGGCAAAGGATCTTCAGGAAGAGGGACTGGCAGCCTTTTATGGACAAGATTATGACAGGGAGATCTGTCCGGGCGAGATCATGGTGGTTTATGGCCATGCAAAGAAGGGCTTTGAATACCCGTTGATCAAGTTTGCGGTAATGACAGAATCTGACATTTTTTGGACAGGAACAGAAAAAAAAGGAAGAAAAAAATTTACAGTGGAAGCCGTATTTCAGGATTTTGCGGAGCTTTCTATTGGCGATTTTGTTGTCCATGAAAAGCATGGTCTTGGTATTTTACCGAGGAATTGAAAAAGTTGAAGTAGACAGGATCGTTAAAGATTATATTAAAATTGAATACAGAGGCGGAAGCAATCTCTATATTCCTGCTACTCAGCTTGACTGTCTGCAGAAATATTCAGGGGCAGATGCTTCAAAGGCTCCGAAGCTGAACAAACTTGGTACTCAGGAGTGGAATAAAACAAAGAGCAAGGTTCGTGGGGCAGTTAAAAATATTGCAAAAGAACTGGTAGAGCTTTATGCAGTGCGTCAGGAAAAGGAAGGATATGTCTGTGGTCCTGATACTGTATGGCAGAGAGAATTTGAAGAAATGTTTCCATATGAAGAGACAGAGGATCAGCTCAGTGCTATTGAGGATGCCAAACGTGATATGGAGAGTACCAGGATTATGGACCGGCTTATCTGCGGGGATGTGGGATACGGCAAAACAGAAGTGGCGCTGCGTGCCGCATTTAAGGAAGTACAGGAGAGCAGACAGGTAGCTTATCTTGCACCTACAACGATCCTTGCGCAGCAGATTTATAATACCTTTGTGCAGCGGATGAAGGAATTTCCGGTACGTGTGGAACTGTTGTGCAGATTCCGGACCCCGGCACAACAGAAGAAGGCAATCGAAGATCTGAAAAAAGGTCAGGTGGATGTGATCATTGGAACGCACAGAATCCTTTCCAAAGACGTACAGTTCAAAAATCTTGGCCTGTTGATCGTTGATGAGGAACAGCGGTTTGGAGTTACGCATAAGGAAAAAATCAAGCAGTTAAAGAAGGATGTGGATGTTCTTACACTGACTGCAACGCCCATTCCCCGTACTCTTCATATGAGCCTGATCGGAATCCGGGATATGAGTGTCCTGGAGGAGCCTCCTATGGACAGAATGCCGATCCAGACATATGTTATGGAATATGATGAAGAGACAGTCCGAGAGGCTATCAACAGGGAATTGCGCAGAGGCGGACAGGTTTATTATGTTTATAATCGAGTGACGGATATTGCAGATGTTGCCCTGCGTATTGCGAAGCTGGTGCCGGACGCAAGGGTGGATTTTGCTCATGGCCAGATGAGTGAGAGGGAACTGGAGAATGTGATGTATTCCTTTGTAAACGGGGATATTGATGTGCTGGTTTCCACCACGATCATTGAGACAGGGCTGGATATTTCCAATGTAAATACTATGATTATCCATGATTCAGACAGATACGGGCTTTCTCAGCTTTATCAGCTTCGGGGAAGGATCGGGCGTTCCAACAGAACTGCCTATGCGTTTCTGATGTACAGAAAGAATGTGATGCTGAAGGAGACGGCTGAGAAGCGTCTGGCTGCGATCCGCGAGTATACGGATCTGGGAAGCGGATTTAAGATTGCAATGAGAGATCTGGAACTTCGAGGTGCCGGAAATCTGCTGGGTGCGCAGCAACATGGACATATGAATGCGGTTGGATATGATCTTTACTGTAAGATGCTCAATGAAGCAGTGAAAGAGGCGAAGGGTATTCATACAATGGAGGATTTCGAGACATCGGTTGATCTGAATGTTGATGCGTATATTCCTGATTCCTACATCAGTAATGAATTTCAGAAGCTGGATATTTATAAAAGAATTGCGGGGATTGAGACACAACAGGATTATGATGATATGCTGGAAGAACTTCTGGACCGTTTCGGAGAACCCGGAAAGGCAGTGCTGAATCTTCTGGCGATTGCGAAGTTAAAGGCGATTGCTCATCAGGGGTACGTAACGGAAATAAAGCAGACTGGAAAAACAGTCCGGTTTACCCTTTATGAGAAAGCAAGGCTGAATACAGAAGGCTTTCCGGCTCTTATGCAGAAATACAGAAGAGGTCTGCAGTTTAAGAATGAGCAGGAACCGAAATTTATCCTGGAACCACAGGGGAATCTGATCCTGGCATTGACGGAATTTGCAGAGGAACTTAAGAGCATGGCGGAAAATATGTGAAATATACTACATATTTTTCGATTTGCCTTGCCCTTCGCAGGAAAAAAGTTTATACTCTAATAACAGTACATTCTGGGAAAGTGGTATGGAAGAAAGACCAGATTGATAATATGGAGGAAGAAATGAAAAAAATGGTAAAGAGAACAGCCGTTGTGACACTGGCAGGTGTGATGTCAGTTGGTATGCTTTCCGGCTGTGGAAGTAAAACATTAGATGGAACAAAGACAGTGGCTACTGTTGACGGAACAGATATTCCGCTTGGAGTTGTAAGTCTTTATGCCCGCGAACAGCAACAGCAGACAACAACCATGTATTTAAATTATATGGGAAGTGCAGATAATATCTGGGATCAGACAGCAGGTGATGATTCAGATGAGACTTATGGTGATCAGGCAGTGACAAGCAGTCTGGAGTCTGTTGAGAAGATGTATATTCTCAAAGAGAAGGCTGCGGATTATAACGTAGAGCTTACAGATGATGATGAAGCAGCGATCGCAGATGCAGCATCACAGTTTATGGCTGCAAACAGTGAAGAGACAATTAAGGAACTTGCGGTAACGGAAGATCAGGTAAAAACACTTCTGGAGCTTCAGACAATTCAGAAGAAGATGTATGATCCGGTTGTAGCAGAAGGAAAGATCACAGTTTCTGATGATGAAGCGAATCAGACAACCTTCACTTATGTAAGTATCTCTACAAGCGGTGATGATATAACTGATGAGGAGAAAAAGACTAAGAAAGAACAGGCTCAGGAGATTCTGGATAAGATGAAAGAGGATCCTACAGCAGACATGAGTGAGATTGCCAAAGGTGTAGATGACAGTTATTCTGCAGTACAGGGTAATTTTACAACAAAAGAGAGCGAAGACGAGGATGAAGATTCCGGCAGCGAGGCATATCCGGATGAGGTTCTGAAGGTTCTGAGAGGACTGAAGGACGGAGAAGTCGCAGACAATATTATTGAGACTGACACAGGATACTATGTAGTAAGACTTGACAAGATCAATGATGAAGATGCCACAGCTTCCAAGCGAGAATCTCTTCAGAATTCCAAAGAAAGTACCTATTTTACAGATACAACTGCTAAATGGCTGGATGAGGCAGATGTAAAGGTAGTTAAGAAAGTCATTAAGACACTTAAGATTACTGACAAACATACCTTCATGGCACCGACTCCTACCCCGGTTCCGGAAACACCGACACCTGAAGTGACAGAAGAGGCAACTCCAACACCGGAAACAGAGGAAGTTACAGAAACACCTGCAGCAGAAGATACAGATGTGACTGAGACACCTGCGGCAGAGGAAGAAGCAGCAGAAACTACTGAAACACCGGAAGCAACACCGACAGAAGCAGCTAAATAAGAAAATCCGAACTGTCAGTAGCCTGCTGATAGGAATTGAGTATTGTAAATTAAAACAGCTATGATGAAAACCTGAGTGTTTTCACATAGCTGTTTTTAAGTTTAAATAAATCCGAAATCATTCTCCTAAATATGCAAAAATAACACAGATAAATAGAGATATGATAATACGTTATTTTGTATGTTCTGCTAAATGAGATGGAAATGCTTCAAAGCATTGGCAATTCCGTTGTCCTCTATATCGGTTGTCTGGTAAGTGCAGTGAGGCAGGATCAGGGGATCCGAGTCGCCCATTGCGATGCTGTTTCCGGCGAACTGCAGCATAAGAAGATCGTTCGTGCTGTCGCCGAATGCATAGGTGTCTTTGACCGGAACCCCAAGGCGGTCTGCCAGAAACCGGATTCCGGTTGCTTTGCTGAGATTTTTCTGAGTCAGTTCCCAGGCCTTGTCTTCATGTATGAAACACAGAAAATGTTCATCTGCAAATTTGCGGAAAGTTTCCATATCAGAATCAGCAGACGGAAAAGCCAGAAACTTGTCAAATGTAAAATGGTTGTATGTTTCGGGCGGGTAGAGAGCCAGATCTTCTACTATAGCTTCTGCTTTCAGCTTCTGAACAGTTTCAGGAACAGCACATGAACTGCTGTCATATAAAATCTTATCCGGGCGTTCAAAAAACGCAGGAATTCTGCATTCCCGCAGTAATTCTGTTGTTTTACGGCAAAGCGGATTTGGAATAGAACTGGAAAACAAAAGCTCTTCATTCATATAAATCTGGCTGCCGCATCCGCATACATAGCCGTCGAATCCCATTTCTTTAATGATTTCCGGAATCATTGTATAGGTACGTCCGGAATTGATGAAAAGGAGATGACCATTATAGCGGGCTTCTTTTAAAGCCTGTTTCGCACTGTCCGGAACTGTCCATGGGTAAGGGGTTAACAGGGTTTTGTCAATGTCAAAAAATAAGAGTTTACGATTATTCTCCATCAGATGTCTCCTCTGTCTCAGTATCTGTATTGTCATAAAATTCGTCATCAGAAGGATTTTCATTTCCTGTATGTACGCGGATTCCGTTCAGTTCAACTTCGCCTTCCATTGGGATCACAAGGCACTTGCGTCCGTCAATTACGCGTGTTTCCACAAGATCGGCACGTTCAGGATCTACGTGGACTACAACATCCGGGGTTTTGATCTCGAATCTTTTTGTATTGGTGATGTTGGAAGCAACCAGAGAGGATTTTTCCCCGGCTGTGATCTCGTATTGTTCATCAAATGACTGTAGTTTTTCATCTTCTACGCCGCATTCTTCAAAGAGGCGTTTTACCTCAGATTTGGTCAGAACTACAGGTTCCGGCTCATCCTTCTGTGATTCGATCAGGTCGTTTAATTTCTCGTGAATGCTTAATACAGTGTCATATCTGCAGTCGTCGCCCAGAGTATCTTCAACCAGTGCGTTAAAGGAATCACGCTGTCCTCCTGCAGAAAGAGGTGCTGTACATCCAAGCAATTCATCAATAAAAATATCCCGGAGTTCGTTTGTGTTTTTACTATAATAAAGGACGCCATGGATGTCAGTGCTGCGGTCGTTAAATTGCGGGAAAAGGAAAGCAACATCCGGAAGTTCCACGATCCAGTCGCGGATACGATCCTGGATGCTGTTGGTTTCGGCGTTGTAGCAAAGACCTGCTTTAGACAGCTTTACAGGACAGATGCAGCACATGATGTGTTCATAAATCTCGTCAGATGCATCAAACATTTCTGCACCGTCGGAAGACTTTCCGGGGATATCATATACTCCATGGATCAGGATGATGTAGTAGTTTTCGGGATAATCATAGTTTTCAATGATCTTATCGTAGAAACTTTCTACCAGTGCATCATCGGTCAGTTTGCTTTCTCTCAGTTTCATAAGAAAATGTTGAGTTCCACCCTCAGTTTCCTGCTCGAGAGGAAATTCCATGTTCATCAGATTTTTTCCTATTGTTCCGGAAAGGGATTTGCGGAAAATTTCAAAGTATTTGAACATTTCTTCTTCTGATAAAGAGAGAAATGCTTCTTTCAGTTCGGTTTTTTTATTCTTTTCTCCGTCAACGTAACATCCGCAGATGCGGGTGAGAGAACAGTTCTCGGGAGTGAACTGTTTCTTGATTTCAGAAATTTCTTTTTTGTTCATATAGTTTATACCTCATGTTAGTCTGTTCTTTATTATAGACCAGTTGTGATGCAGGGGCAAGGAAAATTGCCTGAAAATTATGGGAAATACAGGTGAGTTTTGGTAGATGTAGTGCTATAATATAGAAAGATATTGTTGCCTGGCTGTGTTGCTGAGAACGTGGTGGACAGTAATGTTGCTTTGACAGTGATGAAAACAAATACAGGAGGCTGCTGTTGAGTATATTTGATTTTAAGAGAAAGAAGTACAGAACGTTTCTGCAGGATTCTGAGACAGGTGAGGAGATTGCCGAGGAGTATGAGACAGGCCGGGGAGTCTGGAAAAAGCATGATGTTCAGGATGGGAAGGGTTCGGAGATGAGAGAGAATCTGATAAGGAAGCATTATTGGTTTTCGGGGAGAGTGCAGGGAGTTGGATTTCGCTATCGGGCCTGTTATATTGCCAGTTCTCTGGGGGTTACCGGTTGGGTGAGAAATAACTGGGATGACCGCGTGGAGATGGAGGCGCAGGGGAGCAGGGAGCTGCTTGCGCAGATGGTGGAGATGTTGGGGAGACAGAGGTTTATTGAGATTGAGGGGATTGAGGAGAGGGTGATTCCGGTGGAAGTTGAGAGTGGGTTTTATTCCAGATGAAAGGGACGCAAGCTCAAACAATTCTCTTTGGCTCGGTTTCGGGTCTTAAGAAAAGCTAAGCCCGGGAAGATCAGCTAGGAGGGACGCAAGCTCAAATCATTCTCTTCGGCTCGGTTTCGGGCCTTAAGAAAAGCTAAGCCCCGGAAAATCTGCTAAAAGCATTCACAGATAACTCAAACTCGCCGCGAAGCGGCTCAGACAGTGAGTGATCTGCGAATAACGCAGATTTCCCGGGGCTAAGTTTTTCTAAAGGCCCTGCAAATGTCGCCGAAGAGAATGATTTGAGCTTGCTGGCTATTGGCTGGGACAGAGATGGCTGAAAGAGAAGCGGGATGGTGGTTTGTTAGTTTGGCGGAATAGAAAAGTTTCCTATATATAGTATGAATGGGACGGAAAAGCTGGGGTGTTGTGTATATATGGTATGTGGGTGCTGCAATATAGGAAGGATAGATGGGGAGGATGGTTGGAATTCAGGTGTAAGATAGACTGGATGGCTGCTGGGGATTTAGTGGAGATTAGGGTGAAAATATAAAAACGTTTGTCAAATTATGAAATTAACTGTTGACAGGAGCTGCTTTCGGTGTTATATTAGTTGAGCTGTCGGAAATAATTGTTTCTTGAAAAGAGACAATTTAAGATAATTTCTGAAAGAAAAAAGAAATTAAAAAAAGTGCTTGACAACTTAAAACGAATGTGTTAAAGTAATCAAGTCGCTTGAACAGAGCCGACAATCACAGATCAGAAGAACAGTCCGGAAATCCGGAAGAGT
>ENA-OQBD01001581-OQBD01001581.1-human-gut-metagenome-genome-assembly--contig:-NODE-1581-length-10358-cov-4.019939_pt1 | contig 10358 bp, 8 predicted proteins | sample MGYA00242742_ERZ504543 | MGnify/ENA primary metagenome ERZ504543 (study PRJEB26092, sample SAMD00036239) | human gut metagenome | host: Homo sapiens | study: EMG produced TPA metagenomics assembly of... | reverse complement strand
AAACGGGTTATTTCGTATATAACGCATCCGGTTCAGACGTTTATCCAAGATATTGATACCGCCATGATCGGTAGCGATCCAGATATTACCGTTCATATCCTCCGCCACGTCACGCACCATTATAGAGGATAAAGCGACCGAGGTTTCGGTCGTATAATGTTTCCACTCCTTGCTTTTGGGATTTAGGCGAAAGAGACCTCTACTATATCCGGGATTTAAGAAAAACCACAGATCCCCGTCACTATCGGCGAACACATAGAATAACTGGGCATTCGCATATTGAGTCAGATACTCATCCCGATAGACAGATTCTCCGGATGCCTTATCGATCCCCTCTACCACTCCCGAGGTATGGACTACATATAGACGATCGCCCACGTCACTCATATCACAAACCCGACCATCCTCTTTATTTAGTGGATACGAATAAATCTTTCCCCTCGCTTGATCATAACGACAAAATTCATTCGTATAGGTAGCGAAATAGAGTTGTTTATCATTGTCGACGAATATCTTAGCGGGAGGATTCTCTAGACGTAAGCTATCTAATATTTCCTTCTCCGGAATAAAACGGTCATTACCGGGCTCATATACGCAAAGTTGGTTCGTATTATAGGTAATCCAAATACGCCCATCAGCGGTTTCTTGAAAGTTCGGAGACATGCTCCTCCCTAAAAGGCAACCCGCTTTCCTTGTATTTATAATGCTTAAACTCATACCCATCAAAACGGTTTACCCCAGAAGTGGTACCCAACCACATAAACCCCTTCCGGTCTTTCAGGATACAAGTGATCTCATTGGAAGACAGACCGTCCTGTACTCCCAGACGGTTGAAAAGAATATCTTCCGCCGCAAGTCCGGATCCCAATATTCCCCAAGACAGGATCATTATGATACAGAGTAGAGTTTTCGTTTTCATACTTAGCAAATATAGATATTTCCCGAAAACGAACCAAACCAACCGGTATCTAATTCTGCTGCAATGCGGGTTGCAGTAAACATACACGTAAAGTATCCATATATAAGAACATGATTATTAAAAATTATCCCGTACATTTGTCTTTCGATTGGAATAGAAATGAATAAGGCGCAATGATTGTTGTAAGAGATTTTGACAGACTGAAAGGAAAGGAACTGGTGGCTACGATCGGATTTTTCGATGGTGTGCATCTAGGACACCGTTTCTTAATCGACGAGATGAAAGAGATTGCCAAAGCACGTAACCTGCCATCGGCCGTAATCACCTTCCCGGAACATCCCCGGGCCGTATTGCATGCGGATTACCAACCGAAGCTATTAAATTCTTTCGAGGAAAAGTTACAGCAATTAGAGACTACCGGAGTAGATTATTGCATCGTATTGGATTTTACGATCGAGCTATCCCGGCTCTCGGCCAAGGAATTCATTACCTCTATTTTAGCGAAGAGCCTGCATGTAAAGACCTTATTGATCGGATATGACCATCGTTTCGGGCACGATCGGACGGATGGCTTCGAGCAATATGTCGTTTATGGCACCGAATGTGGTATCGAGGTGCTGAAGGCATCTCCCTATGACGAAGGAAATACGGCCGTCAGCTCTTCCGAAATCCGGAAATTACTTCAAGCCGGAAATGTAGCTGAAGCCGCTTATTTACTGACCTATCCCTATCAATTGCTGGGCCATATCGTCAGCGGCTATAAAGTGGGACGCACGCTAGGATTTCCCACGGCGAATATACGGGTAGATGAACCTTTTAAAGTCATTCCGGGTATTGGCGTATATGCCGTATGGGTGGAGGTGGAAGGCGAACGATATAAGGGAATGCTTTATATCGGTGACCGTCCGACACTCAATAATGGGAAGGACATATCCATGGAGGTCAATATTCTGGATTTCTCCGGAGATATCTACAATGATAGCATTCGTGTCTCATTCGTTCAATACGTACGCGGAGACATCAAATTCGATTCCTTAGAAGAATTGAAAGCCCAACTGGAGAAAGACAGATGCACCGTAAATAATTTATTATAATATGGAAAGATATTACGAAGCGATTGATTTATTAAAAGGCATGATCTCCCGTCCGTCTTTCAGCCGGGACGAGACCGCCGTAGCGGATTTCCTGCAAGCAGAATGGCAAAAGGCCGGACAAAAGGTGTTCCGCAAAGGCAACAACCTGTGGATCATCGCCCCGGATTTCGATTTCGGTAAACCGACCCTTTTACTCAACTCCCATATAGACACCGTCAAGCCCGCTTCCGGTTGGACCAAAGACCCGTTCACTCCCGAAGAGACCGAGGATGATCAATTATATGGACTGGGCAGTAACGATGCCGGGGCGAGCGTAGTCTCCCTCTATGAAGCCTTCTGTATCTTAAGCGAGAAAGAACAACCTTATAATCTAATCTTCCTTGCGTCTTGTGAGGAAGAGGTATCCGGGAAGAATGGCATTGAAAGCGCATTGGCCGAGCTTCCTCCTATCTCCTTCGCTGTCGTAGGTGAACCTACGGGTATGCAACCCGCCGTAGCCGAGAAAGGGCTAATGGTACTGGATTGCACCGCTATCGGAAAGGCCGGACATGCCGCACGTAATGAGGGCATCAATGCCATCACTTTAGCGATGAAGGATATAGAATGGTTCAGCACCTATCAATTCCCGGAGAAAAGCGACTTCCTCGGACCGGTGAAAATGACTGTCACCATCATCCATGCCGGTACACAACACAATGTCGTTCCCGATAAATGCGAATTCACGGTAGATATCCGCACCAACGAATTTTATACGAACGAACAGTTATTCGAGCTAATCAAGGAAAAGGTTCATTGCGAGATCAAGGCCCGCAGCTTCCGCCTTAGCTCCACCCGCACGGATCTGGATCATCCTTTTGTGCGACGGGCGATCTTAATGGGAAAAGAGCCTTTCGGCTCTCCTACGCTTAGCGACCAAGCCTTGATGCGTTTCCCCTCCGTAAAGATAGGGCCGGGAAACTCGGCACGTTCCCATTCCGCAGACGAATACATCAAGGGACCGGAGATCCGGGAAGCGATCGATACCTATGTAAGGTTACTGAATGGATTACAACTATAGCTTATGTTAAAAAAGATACTGGGGACAATAGGCTCGCGTTATCTGATAGCTTTCCTTAACCTAGCGCTGATCTTCATTAATGCGAAGGTGCTGGGAATCGAGGGCGTGGGGATGATCGGGTTGATCGTGGCCTCGGTAAATATAGCGGTAATCGTCAATGGGATTTTATGCGGGAATACGATTGTCTATTTCATGAATCGTTACTCCATGCGGACAATTTTCCTTCCCGCATATCTGTGGACACCTATCGGCTCTTCCCTAGCTTGCGGCTTCATGTATCTTACCGGGCTTTTACCCACCGGCTATCGGCTGGATATCTTCTTGTTGGCGATCTTGAGCTCTACGGTAAACGCCAATGCCCGCTTCTTGTTGGGTAAAGACAATATCAAAGGGTTTAATCTCACGTTTATATTGCAAGGAGGACTGCTATTTTTCGTCTTACTCTATTTCTATTATATATTGAAGCGCCCGGACGTACGGTCGTATGTCTGGGGATTATATGTCACGAACGGCATAGCCTTTATTGCCAGCCTATCGATGCTTGTTCCTGATTTCTTAAAGGAGACATCCCGGTCTTCCGGCAAATCGCTCTACGGTCTATTAAAAGAAATGTTTGCCTACGGCCTGTGGGCCGGCGCGGACGGATTGGCGGAAACCTGTACTACCCGACTCAATTATTTCCTAATACAACGTTTCGCCGGGTTGGGAAGTGTAGGCTTGCTAGACGCTGGGACCAAGATCTCCGAGAGTGTATGGAATATTAGTCGCAGCGTAAGTTTCATCGAATACAGTAGCGTGGCCAAGACCTCAGAGGCAACGGAACAAAAACGTATTACCTTACAGCTTTTCAAATTGACCTTTTGCGCTTTAGCCCTCGTGATGGGATGTATCCTATTGGTACCGGAATGGATATATACGGATTATCTTTTCAGCGCCGAGTTCAAAGGCATACGTAAAGTGATAGGCGGATTATCGATCGGAATCGTAGCGTTAGGCTGCAACAGCATCATCAGCCATTATTTCATCGGCAGCGGAAAGATCCGGTACAGTACGGCAAGCTCGTGCGTAGGGCTTATTGCCTTATTAATCTCCGGCTTTTTACTCATCCCGTCTTACGGGGTCGTAGGTTCCGCTATCACGACCAGTATCGCCTTTACCTCTATGCTGGTTTTCTCATTGACGGTCTTCTCCCGGCAAACACTTACACGCTGGAATGAGTTCCTTCCGGACAAAAAAGACTTCCAAGCTTGCAGAATTCATATACAAAAATCCCTGTAATTCTATCACGAATTTTATCGATAACGCTATCAAGTTCACGGAAAAGGGGACAATTACGCTTGAAATGATTTCGTGCAAGGTACAGCTCTCGGGTTATCAAAACATAGACTGTACCCTATAAACAAACTCCATCCAAACCCAATAACGGATCGCTTTTCCTAAGAACATGGAGATCGCCACGACCCATATATTAGCCCGCAAGAAACCTAGAGCGACAGCGATAAAATCACCGATACCGGGAAGAAAAACAAAGAAGCCCATCCAAGAGCCTTTTCCCTTGATCCAATCCTGCACCTTCTGTAGTTTTACCGGATCGAGTTTGAGGTATTTCTCGATCCACTCTACCTTTCCCAGCATCCCCAACCAATAGCAGCTCATTCCACCTAAGAAATTACCAAGCGTAGCGGCGATCATACAAGGCCAATAAGCCGAACCCGCCAATAATACACCCGTCAATACGACCTCACTGCTAAACGGCAAGATCGTAGCCGCTAAGAAAGAAGCGATAAACACCCCGATATACCCGTAGGCTATAAGAAATTCCATATACGTATCATTAATAATGCGATAAACATAACTACCGAGAAATGGAACAGCCAAAAGATATATTTCCCCCGGTTCACCGTAAAAAAATGGGCGATCAGGATAGACGCCGGTACACAGGCCATTTCCAGAAATTCCTCGGACGACTGCTCATAGATAAAGAACAATCCAAACGACCAAATGGCCATGACAATCAGAAAAGAAAGAAACTGACGAGTACGCAAATTATCCTCATACTCATGTGTAACGATGTTTAATGAAGCAATGATCGTTAATCCCGCCACTAAAACAATCTGTATCCAATCTATAATTCCCGTCCCTAGTACCGCAAGGAAACGGATCTTGAATAAGGAGGTGAAAGGATATGGTAAATGCCGTGAAATCCCATTCCCAGACACACCATCCGAAAACAAACCAATAAACCGTCAAGATTCCGAACAAGGAAGCGACAAATGTCCGGATATTCAATGTCCTGAAATTATACATTCCCAACCAAAACAGCGGCAAAAACCAAAGGATGTGTATCCACAACAGACTTCCGATACTGATAATCAAGGATGCGTTATAAGCCTTATCCGTACAGTCCGGGGTCATGATAAGAGGTAAATAACTCGATAAAGGGCCAATATCAAACAAAAACACCCCGACAGATGTTGATTTCAAGGGAAAGAAATCCGGGTTTGTACTTGTCAACAAGGCATAGAAGAGAAAGGGAAGCAATGTCTTCTCACGAATCAACATCAAACGCATAGTTTACCCGATGCACCAGAAAACGCACCACGGCCATCAGCAAAAAAACCGATCAAATAGGTAAACAACTTACCCGGAAGAACCAGACAGAGGGCATTCCATAAAGGAGGAGCCGTCACCTCTCCATACACGGGATAGCCTACCGAATCCACATACCCCACGATCCAACAAAAAAATACAAGCGCAAAGCATGTACAAATGGGTCATAGGTGTCGCTATAGTATATCTACGTCCGTAATATGAAGTTGTTCCTCTTGCCATAATCTTATCTTAGTGTGAAAATACGGTACCTGCGTTAGTGCAAGCACCGGAGCGACGTTCGTAGTGAACGCCGACCGGTACTCACCGTAAACGCCGACTGACGTTCACTGCAAATGCCGACCGGCGTTCTCGATAAACGCAATTATAAATCAAACCCGATATCCCGACGGAAATACTTCTTATCGAAATCGATCTGCTTAGCTCCGGCGAAAGATTGGGCCAAAGCCTCTTCCTTAGTAGCCCCATACGAACTGACCGCGATCACACGGCCGCCATTCGTCAGGATCTGGCCGTCTACCAGCTTCGTTCCGGCATGGAACACTATATTGTTCGAGGATACGCCATCCAATCCCGTGATTACCTTATTCTTCTCGTAAGCCTCCGGGTAACCGCCGCTTACCAACATAACCGTAACCGCCGCACGAGGATCCTGTACCAATGTACGGCCCGCTAAATTACCTTCCGCTACCCCTTCCAGCAAATCAACCAAGTCACTTTGGATACGAAGCATGACTACCTCTGTCTCCGGATCGCCCATACGACAATTGTATTCTATCACCATCGGCTCATTCTTCACATTGATCAGACCCAAGAAGATGAAACCTTTATAATCGATATGCTCCGCTTTCAATCCCTCTACGGTAGGACGGATAATACGCTCGTCCACCTTCGCCATAAAGACCTCATCAGCGAAAGGAACCGGGGGAAACAGCTCCCATTCCACCTGTGTTTAAACCCGTATTGCCCTCGCCGATACGCTTATAATCTTTCGCTACCGGAAGCACCTTGTAATCGTTGCCATCCGTCAAGACGAATACGGAGCATTCGATACCATCCAAGAATTCCTCGATCACGACCGTCTTGCTCGCGTCGCCAAACATTCCGCCCAGCATATCTCCCAACTCTTTCTTGGCTTCCTCCAAGTTATCGATAATCAGTACCCCTTTACCGGCAGCCAATCCATCCGCTTTCAATACATAAGGAGCGGAAAGAGATTCCAAGAACGCATAGCCTTCCTCTAAGTTTTCAGTGGAAATACTCTTATAACGAGCGGTCGGGATATGATGACGCATCATAAACGCCTTGGCGAAATCCTTGCTACCTTCCAATTGGGCACCTTCCCCACTCGGGCCGATCACGGGGATGGAGCTTAATGCCTCATCCTTCTTGAAATAATCATAAACACCCTTCACCAATGGATCCTCGGGACCTACCACGACCATATTCACTTGGTTCGCCAACGCAAAATCCTTGATAGCGGCAAAATCATCCGCTTTAATATCCACGTTGGTTCCTACCAACGCTGTTCCCGCATTACCGGGAGCGATAAATAACTTATCAACTTTCGGGCTTTGAGCGATCTTCCAAGCGATCGCATGCTCACGCCCACCAGAGCCTAATAACAATATATTCATATCTCTTCTAATTTTCAATTCTCAATTCTCCATTTTCAATTCCCAAGGTAGTCATCGAAATACCTCGTAATCTTCTCATGCAAATGCGGACGGTCCTTACCGGTCACATTATGCTCATGGCGAGGATACACAAAGTAATCCGGATACGTATCAGCCTCTACGCAAGCCTTTAAGAAACCAAGGCTGTGTTGCCACACTACCACCGGATCGATATCCCCATGTATCATCAACAGATGGCCTTTCAGATTACCGGCCTTCAGTTTCAGGTTCGCGTTCTTATAACCTTCCGGATTATCCTGCGGGCGATCCATATAACGCTCGCCATACATAATCTCGTAATTGCTCCAGTCGATAACCGGCCCTCCGGCCACGCCCACCTTAAATATCTCCGGATAAGTCAGCATCAAGTTCGTTGTCATAAAACCGCCATAACTCCAGCCATGTACTCCGATACGGTCGGCATCCACATAAGACAAAGATTTCAGGAACTCGACACCCTTCACTTGGTCCGCCATCTCATTGATACCCAAATTACGATGAATCACGCTCTCAAAAGCATGTCCACGATTTGCCGAGCCGCGGCTATCCACGGTAAACATCACATAACCTCTCTGTGCCATATAGAGGTCCCAACCACGAGCCCCGTTTTGCCAGTCGCCCGTAACAAGCTGTACTTTAGGACCTCCATATACATAGACAATCGTAGGATACTTCTTCGTCTCATCCAAATCCGGCGGTAAAGTCAACCGGTAATTCAAGCGAGTCTTACCATCGGCAGCAAGGATATGTCCAACCTTGATCCGCGGCATCCGATACAATTTAAAGGGATCCGGAGCGGAAAGTAAGGTAGAAATCACCTTAGCGTCCTTTACACGGATTAAATCGATATCCCTCGGGGTAGAAGGAGAACTTACATAATCAATCGCATATTCGCCGGAGGGACTCAGCAACCAACGGTGCACGCCCACTTTCCAACTCAAGCAATTCATGATATCACCCGTTCTCAAATCCGTCTCCCAAATATAACGTTGCATCCCCGTTCCTTGCATATTCGGAGATACGGGATGAGGTGCCGTTCCCTCGAAAATCACCTTATTTCCGTCTTTGCTAAAGCCTAGCACCTTGGTAACCACCCATTCCCCACCGGTTAGCTTCCTTAATTCCTTTCCAGTCGTATCATACAGATATAGATGGTTATAGCCATCCGCCTCACTCTGCCAGATAAACTTATCCGGATCGTTCGGCAAGAAAAGCACGGGATGCTGCGGCTCCACATAACAACGATCCGTCTCGGTAAACAGATCAGCCTCTTTCTTTCCCGTCAAGGCAGAGTACCGCACCAAATGCATCTCGTTCTGCTCACGATTCAACTCAGCGATATAAATACTCTTCTCATCCGGACTCCAAGCGATATTTGTTAAATATTTCTCTTTCGGCAAGCCTGTCTCCAACCAAACCGTCTGCCCGGTAGCTACCTGATAGACACCCACCGTAACCTCATGGCTCTTCATTCCAGCCATCGGATATTTATGAGGAACCGGCGTAGCGCAACGAGTATCGATATTCACCAGCGGGTAAGCGGTCACCATACGCTCATCCATACGATAAAACGCTAGAGCCGAGCCTTTAGGAGACCAAAACATACCTTTCGTAATCCCGAACTCCCGTTGATGGACAGCCTGTCCGCATACGATTCCATCCTGTGTTTCACGTGTAACAATCGTATTTCGTCCATCCGGGGATAAAATATGCACATTGTTTCCCTCCGTAAAAGCTAAGTTATTCGTAGCCGGGCAAAAGTCATAATTCGCCCAGTTATTCTTCAAAGCATAATCAGCGACTACCTTATTTTTCTTATAGTCATAATGAATCCGGTGCTGTTTGCTAGTAAAAGCCAAGACCGAACCTCTTTCATAGGGTACCGAAAAGCTAGGCAAAGAACCAACCGTCTGCAGATTTGCCGCCGTCAAGGCCCCATTCAGTCTTTCCAACGAAAAAAGGACCTCTTCTTTTTTCCCCGGCTTAGCTCCTAACACGCTATCTCCCTTAACATATAAGTACTCGTCCCCGCACCATTGTAACTGTTTCAAGTCACGAGGTACGAAGCGGCTATACGTTTTTCCTCCCGGAATCAAGTCGTGCAAGGAGAGTTGCTTATCTTGGGCGGTAATCGACATCGTTAATAAAATCAGACAAAGGCTTATGAATAAAGATGATTTAATCCTCATAATCATCATACCCTCTCCGTTTTATAGGCTTTATAGGTTTGCTAAATGGGCGCTTTCCATCCCGCTTATGATCGCCAAACCCTTTCTTACGGTCATCCTCATCCCGATAACGCATTTTCACAGGACGTTCTCCTTTTGGCTTGATCGGCTTACGAACCGGGGCATCCACGAATTTCTTGCGGACCGGACGGTCCTCTCCCCGATCCTCTCCAAAGATACGTTTCCCCGGAATGGAAGCGAAACGCTCCTCATCATCCTCGCTATGGGCAGCGGCGAAACGACGCTCCGGACGATCCACACGACCCGTACGGAAGTTTTGACGATCATTGCCTCTACGCTCGAAAGAGCCTTCCGATCTGCGCAGACGCTCCTCTCCATCCTCATTCAATGCCTTCTTGAAGTCCTTATTAGTTCCCTCAAATAACTCATAGCAACGGTATTCGCACTCCAAGGAACCGTTCATCAATTTGATCTTCTCGCTCGGGCGCAAGCCGATCTTATCGAAACATTCATCTTTATAGCTCAAAATCCAAGCCTTATATCCCATGAACACGTGTTTCAAACGCTCGCCGATCATATTATACAATCCCAATAGATCACGAGATGATATACGCTCTCCATAAGGTGGGTTCGTCACCAATATACCCGGCTTCGGAGCCTCTGTATATTGTTGGAACGGTTTCACCTTCAGATCGATATATTTCATCAAGCCAGCGCTACGGATATTCTCCAAGGCGATATCGATAGCGGCTTGGGAAATATCGGAGCCATAGCAATGGAAAGCGAACTCACGCTCCCCGCTCTCATCATTAT
>ENA-OQBD01001579-OQBD01001579.1-human-gut-metagenome-genome-assembly--contig:-NODE-1579-length-10369-cov-3.358914_pt1 | contig 10369 bp, 11 predicted proteins | sample MGYA00242742_ERZ504543 | MGnify/ENA primary metagenome ERZ504543 (study PRJEB26092, sample SAMD00036239) | human gut metagenome | host: Homo sapiens | study: EMG produced TPA metagenomics assembly of... | reverse complement strand
CTAACATCTCTCGTCGTAGCTTCTGAAGGGGTGCAGGTGTTGCGGCTCTGGCCGTGGCTGCTGCCTGGTGTTCTGGCGGGCGCTCTGACAAGGAGACCCCTGATACCGGCGCAAAGCGTGATGTGAAGCTGAAGTATCTCAGCACCAGTGCTGGTAAGGTCTTTGGCGATGTCGTCATCCAGGTCCCTGCTCTGGCAACGACCGTGAGCTTTGCCACCATCCAGGCAAACAAGCCTGCAGCTGCTGAAGGCTACGACTTCATCAGCACCGAGGACGGGAAAATTGATGATAAGGGCATCGTTACCATCAACATGGTCGTGAAGCAGGCTCCCAAGGTGGAAGTGCAGGTCAAGTATATGCTGGTCGATTTCGGCACTGCAACCGAGCTGAACGCTACTGACAGCAAGCTGGACGGCGCAAAGCTGAAGGTGTCCGTTGCTGCTGGCACCACCAAGATCGATACCGCAGACCTGCTGCCTGCAACCAGCACCCTGGCAATCTGCGATGCTCAGCACATGCCCACCACCGAGGGCCTGGTGAACGGTGCTGTGACCAACGGCATTGCTACTGTCTACGTTTACAAGAAGTAAGACAGCTTGCTGAAAAAGCATTGACCCACAACGGGAGCTGATAGAAAAGCCCCGACAAAAGACCAGAGCCAGAAGGCCATTTACGGCTGGGCTCTGGTCTTTTGCTTTGCAAAACCATAAAAAGGAGCGGCTGTACACGGAACTTTCCGCATACAGCCGCTCCTTTTGGAATAAAATCGCTGTTGGCTTACTGCTTATCGGCGGTGCGGGCATAGAAGTTTGCCAGCACGGCACCGGAGATGTTGTGCCACACCGAGAACACGGCACCCGGGATGGTGGCCAGCGGGTACTGGGCAAAGTGGGCGGCAGCCAGGCTGGTGGCTAGGCCGGAGTTCTGCATACCGACCTCGATGGAGATGGCGCGGCACTTGGTGGAATCCAGCTTCAGGGCCTTGCCCACGGCGTAGCCGGTCAGGTAGCCCAGCAGGTTGTGCAGGACGACCACGACCAGGATCAGCAGGCCGCTGGTCATGATCTTGGCACTGTTGGCGGAGACCACGGCGCAGATGATCAGCACGATGGCGGTGGTGGACACCAGCGGCAGCACACGCACGGCCTGCTGGGTGAACTCATGGAAGAAGTGGTTGACCACAAAGCCCAGTGCGATGGGCACCAGCACCACCTTGACGATGGAGAGGAACATGTTCACGGGGTTCACATCCACGCGCTGACCGGCGTACAGCAGGGTGAGCAGCGGGGTGAGCACAGGAGCCAGTACGGTGGAAACGGCGGTCATGCCGACGGACAGAGCAACATCGCCCTTGGACAGGTAGGTCATCACATTGGAAGAGGTGCCGCCGGGGCAGGTGCCCACCAGAATGACGCCGATGGCCAGCTCGGTGGGCAGGTGGAACACCATGGTCAGCACCCATGCCAGGAAGGGCATGAGGGTGAACTGTGCCACGCAGCCTACGATGACGTCCTTCGGGCGGCTGAACACCACCTTGAAGTCATTGGGCTTTAGCGTCAGGCCCATGCCGAACATCACGATGCCCAGCAGGGTGTTCACCCAGCTGGTTTTGACCACGCTGAACGGGCCGGGGAAGAACAGGGCACCGGCTGCCACCACGATGACGATGGCGGCCATGTACTTGCCCACAAAATCGCTTACTTTTTCCAGAGTTTTCATGTTGTTTCGTCCTTTCTGTTTTACAGGCTGTTCTTGCATGAAACATCCGGAATGGCCCGGTGCCGCAATAAAAAACGCCTTTGTCTCCCATCATAAGAGACAAAGGCGTGTACATCCTCTGCGGTACCACTCTTACTTGCCGACCCAGAACCGGGCCGACCCCTCAGTGCGCATCCAACAATGCGCGGCTTCTGATAACGGAAGCCTGCCGTCCGGGCCTACACACAGCAGCCGCTGTTTCAGCCCGAAAGCTCGGAGAGGATCTTCCCACGGGGTTCATGCACTGCCTTGCATCCACCGGCAGCTCTCTGAAGCACTCCACCCGGGTACTTGTTCTCGTCATAGCCGAATATTTCACTGACACGGAGTATACCCCTTTGCAGGCTCTGCGTCAAGGGGCTGCGGCCTGCTGTTTTTTTCAGCCTGAAAACCGCACAGAACAATCCGGTTCATCCAACCGAGCAGGGAGGATGTGAATATTCTGCTAAAAAAATCCATATGGAATTTGTGCAATCAAACAAAAGAAAAAACGCATGTCGGTGATATATCAACAAAAACCAGGAAAATCTACTTGCATATCAAACAAAATGCGTCTATAATAAAGCAAAGGAAGGACGTCCGACGTCATGACGTCTACAAAAGGCATCGGCTTACTTATAGAAGCTGTAGGCAAGCGGAGCAGAACGGAGTACAGATACGATGGCACAGAGGCATAGCGTATTCAGCAACATTCAGGACAACCGCACCTCCTCCCTTGCAGAGCAGGTGGCGGATCAGATCAATCAGGTCATCATCGACCAGAACATCAATGCAGGCGAGAAGCTGCCCAACGAGTTTGAGCTGGCTGCCCGCCTGAACGTGGGGCGCGGCACCATTCGCGAAGCGGTCAAGCTGCTGGTGGCACGCAACTGTCTGGAGATCCGCCGGGGCAAGGGCACCTTTGTGGTGGAAAAGCCGGGTCAGATCGAGGACCCGCTGGGCTTTGCCTATGTAAAGGATAAGATCACGCTGGCGGTGGACCTGATGGGAGCTGCGCCTGCAGCTGGAGCCGTGGGTGGCTCAGCTGGCCGCCCAGCGCATTGAGGAAAACGAAAAGGACACTCTGCGCCAGCTGTGTGAGCAGGTGGAGCACAAGATCCGTTCCGGCGAGGACCACGGCCCGGCCGACAAGGAATTCCACGCCTATGTGGCCCGCTGCACCCACAACAGTGTGATCACCGAGATCATGCCCGTGATCACCTATAGTATTGAGATGTTCACCAAGTTCAAGGCACCCCGCCTGCTGGAGGACACCATCCGCACCCACTGGCAGATCATGGAGGCCATCTGCGCCAACGACCCCAAAAGCTAACTGATAGCATGTATGAGCATGTGTCCGAAAACCGCGAGAGCATCGAGATCGTGCGGCGCATGAGCATGGAGCAGAACCAGAATCGTGATAATTAACAAAATATGAATTTTTCGTTTGTAAAATATGGAGGATTGAGTCGGACACCGTTGACAAGCTCTGTTGACGGTGTTATATTTTAGCCAACATAAGACGTCATACGTCACATGACGATGCATGTCTTGGAAGAAAAACGAAGCATATATACAAGCGAAGAAGGAGATCTTACCATGAAAAACGTTATTTCTCGTCGTTCTTTCCTGAAGGCAGCCGGCATCATCGGCGCATCTGCTGCTCTGGCAGCCTGCGGCGGCTCTTCTGCCTCCACCGCCGGCAGCACCGCTGGTTCCACCGCTGGCGCTGCAGCTTCCGGTGAGTCCGTCACCTTCACCCTGTCCATGGTCGATAACGAGCAGTCCAACTACTACAAGGGCGCTCAGGCCATCGCGGACAGCGTGAACGAGGCCACCAACGGCCAGTTCCAGATCAAGGTCGTTGCAGGCGGCACTCTGGGCGGCGAGTCTGATACCCTGGACATGGCCATTCAGGGCGACCTGGACATCGCAAGCTGCGCAAACTCCGTGCTGGCAAACTACATCCCCGAGATGAGCATCCTGGACCAGGCTTTCCTGTGGGACAGCCAGGATCAGGCCAACTACGCTGTGCGCAATGAGCTGGGCGATCTGATCCAGGAGAAGGCAAACGCTCAGGGCATCCACGTCATCGGCTACATGGAGTCCGGCTTCCGTGATGTGTTCAGCAAGAAGCCCATCCAGACCATGGCAGACTTCAACGGCGTCAAGATCCGCACCATGCAGAATGATGGTCAGCTGCTGGCCTTCACCTCCTTCGGTGCAAACCCCGTTGCTCTGGCAGCCGGCGACCAGTTCACCGCTCTGCAGCAGAACACCATCGACGCCTGCGAGAACGCTGTGTCCAACTGCTGGGTCAACAAGTTCTATGAGGCTGGTGTCACCTCTGTCACCAAGACCCATCACTGCTTCGTTTACATCCCCCTGTGCATGAGCGATAACGCTTGGAAGAAGATCCCCGACGACATGAAGGATACCTTTGTGGAGGCTGTCTGGGCTGGCTGCGAGAAGCAGTGGCAGTACCTGAACGAGGCCAACGACGAGGCCATCGGCCTGCTGGAAGGCGTGGGCGTCACCATGTACGACATCGACACCGACGAGCTGAAGAGCGCTTACGAGGCCAAGAAGGCTTCCTCCGGCGTGACCTACGACGAGACCTGGCAGGCCGCTGTGGATGCCGCCAAGGCAGCTCAGGCCTGATCGGAAAACACGCAAAAACGTAAACAAATTGCATAGATAGAACGCCTATCTGTGCCGCAGTTCACGGATGCAGCCTCAGAGGCTGCATCCGCGGATTGCTGTCATACACAGGAGGAGCTTCCATGAAAGCACTGAAGAAAGTGGTTCGTGGTGTCACCCTGGCCGAGTTGTGGGCAACGGCCCTGACCTTTGTGATCATGGTCGTGTGCTACTTTATCTCGGTGGTGAACCGCAACTTTATCAAGGGTTCCATGCCCTGGACCGAGGAACTGGCCCTGTACTGCATGGTTTATATGGCCCTGATCGGCACCGAGCTGGGTCTGCGCGACGGCACGCAGGTGAGCGTGACCGCCCTGACCGAAAAGCTCAAGGGTACCATGGTCGGCAAGGTCATCAACTTCATCGCCAAAGTGGCCCTGATCGTGTTCTCCTGCACCATGCTGCGCTACAGCGTGGCCCTGGTGGCCAAGCAGATGAGCGCCGGTCAGACCACCCCGGTCATGAAGGTGCCTATGTACGTCATCTACATCTCGCTGGTCATCTCCTTTGCACTGATCGTCATCAACCAGATCCTGATGCTGGTGGGTGAGATGATGCACATCGACATGAGCGACATCACCAACATTGATGCCATCATCGACGGCATCATCAAGAAGAAGGAGGCGAAGTGATCATGAATGCTGGCGTTATCCTGTTTCTGATCTTCGCAGTCTGCGTTCTGATCGGAGTCCCCATTTCCATGTCCCTGGGCATCGGCTCTCTGGCCGCTGTGGCTCTGGGCAACCTGGGCGTTTCGCCTGCCGTTATCGCACAGCGCGTGTTCGGCGGCCTGCAGTCCACCTCCATCATGGCCATTGCCTTCTTCATCCTGGCCGGCAACCTGATGGCCGGCGGCGGCATCTCCCGTCGTATCGTCAACTTTGCAAACTGCCTCATCGGCAACATCCGCGGCGGCATGAGCGTGGCTCTGGTCATCGCCTGTGCCTTCTTCGCTGCGCTGTCCGGTTCCGCTCCCGCAACCGTCGTCGCTATCGGCTCCATGCTGTACGCTGACATGGTCAAGCAGGGCTACCCGGAGGACCGCACCGCCGGTCTGCTGGTCATCGCCGGCGGTCTGGGCCCGGTCATTCCCCCGTCCATCATCATGGTGCTGTACTGCACCCTGACCGGTGCGTCCGTCACCAACATGTTCAGCCAGGGCATGGTCATCGGCATCCTGATCATGATCGTCCTGATCCTGGAAGCCCTGTACTATGCTCACAAGGAAAAGTGGCCCAAGGCTGAGACCAAGCATACCGCCGGTGAGATCGGCAAGATCTTCCTGGAGGCTGTGCCTGCTCTGCTGACCCCGTCATCATCCTGGGCGGCATCTACTCCGGTCTGCTGACCGCTACCGAGTCCGCTGCTGTGGCCTGCGTGTGGGCTTTCATCGCCGGTGTGTTCATCTACAAGGAGATCAAGATCGCCGATCTGATCCCCATCCTGATGAAGTCCGCTAAGAGCGCTGCCATGATCCTGTTCATCATCGCAGCTTCCACCGCATTCTCCTGGGTGTTCACCTTCTCCGGTGCTTCCGCTGCTCTGGTGCAGCTGGTCGTCTCCATGAACCTGAACAAGACCCTGTTCTGCCTGGTCGTGGCCATCATCCTGCTGATCTTCGGCACCTTCATGGAAGGTACCGCCATCGCAGTTCTGCTGGTGCCCGTTCTGTGGCCCATCGCCGAGAGCATGGGCATCAACGTCATCCACTTTGGCATGATCCTGTGCATCTCCAACGTCATCGGTACCATGACCCCTCCCGTGGCCGTCAACATCTTCTCGGCTGTGCAGGTCACCCGCTCTGTGCGTGAACTGAAGATCGGCGAGATCTCCAAGGCTGAGATCCCCTTCTTCATCGGTTACGTTGCAGTGTTCTTCCTGTGCGTGTTCTCCGAGACCTTCTGCACCTTCCTGATCCGCTAAGGAGAGAAACCTATGGTAACCATCAGAGACATCAAAACCATCTGCACCGCGCCGGAAGGCATCAACCTTCTGGTGGTGAAGGTGGAAACCAGCGAGCCGGGCCTGTACGGCCTAGGCTGCGGTACCTTCGCTTACCGGCATCTGGCCGTCAAGATGGTTGTGGAAGAATATCTGCGCCCGCTGCTGATCGGCCGTGATGTTTCGGACATCAACGACATCTGGCAGCTCATGCACCAGAACGGCTACTGGCGCAATGGCCCCATCGAGAACAATGCGATCTCCGGTGTGGACATGGCCCTGTGGGACATCAAAGGCAAAATGGCCAACATGCCCCTGTACCAGCTGTTCGGCGGCAAGTGCCGCGAGGGCGTGCCGGTGTACCGCCACGTCGATGGCCGCGACCTGTCCGAGATCTGCGAGAACATCGCCAAGTACCGTGAGATCGGCGTCAAGACCATCCGCTGCCAGTGCGGCGGTTACGGCGGCAGCGAGTACGGCCATACCCCGGCCGGTGCACCGGTGGGCGCAAAGCCCGGCGTGTATCTGGACGGCAATGCCTACATCCGTGATACCGTCAAACTGTTCGACGGCATCCGCAGCAAGATGGGCGATGAGATCGGCCTGGTGCACGATGTGCACGAGCGCATCGCTCCGGCCGACGCCGTCCGTCTGGCCAAGGAGCTGGAGCCCTACCACCTGACCTTCCTGGAGGACCCCGTTTCTCTGGAACAGGTGGAGTACATCCGCCAGATCAAGAACGCTTCTTCTATTCCCATCGCGGAAGGCGAGCTGTTCAACAACCCCTACGAGTACCGCACCCTCATCACCGAGCGCCTGATCGACTACATCCGTGTGCACATCACCCAGGTGGGCGGCATCACTCCCGCCCGCAAGCTGCAGATCTTTGCAGAGCAGTTCGGCGTGCGCACCGCATGGCACGGCCCCGGTGATATGTCCCCGCTGGCTCATGCAGCCAACGTTCACATCGACCTGGCTGCCCCGAACTTCGGCGTGCAGGAGTGGTCCGGCATTGAGCCGCCCAACTTCGTCATCCAGAAGCTGAAGGGACCCCATGGTGCTCTGCTGGAGGTGTTCCCCGGTCTGCCCGAGTACAAGGACGGCTACGTTTACGCAAACGACAAGCCCGGCCTTGGCGTGGACCTGATCGAGAAGGAAGCCGAGAAGTACCCTTGCGAAAATACCGTAACGACTTGGACGCAGACCCGCCGCATGGACGGCGCGCTGCAGACTCCGTAAGAAACTGTAAAGAACATCTTGTTTTGGAGGCATAAAAATGGTTAATAGTCTGTTTGATATCACCGGCAAGAAAGCAATCGTTACCGGTGGCACCCGCGGCCTGGGCAAGGGCATGGCAGAGGGCCTGATGGAGTCCGGCGCAGAAGTGGCAATCATCGGCACTTCCGACAAGGTCTATCAGGTTGCCGACGAGTTCAAGGCACGCGGCTTTGTGTGCTACGGCGTCAAGGCGGACCTGTCCGACCGTGACCAGTGCAACGAAGCATTCAACAAGTGCGTCGAGCTGCTGGGCGACCTGGATATCCTGGTGCCTGCCCACGGCATCCAGCGCCGTCACCCCTCCAACGAGTTCCCCGACAAGGATTGGGATGATGTGATCAACACCAACCTGAACTCTGTGTTCTGGCTGTCCCGTGCTGCTTCCAACATCTTCAAGGCCAAGGGCTACGGCAAGATCATCATGATCGCCTCCATGTGCTCCTGGTTTGGCGGCAAGACCGTGCCCGCTTACTCCGCTGCAAAGGGCGGCGTGATGCAGCTGTGCAAGGCCTTCAGCAACGACCTGCTGCAGTACGGCATCAACGTCAACGCCATCGCTCCGGGCTACATGGACACCGAAATGAACGTGGCCCTGACCGACCCGAAGAACCCCAAGTTCACCCAGCAGCGTTACGACGAGCTGACCCAGCGCATTCCCGCTCACCGCTGGGGCACCCCTGACGACATGAAGGGCTGCTGCATCTTCCTGGCTTCTCATGCCAGCGACTACCTGGGCGGTGCCATCATCCCTGTGGATGGCGGCTATCTGGTTATGTGATTCTCCTTCTTCCATATATGCATCGTTAGCCAAATGAGAGAGGGCCTTCTCCGGCGCAAGCCGGGGGAGGCCCTTTCTCAGTGCTGCCATCTTTCGACGGAAATAGGCAAAACGATTGTGTTCGGGCCGGGATTGTGCTACACTTAAAAGGCTTTCTGTTTTGAATAAAAGGATAGGAGAATCATTACTATGGAAACTCAAAAATCCAAGCGCAGTGCGTTTTCCGGCAAGATCGGGTTCGTGCTCAGCGCAGCAGGTGCCTCGGTGGGTTTGGGCAATATCTGGCGTTTCCCGTACCTGGCAGCAAAGTACGGTGGCGGCATCTTTTTGCTGGTCTACATCCTGCTGGCTGTCACCTTTGGCTATACCATGATCGTGGCAGAGACGGCTCTGGGCCGCATGACCAAAAAGAGCCCGGTGGGTGCCTATGCCTCTTTTGGTAAGGGCAAGGGCCGGGCGTTAGGCGGCTGGATCAATGCCATCATCCCCATTCTGATCGTACCGTATTATTCGGTCATTGGCGGCTGGGTCATCCGGTATCTTTCCGCGTATGTCAGCGGCCACGGCAGTGAGCTGGCACAGGACGGCTATTTTTCCGGCTTTATTTCCAGCGGTCTGTCTGCAGAGGTGTGCTTCCTCATCTTTACCATTTTTACGCTGGTCATCATTTTTGCCGGGGTACGCAATGGTGTGGAACGGGTGTCCAAGCTGATGATGCCGGTTCTGGTGGTCCTGTCGGTGATCATTGCCGTTTACTCGGTCACCCGTCCGGGTGCACTGGCAGGCGTCAAGTACTTCCTGGTGCCCAACGTGGCCAATTTTTCCTGGATGACCGTCGTCACCGCCATGGGGCAGATGTTCTACTCGCTGTCCATTGCCATGGGCATTCTCGTGACCTTTGGTTCCTACATGAAAGAGGACGTTTCCATTGAGGAATCCACCGAGAACGTCGAGGTCTTTGATACGGCCATTGCCATCATGGCAGGTCTGATGATCATTCCGGCAGTGTTCTCCTTCTCCGGCGGTGACCCGGATACCCTGCAGGCAGGTCCCTCGCTGATGTTCATCACCATTCCCAAGGTGTTCGAGAGCATGGGGTTCGGCCACGTTGTCGGCGTGCTGTTCTTCCTTCTGGTCCTTTTTGCTGCGATCACAAGCTCCATTGCTCTGACCGAGAGCGCCGTTTCCACCTTTGAGGATGAATTGGGCTGGAGCCGCCAGAAAGCGACCGGCTGCATTGGCGTCATTATGGTGGCACTGGGCAGTCTGTCGGCCCTGGGCTATGGTCCTCTGGCCGGTGTGACGGTGTTCGGGATGCAGTTCCTGGATTTCTTCGATTTCCTGACAAACTCGGTCATGATGCCCATTGCGGCCATTGCCACCTGCCTGCTGGTGTCGCGGGTCATCGGGGTGGAAAAGATCGAAGCGGAGGTCACCGCCGACGAGAAACCGTTCCGTCGGAAAAAGATCTTCAACTTTATGATCCGCTATCTGTGCCCCGTGTTCGCGGCCATCATTCTGGTGAGCTCTGTGGCCAATGCTCTGGGCTGGATCTCGATGTAAGGATAAGAATGTACGATATGTGCATCTTTCGATGGATGAGATGGAAGAACTGGCCGGCAAGATAGCGGCATCTTCTTAAAACAAACAGCGGCAGTTTTCCGAAAACGGAAATCTGCCGCTGTTTATATCATGTCCCGGACAGGAGTCGAACCTGCGGCCTTCCCCTTAGGAGTATGGCTTACCATGTGATACACGGTTCGGATGTAACTTCCAATATCATCCCTTACGCAGAATGACTTGTAGTAAACGAACTTTATGGTGCAAAACACCTATTCATGACGCAGTTTTATGATGTCCGTTGGGTTGGTCCTATTAGCAAATTCTTAGCAAGAGGACACCCGCCAAAGCTGATTGCTACTGCCATTCTTCACT
>ENA-OQBD01001577-OQBD01001577.1-human-gut-metagenome-genome-assembly--contig:-NODE-1577-length-10387-cov-4.114815_pt1 | contig 10387 bp, 13 predicted proteins | sample MGYA00242742_ERZ504543 | MGnify/ENA primary metagenome ERZ504543 (study PRJEB26092, sample SAMD00036239) | human gut metagenome | host: Homo sapiens | study: EMG produced TPA metagenomics assembly of... | reverse complement strand
GATACCGGCTCTGGTGGTAGTGATAGTCGCTGCCGTCCCGCCCGCGATACCAGCGGTCCTTCAGTTGATCCATACTCGCGTCGCTGGGCAGCTTGCGGATTTCTTCCAGTATCGGCTCATCCACCGCCTGACAGTAGCTGTCGATGCGAGCAGGGTTGACTTTGAGTGCTGCAAACAAAATATCTTCTTTGGAATACATGATAGAAAGTACATTTTTCAGACTTTGCGGCGTGTGCTTGCTTGCATCCACATGGACGTGCATTCCGCAGCTGTCGTTTACGATGCCGCCTGCGCGGCGTAAGGAACGGACAACCTCCTGCAGCTTTTCCATCTCGCCGTATTCAAGCTTTGGGGAGTTCAGTTCAACCTTGTAGGTTTCCCCGATAAGAACAGACCGCCTACGGCATTCGGGATGGATGCTGCCGTCCCGGACGATTTTCCATTCTTTACCGTCCAAATCTTTGACCTTGTAGGCATCGTAGCTACCGCCGGAATGCTCGGCACGGGTGCCAAACAGGTCGGCCAGCGCATGGGCTGCCGTCGCGCGGTTTATCCCGGTCAGTTCAATTTCACAGCCAAAATACTGGTCACGGAAATCAAGGGGCAAGCGCCTCACCCCGCAGTTCCGCGTCCATGGCTGCAATTCTCCGCCCGATGGCTTCTACCACATGGACCGTCACGCCGTTGCCTGCCTGCTTGTAGGCTTGATTATCGCTTTGAATGGCAAGCACCGTGTCGATGCGGTCATCCGTCCAGCCCTGCAGCCGCAGGCATTCGCGCGGCGTCAAGCGGCGGATGCGCCCCTCGTACAGAACGCCGTGCCGATCCTTGGTTGTCAGGGTGTGCATGGGTGCTCCAGGCTTGCCTGTCCGGGCCGCATTTCGCGCTGGGTCTGATTTGACAGGGATTTTTTGACCGGGGCAAACTTCAACAGTGCCTTGTTGGCAGCCCGTTGTAAGTGTATGCGCAATCTCTTTACCAACCCGTCCGCGCCGACTGTTGACTGTGGCGTAGCTCAGGTCGATGCTGTCACCGACCTGTGCCAACTGGTAACCGGTTTTTGTGGCGCACTTGATGGGTACGCCCACCTCATACAGCCCGGTTTTTCCGCCGAAGCCGCCCGGATTCGCAGCCAGCGTACAACTTAATCCTTCGGGGGAGTAGACGCGCTCCCCTTGGTGGCCGCCGTGGGTTTGAATAAGAGAACCTCCTGCTGTTTCGGTGAAAGGAAATACTTTTCCTCTACATCGCTCATCAAGATATCCGACAATGTACACGCGGTTTCTTGACTGGGGGACGCCGAAATCTTTGCTGTTAAGACATTGCCATTCCACACCATACCCCAGTCGGTCCAGCGTGTTGAGGATTGTCGCAAATGTCCTGCAGTGGTCATGATTGATGAGACCCACCACGTTCTCAAAAAGCAAATACGAAGGCTTCCGCGCTTCAGCCAGGCGGGCCAGTTCAAAGAAGAGAGTGCCGCGCGGATCTCCGAATCCTTTTCGGGATCCTGCAATGCTGAAAGTCTGGTTATCCTGAATTTCGGAATAACCAGACTTATCCCGAATAAAATAAGAATCCCGAAGCCCAGCCGGGAATCCTTGCAGCGCAAGGATTTCTGCATAAAAACTTCGGGATAATATTTTGAAGATGGCACCTGCTATAATGTTGCTACGGATTGTAATCCGAATCAACATTGTGAGGTGTATTAGTGTGAACAAAATTGAAATCACAGTCCTTTCTGCGCGTGTATTAGATGCCTTAAGCGGACGCGGCCTCAAGGCCAAAACGGTACATGAGTTTGAGAGGTATGGAACTCGACGGATTGTAAAGCATTGTTTGGGCAAAGGTCAGATATTGTATTCCAAAGAGACGGTTCAAAATTTTGTCTGGCAGGAACGTGCTAAACAGGAATCCGGAACATTGCCGCACTACCAGTGGGGCATAACTCGGCGTGCCGCAGTTTATCTCGACCAAATGGCGGAGTATGGAAAAATTCAGGATGAACCTATACGGCCTTGGGAGGCTGAACACAACCCATTGTTTCAAGCCATTTCCTGCAATCCGAGCAATTCCATGAAGGTAATAGACATTATCTGTAGAACCAGAGATGCCGTCATGCAGTTGGAACTATCCGATAAAACAAAGACCAATTATATCTATTGTGGATTTGGTGCTATCTTGAACTTCTTCATTTCTCGCGGTGAAGAGTCCTACTCTCCAGAAACGCTTGCCCTTTTCGAAAAAACGGTTCAAGAAAATTTTGTGAACGGAGCAATGCAAAAGGCATCCTTTCAGACGATGCGCAAAGCTGCCCATCTCTATCAAGGGCGGGATGTGAAGGAGGACAAGGACAGGTGCTTAAAAGACCAGATACTTGTTATCGCTCCCCACGAAGCACTCATTTCCTCTGACACATGGCTGAAATGTCGGAAAAAACTTATGTGAAAGAAGGAGACCTCCTATGGATGCGCTCAAGAAATGAAGGGAAATACTATATTGCGAGAGTTAAGGCGAACAGTACCTGGGTGTTTCGCGAAGATGCAGTACAGATGGATGCAGCGAATCAGTTGACCAATATAGACTGGTATCCTGCTACAGATAAGGCAGATGAAGAATCCGTTCCTGGTGCTGTGGCAACATCATTTATTAAGGGTTCAACCATCCAGAGAATTAAGAAAAATGGAGTGGAAGAATACAGTCAGATGTTGTATAACCGTGTCCACGATTCGGCGCTGGATCTATTCAATTATCCCGATCCAGCCCTCTCGTTATGTGAGAAGCATTTTTACAGCCTGCTTCAGCCGGAAGACGTTGAGGATTTACTTGCGCTGTGGCTGTATGATAAGAAAGGCTACGTTTGCATTCCATCGACAAATAAAATTGCTACGCCAAAGTATGAGTGCGTTTTGGTTGATCCAAATGACCTGAACCGAAAGCATATTTACATTCAGGTAAAGAAGGGGGATGTTGATCTCAATACAGATGACTATTCCAGCCTGAATGGTGAAGTGTATTTGCTTACAACAGAAGGAAACGTTCAGAATGCACAGAAATATTCAAATATGAAAGTAGCAGATCCAACGGTTATCTATGAATTTGCGATCAATCCGGATAAGTCTCATATCATTCCGGAGAATGTTTTATACTGGGTGAAGTTTCTGACAGAAATAGAAAATAATCGTTTGAAGTTTTCTGCGTGTAAAGGAATCATGTTTGATACGAATATCTCGTATTCAGATACAAATGAATCCGAGATGATTCTCGGAAACAAAATAGCGGCATATGGAGATGCCAAACGGTATATCGACAGCTTTCGCAAAGATGACTATGCTCTTTTTTATTCCAAAGGAAGAGGAATTATTGCAGTTGGACAGATAGTTACAGACACACCAACGGAAGTGGGTGATGAAAAATATCATAGTGTCAGAATGATTGTGCCGGAAAATTTCAATGGAGATGTTAAAGCATTGCCTGCTCTTTCTCCGAATGAGATTAAAACAATTTTGAAGCGGAATTTCTATTGGGCATCGACAATCAAAACACCATTCCTTACAGGAGTACAGGTTGAGATGTTGATTCGTGAACTGAAAAAGAAGCATATCTCTGCGTTTGGAAAGTACAAAATAGAATACTAAACCTATTGCAAAAAAGAAGTAAGCGCGGTATAATATGAAAATAAAGATAAATGCCGCTGCAACGGTGCAAAAAAGACCCCGGACGTTTCCCGAAAGGGGAAAATCGAGGGGAACTTATCCTCGGTGAATAAAAGACGCTGATAGGCACTGCCTGCAGTAAGTTATTTGAATAAGCAAAAAGGCCGCAGAAATGCGGCTTTTCTTAAATGGACAGGTTAGTCAATTCTAACCAAGAAGCGTGCGCGTATCGGTTTGCTGAATCTTACATCGAGGAGGAAGGATTACAATGCGAGAACATAAGAACTTTTGGGACAGAAATGCCGGTCGGTACGACCGCTTTATGCGAAAGGATCGGGCAGCGTATGATGAGATGTATGCGCTGATCCGTCCGGTCGTGAAAGGCAAAACAGTGCTGGAGCTTGCCGCCGGCACGGGTCTGATTGCTAAAAACATCGTAAACGCGGCGGCGCATATCGAGGCGACGGACGCCTCCGCGGAGATGATCGCCGAGGCAAAGCGGAATAATCACTCTGCCAAGCTGCACTTTTCCGTGCAGGATATGTTCCGCCTGCCCTATGCGGACGAGTCCTTCGAGGTGGTGATCGTGTCCAACGCGCTGCACATCGTGCCGCAGCCGGAGAAAGCCCTTGCCGAGATTCATCGTGTACTGAGGGATGACGGCGTGTTGATCGCGCCTACCTTCACCCACGCAGAAAACTCCTTTTTCGGAAACAGTAAGGCTTTTTTACTGAAGCTGGCGGGCTTTCCTCTCCACAGCAGGTGGACGAGCGAGGAATACCTGTGCTTCCTGCAGCAAAATGGTTGGACTGTGCGGAAAAGCGTTGTACTAAAGGCCTCTTTTCCGCTGATCTATGCCGAGTGTGAGAAAACGGAGGTGTGATATGTCATTCTTTGAAAACACCCGCAAGCCTGTGGGCTTTGGCGGGAAAATTATGGTTGCTATGATGAATCTGGGACACAGTCCCGTGGCGCGGTGGGGGCTTCGCTTTTTAGAGCTTGCGCCGGATGCCAGAGTGCTGGATTGCGGCTGCGGAGGAGGCGCCAATATCAAAAGGCTGCTGAAAAATGCCCGCAAGGCATCGTCAGGGGTGTGGATTATTCTGCTGTCAGCGTGGAGAAAGCCCGGAATTTAAACCGGACTGCCATTCAGAAAGGGCGCTGTGCGGTGTGGCAGGGCAGCGTGGAACGTATCATCTTTGCCAAGGATTGGTTTGATGCGGTTACCGCGTTTGAAACGGTCTACTTCTGGTCGGATTTGCCGCAGTGTTTCCGGGAGGTTCGGCGGGTGTTGAAGCCCGGCGGGACCTTTCTCATCTGCAACGAAAGCAACGGTGACACGGACAAGGACGAAAAGTGGACGGAGATCATCGGCGGCATGACCATCTACAAAGATATTGAATTAAAGGCGTATCTGGAGCAGGCAGGCTTTCACGATGTGCAGATACACAAAAAGAAAAGTTGGCTCTGCATCACGGCGCGGAAATGAGGAAATCAAGCATGAGCATTTTTGCGTCCATCCTGCACGTGGCTTATAAGCTTTCCGGCGCGAAAAAGGCGTTCGCTTTGCCGGAGGATGCGCTGCAAAAGGAAATCGAAAAGCAGAACCGGCACCGCGGCGTTTTTACGCCCACCGACCGCAAGGCGTATTATGAAACAATTACAGTGAACGGCTTTCCCTGCCTGATCGTGCGAGAGCGTCCGAAACAGTCCAAGCGTGCTATTCTCTATTTCTTCGGCGGCGGCATGGTGATCGGCCCCGATAAGGGCGACCTGCCTGTGATGCGTAAGCTCTGCCGCGAGACCGGCTGTGATGTGTGGTTTCCGTTTTACCCGCTCTGCATGGAGCACTGCATTACTGAAACATACGCGATGGTGTACGAATGTTATCGAAAAATGATTACACTGTACGGCGGCGGAAATGTCAGTACTTGCGGCTTTTCCTCCGGCGGTGCGCTGGCGCTGGGCATTGCGGCGCACAACAACGCGCAGCCCGAGCCGCTGCCGCAGCCGAGGCACATCGTCGCCGTATCCCCCGGTGAGGTGCCGTGGAACGATGCGGAAAAGGCGCGGATGCAGGCGCTCAATGAACGGGATGTCTCCATCGACTATGCCTTTATGGTGACAGTGAAAAAATTTCATGCGGCACGGCTGCGAGAATGTGCCGGACTATATGCTCTCCGGCTCCCGGGGAGATTTTACCGGCGTAGGCGATATTCACTTCTTCTATTCTGCCGACGAGGTACTCTACGGCGCACTGCCGGACTTCGAGGAAGCCTGCAAACGGGCAAATGTCCCCTATACGGTGTCCGCCCGCCCGAAGATGGTGCATTGCTACTGTATGCTGCCGATCTTCAAGGAGGCAAAGGAGGACTTTGCGAAAATCGTGGAGATTTTGGAGAAATGAGGCCGGAAACGGTCGTGTGATGATTGAAACACGGAGGAAGAACCATGGAGCGAAAAGAGATCATTTGCAGCGCATACCGAATGACAGGCGGAAACAATTTTTATGACGGCATGATCACCTGCTCTACCCTGAGTGGGCAAGCGGTGTACCGTTTGGTGTGGATAATGAACAAGGCGGAAAACGATGACTATCTGGAAAAAGCGCTGTCCGGGATTCCGGAGAATTTCTCCGGTAAGCTGCTGGAAGTGCCGGTGGGAGCCGGCATTCTGACCATGCCGGTTTATCAGACTATGCCGGAGGCAGACATCACTTGCCTCGATTACTCGGCGGATATGATGGGGCAGGCACAGGAAAAGGCGGAGCACCTGCGTCCGAAAAATGTAACCTTTCGGCAGGGGGGATGTGGGGGCACTTCCCTATGCAGACGATACCTTTGACATCGTTTTTGTCGCTGAACGGCTTTCACGCTTTCCCGGACAAGGAGGGCGCTTACCGGGAGCTTTTCCGGGTCTTGAAGCCCGGCGGGACCTTCTGCGGCTGCTTTTATGTAAAGGGCGAGCAGAAGCGGACGGACCGGTTTGTTCGGCATGTTTATGAAAAAACGGGGTTCTTCACACCGCCCTATGAAACGACCTTCAGTTTGAAAAAACGGCTGGGGAAACTGTACGCAGCCGTAACACTTGGAACAGTGAAGAGCATGGCATGGTTCGTCTGCCGGAAAGGACTACGATGGAATTTAAGACATTTGGAAATCGAAATGCTCCCGCTGTTTTGTTTTTTCACGCAATGGGCGTGACGGAGAGAGCAGCAAACCGGTTGCAAACTATTTACAGGATCGGTATTTCTGTATTCTGCCTACTTCCACGGTGTACTGCAAAGGGCAGAAATATGTCAGCAAGGCAGACGAGGTTCGTCAGGTGGAAGCATATCTGAAATCGCAGGTAGTGGAACGCCTTGAACTGGTTGTGGCTTCCTCAATCGGTGCCGACCTTGCCATGGCGTTTTTGACAAGTACAGAATTGCCCATTGGACACGTTTTCTTTGACGGCGGGCAGTTTGCGCAAATCGGAAAAGGTACGCGGCGTATTATGACGCCGTTTTTGTATTTCGCTATCAAGAGCCTGTATTGGTCAAAGGGCGGCACACTGAAAAAGATCCTGTGGTGTGACGATAATTCCATAAAGCCGTATTTTATAGCCGCAGGGAAAAATCTGACCTATACAAATCTGCGGCGGCATATTCTGGACAGTCTGGAGGATAAACCCTTTCCGTCACTTTCCAAAGAATTGCAAAGGCATATCTATTTCGAGTTTGGCAGCATAGAAGACCATTTCAAATACCGTCAGACCGTGATGGAAGCCTACCCCTGCGGCCATTATCCCGTCTTTGAGGGATACGATCACATGCAATATCAGATTCGTGATCCGAAGGGCTTTGCTGAAATGCTGACATATATCGCTGCGCATGACGGTATGCCGAAGCTGCAGTTTATCAGAAAGTGTGAGGACCAGATATGAAATACAAAATCGAGAAAAACACCGTGCAGGAGACGTTAATTCTTCCGCTGTATTCCCGGAAGCTGTGCACAGAGCTGTATCCGAACCTCTACCGGGACGAAACAGCGGTGCGCCTGATCGATGAAATCGACTACGACTTTTCAGGGGCAGAGAAAAACTCCCGCAGCCTGATGCAGCGTTTCGGTGCGCTGGAGGTCGCCATGCGGCAGAATGACCTTGCCTTTGAAGTGCAGGCGTACCTGAAAACGCACCCTAAGGCGGCAGTGGTCAATCTGGGCTGCGGGCTGGATAACACCGGCAGAGCCTGCGACAACGGCAGATGCAAGATCTACAATCTGGATTTCCCGGATGTGATCGCCTTGCGGCAGCAGCTGCTGCCCGCCGGGGAGCGGGAGCAAAACATCCCCTGTGACCTGAAAGACCCCGCATGGTTTGACAAGATCGATGCCTCCGGCGGGGCGGTGTTCTTTGCCTCCGGGGTGTTCTATTACTTCCTGACGGAGCAGGTTCGGGAACTGGTGCAGGGGATGGCGGACGCTTTCCCCGGCGGTGTGCTGGTCTTTGATGCTGCCAACCGTACGGCGGTGAAGATGATCGCAAAAACATGGCTCAGAACGGCAAAAATCAAGGATGTAGGGGCATATTTCGCGGTTTCGGATGCTCCCAAGGAGATTGGCGAGTGGGACAGCCGGTTACGGGTATCCAGCAGGGGCTATATGATGGGCTACAACGACCTGAAAGACCCTTCCGTCAGCGGCTTTTTCCGATTTCTCGCCAAGGTCGGGGACAACGGGATGAAAATGCAGATCGTGAAGATCGGATTTGGAGGCAAGCTATGAAAATTCTGGTATATGGTGCAGGCGTTCTGGGGTGCAATCTGGCAAGAAATCTGCTGCGCGCCGGAAAGGATGTCACTCTGCTTGCGCGGGAAAACTGGGCTGCGGAGATCAAGCAGAACGGCCTGCGGATCAAGGACAAATTTTCACTCCGCACCTCGGTCAGCCGCATTCCGGTGGTGACTGAACTTGCACCGGATGCAATGTACGATGTGATCTTTGTAGTCCTGCGCTATACACAGCTGGATTCCGTTCTGGACACGCTGCGGGTGAACCGGACGAAGAACATCGTTTTTGTGGGGAACAATGTGCAGGCGAGGGCGCAGGCGGCGGCACTGCCGGAAAAGAACGTCCTGTTTGCCTTTGCGCTTTCTGCCGGGCATCGGGAGGCTGACCGGGTGGTCTCCATCGACCTGAAAAAGATTACCATCGGGCAGCTGACGGGTGCAACCTCCAATAAACAGTTGATCGGGCGCATCTTCCATGGCACAAAATATAAGGTTGTTTACGAGCCGAACATGGAGGACTATCTGCTCTGCCATGCCGCGTTTGTGATGCCTGCGGCCTTCGCCTGCTATAAGACAGACGGCGACCTGAAAAAGCTCAGGGGAGATACCGCGTACCTGAACCGTGTGCTGGATGCCAACATCGAGGGATACCGCGCCATCCGAGATGCCGGGCACACCATTCTGCCCAAGGAGGATGCAGACTTTGAAGGGGAGAAATACCGCAAGACCTGCCTGCGCTTTTTCAAGCTGATGTGTGTCACCTCGCTGGGCAAGCTCTGCGCCTCCGACCACGCAATGAACGCCATCGATGAAATGAGTGCGCTGAACCGGGATCTCAAGAAATTTTTCGATGCGAACGGCGCAGCCTACCCAGTATGGCAGGCACTGGAAGCGGAAGCCGGGAGGTATCTGCAATGAAATACGCCGGGATGCCTATGGGAATGTGGGTGCTGTTTTCAGGCTCCTTTCAAAAACAACTGACCGCTGTACTGGGCTATGATGTAGCCACCGCAAAGCAGATCACCAAAAGCGCCAAGCCGAAATACAAAGAGATCATCGCCAAATTGCCGGAGTTTGAAAAGGCCGACCGCTTCCAATTGAACATCATTGGCTGCGCCATGCTGGGGGCGTTCGTTCTCTGTATGCCGAAGCGGCCGGATACAGAGGCGCTGACGGTTTACTATGAGAACGCTCAGATGACGCCGCTGATGAAGTGGTTCTGCCGCAAAAGCGGAAAAAGCAAATTTACCGCAAAGGACATTGCCGCCATGAAGGCAACCGCTGCCCTGAAAGCCGCCGACCGCAACCCCTATTCGTGGAACATGGAGTTTTACGAATACCCGGATGGCAGCGGCTACGAGGGACGCTTTACCAAATGCGGCATCTGTGTGCTGATGAAGGAACTGGGGCTGTACGACCTGACCCCCGCCCTGTGCCATCTGGACTACACCATGAGCGAAGCAGGCGGTGTGACAAATTTTGTGCGGCAGTACACCCTTGCTTCCGGCGGACCCTACTGCGACTGCGGGTACAAAAAGAAAGGGTAACGGACGATGAAGAGGAAGGAAACCTATCTTTCCCGTGATTTCCGGGAGACTGCGGCACTGCGCTTTCCCGCGCGGGCAAAGGAACTGAACACCGCTTTCGATATGCGCCTGAGTGCGCTGCTGGCTGAAAATGCGGGTGCAAGCAAGGAAAAGCAATATCACCTCAAGCGGCAGATATTGCCGGGCATTTCGGCCTACGAGACCTTGCAGCGTGTCATGCCGAAAGAGGAGGCACTGCAAACCGTTCACGGCTATGTGGAGCGCTTGGCGAGAACGAGCCACAAACAGCTTGCCGCCCTGCTGCACATACCGGGGCTTTACCGCCTTGTTCCCGGCGTTTTCGTCAAATCCACCCGGAGCATTTTCGGCCCGGCGGCGGGCTTTGCCCCAAAAGAACTGCAGACCGGCAACGGCGT
>ENA-OQBD01001576-OQBD01001576.1-human-gut-metagenome-genome-assembly--contig:-NODE-1576-length-10389-cov-11.932372_pt1 | contig 10389 bp, 10 predicted proteins | sample MGYA00242742_ERZ504543 | MGnify/ENA primary metagenome ERZ504543 (study PRJEB26092, sample SAMD00036239) | human gut metagenome | host: Homo sapiens | study: EMG produced TPA metagenomics assembly of... | reverse complement strand
ATCCACTGGGCAAAAGTAATCTCATACGTACTGATACAGAAGGATTGCAGTTAAAAAACACCCGATGAAACCGGGAATCATGTCTATTTCCATTTTGATACAGGCTGTTACTACACTTATATGCAGCCTACCTGGTACAACCGTCACAAAAAAGAAGTGGATTCAGCCGGTGTACCAGATTCACTTCGTATGGCAGGAATTGGAGGAGTATCAATTACCCGCACTTATAAGTTGCCGTATATGAAAATCCGTATAGGAAATGGCACAGCAATGATTGATTCAGTCAATGTGAATACAGGTATTGATTTGCATTCTGGACAAGTGAAGACAACTTCCTTTTCCGATGGCGCAGAAGACGGTGTGCTCGGCTTAAACGCACTGGAAAAGTTCTCCAAAGTGATTATCAACTTAAAGGATATGTATATGGAAGCTATTCCATTTACAGAGAAACAGTAAACGCATTATATTCAATAGAATTTAAGGGAGAACCTGACGGTAATGTACCGAACGATTCTCCCTTTTCTTTTACTCTTCAAAAAAGCAGCAGATATTCCACCTTGCTTCTCTACTTGATGCCCGGAACACGGCTCTTTATTTAAACTTGAAACAAACTGATAACCACTGATTATGCTGTTTCTACATCAACATAATCAGTGGTATTTATACCTACTTAGTGTCAATAGTGACATTAGATTACTTCTAAATGCCTATCAATCAAAATATTGAAATTCAAAGCATTTTTAAATGAAAAAGCCGTGTGCCCGGAACTACTTTACCTTTATATTTTGAATAATGTAAGCAAAATATGCTACCTTTGCTATCGGCTTAAACAACGAACTAAAACAAGAAGTGGAATATCAATCATAAATTGCACCGAAATAAAGAAGAGTTTGCCAATATTGGCAAACTACATGAGTTAAGAAATAACAAAAGCGTTAAATCTTCACCCTTTAGAATGTACAATTAAAAGCTACGACCATATTTCTGACTTATTGCTTGCAAATTATTGGGTAATAACCAGTTGTATATACTTTATTATGAATGTTCACTTGCAGGATGCAATGCGGAATCCTTCCGCTGTCACTCTTATCCATCGGAGCATCATCATCATGAGCCTGATGAAGGGGAAAGAATAAAATCCGGCATTATATCCGTGATTACAAATAAAATATTTATCTTTGCCTTATGAAGGGAAAATACAATATGGGTAATTGGATTACACCTTTATCGGCTGATGTGAACAATAATGATGTAGCGTGGTCTGTTTTAAGTCGGAGGTGTAGCTTTTACTATAAGCTTTTTGCAATCATATGTTCATACAAACCGCTAAATTTGTAATCTTTTATTCTTTCTTTAATAACCTTAATGTTAGCATCCTGTTTTTCTTTTTTCGAGGGAAATTGAACGAGTGTAATAGTCATCATGCTCATCGTATTTTCCAAGACCTTTAAGCCCCATCATAAGCCAGTGAGTAACAGGATATTCATATTTTTCATACTGCTGTTTCGTGATCGGATTGACAGCGTCAACGGCTGTATTGTATGCGAATCCAATCACACCAAACCCTGCCGTAAACACCAGAATAAGGCAGATTGCTTTTTTGAATTTGAACTTCAAGAATAACAATAAAAGTCCGACTGCGAACAGTATGATAAGACTGCCCTTAACTTTATATCCGAGGAAAATCAATGCACCTGCAACACAAAGCTTTGCGTACATACTCTTTCTGTTGTCAACCTGTAATGCGGAAACAATGAGATAAACAGCTCCGATAAGAAACGGCATCGACATTGAATCGCTGTAATAGTACGGCAGATAGGTGAGATAAGGTAAAAACAATGCACAAAAAGCAAGTACAAAAAGAGCCTTTTTGTTGCCGAAAAGTCTTTTTGCTGTAAATGCCGTCAGCATTATTGAAATATTAATCGCCAAAATATTAACAACAACAGGTGCAAAATCAACATAATGACCGAATATAAGGTAATTTAATCTTCCGACAAGCGACACAATCAAAAGCAATGCCATATTATTCGGATATCTTACAAGATACTGATAATCGTTTGCGTAATCCTGTTCAATGAGGTTGAAATTGCCGTGGGTTGAAAAATACATTGCATATCTTTTGATGTTATGCAAATCGGCAACAGGTTCAAAATCGGTAAGCAACGCAAAAATAATTTCAACAATCAGAAGGATACCGCATCCGATAAAAATAACCTTTTTGGTATTTTTATCATTAAATTCAAATCTCGACTTCGCTTTAATCTTCTTACAGCTTTTATCGGAGGTGTAATGAAAATACAATGCACATATTCCGACGGTCAAAACGGCAAAAATCAAAAGAATGAACATCTTTGAAAATGAATCGAATCTTCTGTCAACATTTCCGTCAAAGCCGATTATGATAATATTTACAAACAGATAAACAAAACAAACCGTAAATACTCCGCCGAAAATTCCGGTCAGGACTTTGGTGATTCTATTACTGTTCATCGTCATCAAGAACTTTGTCAACAATAAATCTTGGTCTGCGCTTTGTTTCCATATAAATCTTTCCGATGTATTCGCCTATAACACCGATTGCAAGGAGCTGAAGTCCTCCGATTGCCCAAATTGAACATAAAAGGCTTGACCAACCGCTTACAGTCCAACCGCAGAAAAAGCTGATGAGTGAGTAGATAATCATAATAAGGCTGATGCCGAACACGATTGCACCGAGCCATGTAATCATTCTGATTGGCTGAATGCTGAGAGATGTAATACCCTCCCACGCAAGTGCAAGCATTTTCTTTAACGGATATTTACTTTCACCTGCAAGTCTTTCGGAACGCTCATATGTAACAATATCAGACTTAAAGCCGATCATCGGAACCATACCGCGAAGGAAGATGTTTGTTTCCTTATATAATGAAAAAGCGTTGAGTGCTCTCTTGCTCATAAGTCTGAAATCAGCGTGGTTAAAAATAACCTTAGCACCCATATGATTAAGAATTTTGTAGAATCCCTCAGCTGTAAATCTCTTGAAGAATGTGTCTGTTTCTCTTTTAGAACGAACACCGTATACAACATCGCAACCGTCCTCGTACTTTGCCACCATTTCATCAAAGGTATTGATATCGTCCTGAAGGTCTGCGTCAATTGAAATCACAGCGTCAGCCTTATCTTTAAGAGTCATAAGACCGCAGAGAAGTGCATTCTGGTGACCTCTGTTTCTTGAAAGCTTGATGCCCTGGAAAATAGGATTTTCTGTATGGAGTTCTGAAATAATCTCCCATGTCCTGTCCTTTGAGCCGTCATCAATAAACACAATACGGCTGTCGGCAGAAATTTTGCCCTCTGCCATCATCGTGCTGTATTTGTTTAGCAGTTTTTCCGCCGAATCCCTCAGAACTTCTTCTTCGTTATAACAGGGAATAGCCAGATATAACTTAGTCATATAAATTATCCTCCCGAAAAATTGTCACTCAGGTGACTTGTCGCAAGACAGGCACAAAATCTGTCTCTTATCCAAGGATAATTATAAAACCATATTATATAAAAGTCAACAAACTTACAGTCTTTGTTACAAAATATTGTTATTTTATCGAAACAGAGAGGTGAAAACAGTATATTTATGAACAAATTCACAGATTTCTGTAACAAAACGGTAAAAAGAATTAAATGCTTTTGTAATAAAATCTTTTATTTTTTTAAAATTGCGAAAATCCACTTGTAAACAAAAAACAATTGTATTATAATGGTAGAAGTTAATAACCTATGGAGGTAGATTATAATGTCACAGACACAGAAATCAATTGCAGTATTAACAAGCGGCGGCGATGCTCCCGGTATGAATGCGGCTGTCAGAGCTGTAGTTCGTGCCGGTATAAATAAAGGAATGAAGGTTTACGGTGTTTACCGTGGATATAACGGTTTGCTCAACGGTGATGTTGAGGAAATGAACCTCAGAAGTGTATCTGATATCATCGGGAACGGCGGTACAATGCTTTACACAGCAAGAAGCGAAGAGTACGCTACTCCTGCCGGTATTCAGAGAGCTGCCGATTTTTGCAGAAGCATCGGTGTAAGCGGTGTTGTTGTAATCGGCGGTGACGGTTCATTCAGAGGTGCTCGTTGCCTTACAAACGCAGGTATTAACTGTATTGGTGTTCCCGGCACAATTGATAACGATATTGCCTGCTCCGAATACACGGTTGGTTTTGATACAGCCATGAACACAGCTATTCAGATGGTTGACCGTATCCGTGATACAGCACAGTCACACGACCGTTGTTCTGTAGTTGAGGTTATGGGCAGACGCTGCGGTGATATTGCTCTCCAGACGGGTATCGCAACAGGTGCTACAGCTATCCTTGTTCCTGAGGTTCAGTACAATATCGAAAGAGATGTAATCGCAAGAATCATCAACACTCAGAAAACAGGCAAAAAACACTTTATCGTTGTTGTTGCCGAGGGTGTCGGCGGTGTAAGAGATCTTGCAAAGTATGTAGAACAGCGTCTTGGTATCGAGGCAAGAGCTACAGTCCTCGGTCATGTACAGCGTGGCGGTTCTCCGACACTTCGTGACAGAGTTGTTGCAAGCCAGATGGGCTTTAAGGCTGTTGAACTTCTTGAACAGAATATCGGTAACAGAGTTGTTGCAATGCAGGGCGGCAAGATTGTTGATCTTGATATCAACGAAGCACTTGATATGCCTCGTGTGTTTGATGAAGAGCTTTACAAGATTGCTATGACAATTTCTATCTGATTTAAATATAACTCGATTATTTCAGGGCGGACATTGTTCGCCCTTTATTTTCTTTTAGGGTTACGCTACACAGAATTTTCTTGAAAGGAATAATTCATAATGCTTGAACAATCTCAAAAGCTGACTGACGGCTTAATTATATATTCCGTTCTTGTTTCAGACTATGAAAAACTTGATTTTAAGAATGATGCACTTGCGGGTGTCCGTGCAAACTATTTTAATTCAGGCTGCAAAGAGCAAAAAGAAATTACCGAAATCGAACTTCACGGTATGGATTACAAGATGTCTTGTCTGCTGACGAAGAATGAACCGCTTTCGTGGAAGGTAACAAGGGATAATCTTCCTTATCAGTCCGTAAAAAGGGCAACAGGCGGAGTTTATTCTGTTATAACTTACAATGACAGGGGAATTGTATTCAAAAGACAATTTTTTGACCGTAATCATACATGGTTACGCACGGAATATTTTAACAGAAGCATTGCCGATAAGCTTATCACGAGAATATATCCACGCAAAGTCAGCGGAATTATAACTCTTGTCACCGAAGATATTGACGATAACGGGATTGTTTCCGTAAAAACTCTTTTCCCGTCTGATAAGCAGTCAAACGAAAATTCAAGGGTTTTGATATATTCAAATGTGGGTATGCTCTGGTATGATGCAAGTTTTTTACCGTCAGATATGCCGTTTACGGAGAAAAAATCCTACGGCAACAGCGGATTTGTGTTTAACGGTGATTTGTTCAAAAATGATTTTGTTCCAGAAAATGCTTATAATCTCGATGATTGCGCTTATCTTACGGACGAAGATATTCCAAATGTTTCCGACACGGCTGAACCCGTGAGTAAGAAAGATTATTCGGCATACGATATTATCGAGAAAATTCTTGTTGAGGCTCACAAAACAAATAAGGATTTGTTCGGTGAAATTATAAATCATACTGCCGAAGAAGATTTTGAACCGGCGGAAGTTAAAATTGTAACAGGCGAGAAAGACGAACAGCTTTCGGATGATGAGGTTGAAGAAAATTCTCAAATTTCAGAACATGAAATTGCAGATGATACAGACGCTGTCGCAGAAACAGCAGATGAACAGACAGAAGATTCCGAAAATGTTGTAACTATTGACAGCTCCGACGGTGCTTCCGAAGATAAAGAAACTGATTTTGAAAATGTTGAATCAAATATCGGCATACATTGCCATAAAGATGATGTGCCGACAGAAGAATCCGATGAAGAAAATCCTCAAATTGTAAATGAAGAAGAACCCCATTGTGATGTGGTGATTCTTACTAAATCGGGAAGATATACCTATTTCGGCAATCTTGATGAAAATAATTGCAGAACAGGCAGAGGCAGAACGGTTTCTCCTGACGGTATGACCTCATATGACGGTGAATACCTTGATGACAGGCGCAACGGATTCGGTGTTTGCTATTATAACAACGGCAGTATAAATTATGTTGGAAACTGGACCGATAATTCACGCAACGGCGGCGGTGTCGGTTACAGACTGAGTGACGGTACAATGCATGCGGGTAAGTGGGATAATAATACTCCTGACGGCTATGGTGCAAGATTTGACAGAAACGGAAATCTTATTGATGTGAGTAATTACGAAAACGGTGTTCGCACAGGTAAGAGCGTTTCTTTTGATGAAAACGGCAATATAGTGGTTTCTGTTTATGAGAACGGAGAGAAGATTTCCGAATTTCTTGTTGATGCAGAGGTGTAGGTATGAATATCACTGAAGAAAAGTTGCTTGAATATCTTTCAAAGGCTCTTGTGTGTGTAGCTGTAATTGTTATCGGATATATAATTACCAGGTTGATTATAGGGATTCTCCGAAAAATCCTTAATAAATCACGAATGGACGGTACAGCCGAAGGCTTTGTATTGTCCGTTCTCAAGGTGATTTTCTATTTCATTGTTGCAGTAACTGCACTCGGGACAATCGGTGTGAATGTTGCGTCGCTTATTACGGCACTCGGTGCGGCAGCCCTTACAGCAGGTCTTGCATTACAGGATTTGCTTAAAAATGTTGTCAGCGGACTTGTAATTTTGATAAACAAACCGTTTGTGTCGGGTAATATTCTTGATTTTGAGGGAGTAAAAGGAACGGTTGAGGAAATCAATATTTTCTCAACAACCGTGCATACACTTGATAATAAACTTGTGACAATTCCTAATTCAAGACTCACATCAAACAATGTTGTAAACTGCACAATGGTTGAGCAGAGAAGGGTTGACTGTACTTTCTCGATAAGCTATGATGATGATATCGACAAGGTGCGTGAGATTATTCTCAACCTTATGGCAACAAATGAGATGATTTTAAAAGATCCCGAACCTACTGTAAGAGTCGGTGAACATCTTGACAGCGGAGTGCAGATTAAGGTTTTTGCATGGGCAACTCCTGATGATTACTACGAGGTTTATTTCTTCCTGCAAGAAAATGTCAAGAAAGAGTTTGATAAAAACGGTATCACAATTCCGTACCCTCATCTTGTTATTGCAAAAGATTAAAATTATTAAATTCCAAATTAAATATTACGAAAAATTCCGTAAATAATAATGGTGCTGTTGATTCAGTACCATTTTATTTTTATAAGGATTGATTAGTTTGAAAAAATTTTTAGGTCTGTTTGCCGTAGCTTTAATTTCAGTATGTTTTATCACTGGTTGCGGCAATGATAAAAACGACAGTATGACTGACACAACAAGTCAGACTTCACAAACATCAAATACGCAGGAAACTTCAAAAAGTATGACTGAAAACGGAGAAGTTTCAGATTCGGACGGTTTCATCGGTAACGAAGAAAATGAAACAGGAAATTCGGGTTCGGATATGATGGATGATATTGAAGACGGAATTGACGATATTATGGGTGACGGAGATAATAATGATTCTGATACTGTCACCAATCCCTCAGATACTGTTTTATAAAAAACGAGAGCAGCAGGACAAAATTGCCTGTTGCTCTCGTTTTTAATACGAAATATGTTATTGGTTCGAGTTCAGACAAAAATCATACTGCTTTGTCAAGGTCAATTTTTAATTGGCGAATAATTTTCTTTTCAAGCCTTGATATGTAGGACTGCGAAATTCCAAGCTTGTCGGCAACCTGCTTTTGCGTGTGTTCCTTTCGTCCGTTAAGCCCGAAGCGTAACTCCATAATAAGACATTCTCGGTCACGAAGCTTTGAAACTGCCTGCAAAACAAGACTTTTTTCAAGCTCGCATTCAATATTTCTGTTTACCGTGTCAGGATCGCTTCCGAGAACATCGCATAAGAGCAGTTCATTGCCGTCCCAGTCCGTGTTCAGCGGTTCGTCAATCGATACCTCGTTTTTCAGCTGCGATGATTTTCGTAAAAACATCAGAATTTCGTTTTCAATACATCTTGATGCGTAGGTTGCAAGCTTAATATTCTTTTCGGGAGAAAAGGTGTTCACCGCCTTGATAAGCCCGATTGTGCCTATTGAAATCAAATCCTCCGCACTTGCATTCGGAGTTTCAAACTTTTTTGCAATATATACCACAAGTCTTAAATTGTGGACGATAAGCGGTTCTCTTGCCTTACTGTCTCCTTTTGCAATATTCTCCATAATATGCTGTTCTTCTTCTCGTGTAAGCGGTGGGGGAAGAGTTTCACTGCCGTTAATGTAGAATATTTCATTTTCAATAACGAGTGCAAATCGGATTTTCTGAATAACCTTCATTAAAAACATAACATTGCTCCTATTCTGATATTTTTACAAGTTCGTACGGTATGATTGCCTTAACATCTCCTTTCAATACATCATTACATATGCCTATATAAATGCTTTTGCAGATTTCCTTGCCGTCAATTTTAACCTTATCGGGAGGAAATCCTTTTACAATTCCGTTTCCGCCAAGGCTTTCAAACGGAATAATCCTTGTTTTGGTTTCATCGGGAACATAATCATCAAAAATATTTTGTTCAGCAATAATGACATAATTTCCCGAAAACGGTTCAACAAGGTTGCAACCCGTATCAATCTTTGCAGGGAAAAAATAGCTTTGTTCGTTAACCTCGATTTCAATTTTGCAAACTCCCGAACCGTTGCCCCCCTTCGTCAATATTTTCGTCAATTTGAGAATATAATAACAGACAAGAGTTAAAATAATCAGGAGGACGGGCGAAATGTTAAAATACACAGTATCGTTGTATACTTCCATACCTTTCGGTTTGAAAGCGTTGTACAGAAACATCATAATTCCGCAGAATGAAAATGAGAGAGAAAGAAACACGGATATTCGTTTGATAAAACACTTAAACGGACACTTGCCGAATGCACATAACACAATTCCGGCGGCACATAAAACATCGATAGGTATATTCAAAAAGAAAGGCAGGGGAGGGAAAAGTGCAATAAGACTTTGCACTCCCCCCAGAAGCGACGCAAGCAACATTTTTTTAAACGAGGTGTTGATACAAAGCGCCTTTTTGGTGCATAAAATAAGTATAAAGTCAATGAAAACATTTACGGTAATCAGTACATCTATGTAAACAGATTTCATTTTATTCCCCCTGCGGAATGCTGTTCTAATAACATTTCCATTAAATTTATTACCTTTGCTTATTATCTCACAAGCGGAAAATAATAATTGTCAAAATATGGTCAGGAGGTAAATTATTGATTGCAGGATTAATTATCGGATTGTTTATAGGCGGATTTGTCGGCGTAAGTGTAATGTGCCTTTTATATTACACAAGGGACTGACAAAAGAAAAGCGTGCAGTTTAATTCAGACTGCACGCTTATTACATATTTTGCTGTATTTTAATTATGATTTAAGGTTTCTTGTTCCGAGGAAAAGGACTGCCAGCATTCCCGAACCTACATGAGTACCGATTACAGGACCGATATCCGTCATGACAACTTCCTTGCACTTACCCTTGATTGCCTTTTTAAGTTCTTCGGCGCCTTCCGGATTATCCGCATGGGCAACCATAACAACGCTGTCTTTGAGATTTTCGGCGTCTCTTTCAAGGTGTTTTACAAGAGCCGGAACAACATTGCTCTTACCTCTGATTTTTGCAACATTGATAAGATGACCTTCATCGTCAACACTGAGGAGTGGTTTAATTTGCAAAGCTTTGCCGAATGTTGCGGAAACAGCGGAAATTCTACCGCCTCTCTTGAGTTGATCAAGGTCTTCAACAACAAACCAATGACATACTTTTATACGGGTGTCTTCAATGTATTCTTTTAGTTCGTCAATTGTAGCGCCTTCGCTGTATTTTTTGCCTGCAAGGTAGATGAGAAGTCCAAGTCCTGCCGAATCGCAAAGAGAATCAATTGCAATAATCTTTCTGTCCGGATAAACTTCCTTTAAATCCTTAACAGCCATCATACAGGTGTTATATGTTCCGCTCAAACCTGTTGAAATGCCTGTGTAAATGATATCTTTGCCGGCTTTAAGATAGTTTTCAAAGCTTTTGTAAAAGCTGTCATAGTTAATCTGTGTTGTCTTTGAATCAATACCCTCTTTAAGCTTACTGTAGAATTCCGAGAGGCTCATCATTCTGCAATCCGGATAATGAAGATACGACTTGTCCTCCATATGAAATTCCATCGGAAGAACTTCAACACCGATTTCGTTAACAAGCTCCTGT
>ENA-OQBD01001574-OQBD01001574.1-human-gut-metagenome-genome-assembly--contig:-NODE-1574-length-10410-cov-2.247982_pt1 | contig 10410 bp, 16 predicted proteins | sample MGYA00242742_ERZ504543 | MGnify/ENA primary metagenome ERZ504543 (study PRJEB26092, sample SAMD00036239) | human gut metagenome | host: Homo sapiens | study: EMG produced TPA metagenomics assembly of... | reverse complement strand
AGATATTCATCTGGGAGAGGCTGTGGCCAATTCGTTCGATCACAGCCTCTTTCAATGAGTAGTATTTGCCGGTTTTAAACTTGTGTTCATCGGTCCAATCAAAGAGTTTTTCGTAGGTGGCTTTCGAGTCATAGTAATTTCCCATTAAGTAAGCAAGTACCTTGCCAGCCCAAAGTGCTGCAACATGGTTTTGCAAGCAATCCGCAACGTTCGCTCCTCCAGTATTCACCTGTAATCTCCATACCGCCATCTTCTCATCTCCCCGCTTTCTTCTTTAGTGCTTATCCACCTTCCGCTTCGGGAACCATCCTTTTGCCACTCTTTTTTTCCTGTTCTTTCAATTCCTTAATGCTCCAAAAGCAACTGACGCCCAAAACACCCAGAGAAACCGACCAAAGTATTTCCTGCATTCTTACGGATAGAATCATACACAAAATGCCCACCAGCAAAAATACCGGCCAACAGCGGCTTCCAAAGTAATACTCCGCATATATAACAATAGGATGGAACAATCCAATCAGAAAAAAGGTAAGCACACCAATCAATATCCCACTAAAATTCATCATAACTCCTTGTCCTTTTCCTTATACAAACAGCACATTATCGCAGACCGGCGCAACTTATCTTCTGCGTGCAACAGTCGCCCTCAACAGCATATCCAATATGCGCAAAGAAGAAGTATTGCAATATAGAACTACAACCTCCTCTTCCATATTTTTTTAAATAACTGACACATTTTACGGATTGCATTTTTTTAACACGGATCATAACCTGCAGCAATCAGCGCATCCCTACTCTCTGATGAGGATTTTTTATTGCTCTCCTTCATCTGTTTGACCGATGAACAGGACGGCCGATGAAATTTCTTTGTATTGGTATTGAGGATATAGGATTCCGTGCTGGTCTGCTGAGAAGCTGCCTGCGTAACAGCCTGTGTGGCCTGCTCTGTTACTGCCGTCTTGTTTGTTCCAGAAGCCGAGCTGTCACCCGTCGCATAATTGATGTTAATTCCCGGCTGAACATTATAAACGTAAACGCAGCACAAAATACCTTCGCCTTTGTCTTCTACGGATTCCGCTTCCATTAGTACGCCGGGTGCTACGAGACTACTGCCTTCAAAAACCGGAGTCACCCGATACAGCACATGATTTCCAGTTTCTTTTACATAGTCCGCTGCCATATTCTCAAACGGCAGCATTCCCTGAACATTCAGATATCTGGTCCCAGTGATTAAGTTCTTCTCATTCGCATTTTCTGCAGTGAGCTGAAACCGATCAAATGGCAGCGATTATATAAATATTTGCCATCCACATTGTCATATTTGATCGTATGCCAACCAGATAGCTTTACCTGCCCAATAGAGCCGCGCTCTTCTGTCGGCATCAGATCTTTTCCAACTGATGCATAGGCTACACCACATCTACCCAGTGAATCCAGGTCACTATATGTTTCAAAAGAAACTGCCGTCAGATCAGCGTCTGTGAAATACTTGTTATCATTTACTATGGCATACGGTTGCCCAGAATAAGCCGGAACAGAAGCCAAATCAAATACCAATGTACCGGCCGAAACAAGATCAACCTGATGTAACTCTGTTGATGCAGAAACAATCGGTTCCTGCTTTGCCGCCTGCCCGCAAGCAGACATACTTAATGCTACCGCTGATAATAAACCGAATTTCTTTCATTATACTACAGTTTTCCAATTCCTGAAAGAAAAAAGAGGATCCCCGCAAAGAGTTCCTCTTATCATTATCCTATATTTTCGTATTTCCTTAACTTCTTCTCTTGTAAGTTCTTTTTTCCACTTTTTATATTCTTCTCTTAATACTTTACTTTTAATTGCATGGTATTCCATATTTAAGTCTTTGATTACACTGTCTATTGCTACACATCTTTTACGAATTAAATCAATCACTATCCTTCATCCCATCTTTTATATTTATCCTGAATTATTCACGGAGCAGTATCTGAACTGGTAACTGTACCATGAATCCCAAAATTGACCCATGTAGCCTAAACATCGCTCAACCAATCTCCAAAAAGGGTATAAAATCCCTGTGTCAGAGTTCTGAGCGGTTATTAAGCTGTCAAGGTTCGTTAATAGTTACTATTCCAGCTGTACATTCAGCTTACCGATATTTGAAAGTGTCTCATAGAATTCATTTTTATAAGGGCAGCTGCTACACAGCTTGAATGTGATATATCTTGCTGAATGAACTACTTTTGCAGCAATCTTCAGCAGTTTTAAACGGACGGTATCAATCGTTGTTTGCGCATGTTTGCTGATAACGCCAATCGTCTAAACCAATTAAATATGTTATAAGCAAGAGCGTGTACCTGAAGCCTGTTTGCATTTACGATTCTGGTATGACTGCTTACGGAAGCAAAATCAAAACCGGATTTACTTTCTTTGATGAAGTTTTCCATCAGCCCTCGCTTGCAGTAAAATTTGATAAGATACCCTGGTGAGGAATCCATGTTTGTGACAACAAAGGTGTACATGTAAACCATCTGGTTTTCCGGCTTTTCAACCTTGCATACCACACGCCGTTCGTAAGGCCATGACTTTGCTTTGTACATGAATTCACCATAAACTACCGCATAATCCACTTTGTTATTCCTGGTGATTTCATCAAGCTCATCCACAAGATCGGATGCTTTTCCACGTAGGATGCCATTCTCCTTCAGCCGGATCACATAGCTTGTGCCGTTTTCCTCACACTGCTTATAAAGATCAGGCGTAGAAAAACCGCTATCACCACGAAGTAGAATAGGGATTTCCGGATAGTCATGCAGATATTCATCCAGTACCGGCTGCAAAAAATCAACTGCTCCGGTGCAGGAATACTGTGTTCCATCACGCAGCTGGATCTTTATCAGATCCCCGGTCATTCCATCATAACAGACAAGTGGATGATAACCATTGCTCTGATAGTGAAAGTTAAAGGCTCTGCCTTCCTGCCTGCCGTATGCATCAAGAAGAGTGGAATCCAGATCCAGAATAACAGCCTGTGGCATCTGAATACTGTAAATTTTCCTCCGAAGTACTCTGGCAATCGCAAGGAACTGGTTTAAAGTGTCTTCATCCATACGGTTAAAGAATCTTGATACCGTAGGCTGTGATGCAAGCGCATCTTTTTCAAGTACAGACTTGAATACAGGATCATTTGTCAGTTCATCAGAGGCATCATCCTCGAAATAACCGGCAATAATCATATATATCATTTGGAGCAGGTTTTTTGGATCCGAATGATATCGGAATAAAGCAGGATCATTGGTTTTAAACGCTTTTTCTAAAAGCGTATCAATACCAAGTTTGCTTATGAATTCTTTGATAAGAAGCAAGCCTGCATCGGATGAGAGATCTCCTCCATCAAAATTTATTTTAATCTGTCTATTGCTTTCTAAGGCTAAGGTGTTTACAATACTCATAAAGGGCTCCTTTGTTTGGGATTGTTAAGACTTTGAACACCTTAATTTTACCACAAATGGATGCTCTTTTTTCATTCACTTGATAGGTGAAAAGCAATATTCAGTTAAAATACAGTAACTATGTGGCTTTCAGCCACTTTCACGGCTGATCCGTGAATAATCTAGGTTTAATATTGTCTTCTTCATTTGGTCCGTTCTCTCTCACCCCCTCTCGTCCTCTGTTGCGAACAGGTATTCTAATGTGTGTTCTGGGAAAAAGTGATCTCTAATTCTCACACATTCTGAATATTCCCACGGCACTTTACCATTGAATCTCGAATGAATCGTTCTATATGAAACTCCCAGATATGTTGCAATTTCAAGGCGAGAGACTTTTTTTCTTTTCATCTCAGCCTCAAGATTATCAATTTTTACCGTGCACAACTTTTTCACCTCTTTCAAATTGCGTAATTATGCAATTCATACCTTTGCTATATTGCATTATTGCGCGAATGTCAACATATTATTTGCAGAATTTTGCAATTTTGTGTTTACTTTTTTGGCGCAATATTGTAATATCATCGTAGGAGGTATACACATGGATCAAAGAGCTGAATTACTACGGAAATTGATGGACTCAAAAAACATGAAGGTTTCTGATATTGTAAAGATATCTGGTCTTCCCTACTCTACAGTAAAAGCAATCTTAGAGCGTGGGGCAGAAAAAGCCGGTTATATAAATGTTTGTAAAATATGTAATGCTTTAGGAATTACCGCGGATGAATTGGAGCGAATGGTTGCAGAAAATAACTATCAACCTACCACCATCGCCGCCCACTTCGACGGTGACGATTTCACAGAGGATGAACTGGATGAGATCCGCCAGTTTGCTGAATTTGTTAAGAATAGAAAGAAATCATGATCCCCAGAAAGGAGACGCACATGACAACTACAGAATTTATTCAGTTCCTGATGGAACGTTTTCATATAGAATGGAAGCGCCGTGACCGCTCCGGAATCTACGGTCTCACTCAGCGCTTACTTGCTTATAACTCCAATAAAATCGAAGGCAGCACTCTGACGGAAGAACAGACGGCGTCTCTCTTTGATACCGGCACACTTCCAAAATCAGATGATTATTATCGTGCAAAAGATGTAGAAGAAATGAACGGACATTTCTTAATGTTCAATAAGATGTTAGAAACAATTGACCAGCCTCTCAGCCAGGAACTGATCAAACAGTTCCACTATGAACTGAAAAGCGGTGTCTTTGAGGATCGCGCCAACGGGTATGCGATCGGTGACTACAAGAAACGTCCGAACATTGTCGGTATGTATGAGACAGTTCTTCCAAGCAAAGTTCCGGAAGAAATGGGAAAACTGCTCTCCTGGTATTCCTCCCAGGATGTCACTCTTAAAATTCTGGCTGAATTTCATGTTCGCTATGAAAGCATTCATCCTTTCCAGGATGGAAACGGACGCACTGGTCGAATGATCCTTTTCAGGGAATGCCTGCGTCATAATCTTTCTCCGTTGATCATCGAGGCTGCTCACCGGCCGGAATATCTGGAAGCGTTGAAAGAATATCGTGAAAACGGATCCGTGGCAAAAATGTGTTCTCTATTCCATCTGGAACAGGATTATTATCGGAACCGCTGTCAGTATTTTATGGAGGAATAATTTTTACGGAGGCTCTTATGAATTCATACGAATATCTACAGGAAGAAGCCCGCGAAGATGGAGTCAATGTGATCGACTATCCTTTCGACAGCAACCGAATCCGCGGTCTGTAATGTGATGGTACGGTAGCTATCCGTCAGGATATGACCACGGTAGAAAAGTCCTGTGTTCTCGCGGAAGAGCTTGGTCACCACCGCATGACAGTCGGCAATATTTTAGATCAGAATGATGTGGCTAATCGCAAACAGGAACATCTTGCAAGGCTGTGGGCCTACGACCGTCGGATCGGACTCTCCGGGATCATCCTAGGATACCGGAACCATTGCCATAACTTGCATGAATTAGCAGAATGTCTGGAAGTGTCAGAAGAATTTCTGAATGAAGCCTTGGAATGCTACCGGGAAAAATATGGCTGCTACACAGAGCTGGATGGATATGTGATCATGTTTGAACCGCACTTGGCGGTGATGGAAAAGATATAGAACGAACCTTGAAAATAATATACTTACCCGGGGAACCGAAGGGGCGATTATGTCAGCCGCCGGACACGAAAGTGAAAGGAGGCTGGTGCTGATGGTTACATATTCTGATCTGTTTCAGTTTGTAATTATGCTTTGTGCTGTAATAACCCTCGTTGCTTATTTTACACACAAAAAATAGCGCCCTCGTCCTGGTAAGATAAGGCGCTATTTTTTAGGTTGATGCTTGCCGGCGGCTAGGTGTACTCTAGCTTTCGGCTCTCTCGTTAAGTATATTATACAGGTCCGGAAATAATTTGTCAAATCACATAAATAGAAAAACCGCCCGGTGTTACCAGCACCGAACGGATTTTCATAGATTTTCTCTTGCCGGATGCTCCGGAAAGATATAAATCAGACTTAAGACACCTGAATTATATCATCTTCCAGGCATCTCGGCAAGGGGTGTATTTTTTATACCTTTTTCTGGAGGTGTTATATGAAAAAATGTCGCTATTTACGTCCGGGTCTCCACCCAGGAACAGGCCGTTGAAGGATATTCCATTTCGGAGCAGATCGACCGGCTTACAAAATTCTGCGAAGCTCATTCCTGGAAGATCTATAAAGTATATACGGATCCGGGCTTTTCTGGCGGAAATATGAACCGTCCATCTCTCCAAAAGCTCTTTGCTGATTGCACACAAAAACGTTTTGATACCGTTCTTGTCTACAAACTGGAGCGATTATCCCGTTCCCAGAAAGATACCCTCTATATTATCGAGGACCCTTTTCCTTACAAACCATGTGGATTTCATCTCCATGTCGGAAAATTTTTGATACCAGTACCCCGTTTGGGCGGGCCATGATCGGAATTTTAAGTGTCTTCGCGCAGTTAGAGCGGGAACAAATTAAGGAACGAATGGCAATGGGACGGGAAGGACGGGCAAAGCAGGGAAAATGGCACGGCGGCGGAAATGTCCCAATCGGCTATGACTTTATTAACGACTATCTTATCCCGAACGAATACGAAGCAGCGCAGGTTAAACAGATCTTCGATCTGGCGATCCGCGGATATTCCTATTCTGATATTGCCCGCTCCATGTCTGGATACACTACCAAATATGGACCTTATAAAGTTGGTTATAATACGATTTCTTTAATACTGCAAAATCCTATCTACATTGGAAAGATAAAAACAAATACTGGATATATTAACGGGATCCACGAACCACTTATAGACGAAACCACATTTAATGAAGTTCAGAAAAAGGTTACCCAGATCGCTGAATACTACAAAAAAGAACATACCGGGCACTACGGTCAGTATCTTCTCTCTGGGCTATGCCGATGTGCTTCCTGTGGGGCCACATATTCTGCTCATTATGTAGGCACGAAAAAGCATCGCTATAAATATTACAAATGTCGTAATCGTGCTTACAACTGGCGTGATGGATCTCCAAAATGTATGTCTCCCAACATAAGAGTCGAGGTCTTAGACAATGCTGTTTTAAATGAAATCCGTCATCTCCAGCTGGATCCTGATTATTTTGATGAAGTTTCCAATTCCCCCGCTGCGGACTCTTCATCTCTTGTTGAAACATTAAATAAACGTCTGGAAAATATACAAAAGCAAATTGCCCGCACGATCAGGCTCTACTCGCTTGGTTCAGTCGAAGAAAAGGATATAGAAAATCAGCTGCAGATCCTCTATTCCGAAAGAGATACCCTCTCTCTTGAAATTGAGAATGCTACAGCTGATCAGAAAGATACTGCCGATTTCAAATGGAGATTTTGAGATTCATTGGACCTTTTAGGTTATGAGTGAATATCGTCGATCGCCTTACCAATATCATGTCTCATATACTTATTCTCAAATGATATCCATTCCGTAGCCTCATAAGCCTTCTTTCTGGCTTCCTTCAGATCTTTTCCGGTGGCGGTCACACCGAGGACACGGCCACCGTTGGTGACGATCTGACCGTTTTCGTTGAATTTTGTGCCGGAGTGGAAGACATAGTAATCGTCTTTTCCCTTGAACTTCTCAAGTCCCTCGATCGGGAATCCATTTTTTTATACTCTACCGGGTAGCCGTCGGACGCTAAGATCACACATACTGTCGCGCGGTCATTGTCGAACTTTAAGTCGACCTGATCGAGTGTTCCGTCGATACATGCCTCGAAGACGTCCACAATATCGTTTTCCAGTCTTGGGAGAACGACCTGCGCCTCCGGGTCACCGAATCTCGCGTTGTACTCCAGGACCTTCGGGCCGTCCGGGGTCAGCATGAGACCGAAGAAGATAACTCCCTTGAACGGTCTTCCCTCTGCCTTCATGGCGTCAACGGTCGGCTGGTAGATATATTTCTTACAGAACTCGTCGACTTCCTTCGTGTAGAACGGGCTCGGAGAGAAGTTGCCCATACCGCCGGTATTTAAGCCCTGGTCGCCGTCCTTCGCACGCTTGTGATCCTGGGCGGAGCTCATGATCTTCACAATATTTCCGTCCACGAAGGACAGTACGGATACCTCACGGCCTGTCATAAACTCCTCGATGACGATCTCATCACCCGCGGAGCCGAACTTCTTATCCATCATCAGGGTCTTAACGCCCTCTTTTGCCTCTTCCAATGTCTGGCAGATCAGAACGCCCTTTCCAAGCGCAAGACCGTCTGCCTTCAGTACGATCGGCATCTTTGCGGTCTCAAGATACTCCAGCGCCTTTTCCAGGTCTGTAAATGTCTCATAAGCCGCTGTCGGGATATTGTACTTCTTCATAAGGTCCTTGGAGAATGCCTTGGAACCCTCGAGGATCGCCGCATTCTTTCTCGGTCCGAATACACGGAGTCCCTCTTTCTCGAAGACATCAACGATTCCGCCTACAAGCGGATCGTCCATACCGATCACGGTAAGATCGATCTCTTTTTCTTTCGCGAAAGCAACTAATTTATCAAATTCCATGGCACCGATCGGCACGCACTCCGCTACTTCAGAAATACCTGCATTGCCCGGTGCACAGTAGATCTTATCGACCTTCTTGCTCTGTGCGACCTTCCATGCGATCGCATGCTCTCTTCCGCCGCTGCCAACGATTAAAACCTTCATTCGTTTTTCCTCCTGCTTATCAGTGAAGCCGTTCCTGTATACGCCCCGCGCAGCCAGGAACGGCTGTCTTCTATCCTGTATCAGATCTCTCCGTTTGCGATCATGTCGATGGCCTTCGGCAGGATCTTCCACTCTGCCTGTTCCATGACGCGGCGCTGAAGGACCTCCGGCGTGTCACCTTTTTCCACTTCAACAGCCTTCTGTAAGATGATCGGACCGGAATCCATTCCCTCGTCCACAAAATGTACCGTCGCACCGGTGATCTTTACACCTCTCCGAAGAGCAGCCTCATGGACCTTCAATCCGTAGAAGCCGACACCGCAGAAGGACGGAATCAAAGACGGATGGATATTGATGATCTTATTTCTGTATTTTTCGATCATGGCTGCCGGGATCTTCACGAGATATCCTGCCAGCACGATGAGGTCCAGCTCATAGGAATCGATTTTAGCAACCAGTGCCTCATTGAACTCCTCCCTGGACGCAAAATCCTTCGGGGAAAGACACTCAGCCGGAATCCCATGCTTTTTCGCGCGCTCCAAAGCAAACGCGCCTGCGTTGTTGCTGATGACGACCTCTACCTTCGCATTGCGGATCGTTCCCGCGTCGATGGCATCCAAGATCGCCTGAAGATTCGTTCCTCCGCCGGAAACAAGAACGCCGACTCTTAACATAAGGTCACTCCCTTTTCTCCTGCCTCGATGGATCCGATGATGTACGGGATATCTCCTGCTGCCTTCATGGCTGCCATCGTTGTGCGGACATCTTCCTCAGCGACTGCAACGACCATGCCGATTCCCATGTTGAAGGTATTGTACATGATCTTCTCATCGATCTCGCCCTTTTTCTGCATCAGCGGGAAGATCGGCGGGATCTGGTAGCTGTCTTTATGAATCACAGCGCGGACGCCATCCTTAACATACGCGGAACTTCTCGTAGAAGCCGCCGCCTGTCGATGATTGGCGTGCATGCCTTTACGGTAACGCCTGCTTTTTTCACGTTCTTAAAGCTTTCACATAGATTCTTGTCGGAGCGAGAAGTGTCTCACCAAGAGTCTTTCCAAGCTCGTCGTAATATGTATTTAAGCCCTCCGCAGTCATCTCTTTCTCAAATACCCTGCGGACAAGAGAGAAACCGTTGGAGTGAACGCCTGTGGAAGCCATTCCGATCAGCACATCACCCGGCTGAAGATTCTCGCCTGTGATCATATCCTTTTTATCGCAGACGCCAACGGAGAAACCTGCAAGGTCATACTCATCCTCTGCCATAAGACCCGGATGCTCTGCGGTCTCACCGCCGATCAGGGCAGCTTCAGACTGGAGACAGCCTTCCGCAACACCTTTTACGATATCCGCGATCTTTTCCGGATAGTTCTTGCCGCATGCAATATAGTCTAAGAAGAATAACGGCTCACTGCCTGCACACGCGATATCGTTGACACACATGGCAACTGCGTCGATACCGATGGTGTCATGCTTGTCCATGATCATCGCAAGTTTCACCTTTGTTCCACATCCGTCAGTACCGGAAAGAAGGACCGGCTCCTCCATATCTTTGATCTTTGCGAGGGAGAATGCACCGGAAAATCCGCCAAGACCTCCTAAAACTTCCTCACGCATGGTCTTCTTACATGCTCTTTCATCAGTTCTACAGACTTGTAACCAGCCATCGATATCAACTCCGATTTCTTGTAATCCATATGTATTTCCTCCTGGAGAATCTTATGTTCTCGGACATTCTCTGCACATTCTGCATGTT
>ENA-OQBD01001573-OQBD01001573.1-human-gut-metagenome-genome-assembly--contig:-NODE-1573-length-10416-cov-3.141899_pt1 | contig 10416 bp, 9 predicted proteins | sample MGYA00242742_ERZ504543 | MGnify/ENA primary metagenome ERZ504543 (study PRJEB26092, sample SAMD00036239) | human gut metagenome | host: Homo sapiens | study: EMG produced TPA metagenomics assembly of... | reverse complement strand
GCCCATTCTAATATAGCTTATTGTACATTTTTACATTTTACTAGTCTTGCGAACTAAAGGATGCGAAACAGGCACTCGTAGACTAATAGGCACATACACGGACATTGACAGACATAAACCAACACAGACCGATTTGCCTCATACGGCTTGCGATACCTTTGTCATGCTTTCGAAAACAAGGTAATTCATTTAATCATCTTTTAAAATTTAGAAATTATGGCAGTAAAGTACAGATTGATCGAGAGAAAGAACTTGGGTAACGACAAGACAGAAACACCCAAGAAACAGTATGCGCAAGTGATCTATGGAGATCTTGTAGAGTTCGAGACTTTCCTCGAGGAAGTGGCAGATGGAAGTGGAGTAGGCTCCGCCCAAGTCAAGGCGGTACTCGACCGTATCAATATCGTGTTGAAACGAAATCTCGCGCAAGGGCGCAGGGTGAATGTAGGCGAATTGGGCAATTTCCGTTTTGGGGTAGGCTCTACGGGAACCCCTACCACCGAGGAATTTACCACCAGCTTGATCAAAGAACCTAAAGTTGTCTTTAGCCCCGGAAAGGCCTTGAGAATAGCTAAGAAACTCACTAATTTCGAGAAAAAGGAACTCTCCGAACCGCAAAGCGGGGGTAGCCAAGACAGCGAAAGCCCTGACGAGATCTAAAATCTCAATCTCTATTCGCAGTGGATTTATGCTTTCAATACGTAAATCCACCGTATTGTTTCCAATATAAAACAAATCATCCCCATTTTATCGAGAGGAAGTAATAAATAAACTAATGGTGGTAGGAAATACCAAAACAAAAAGCAAGCGGATGTGTTTCTATATCTTAAACGTATGATGATTATCACTCGAGACGAGAAACGAACCATCCAAGTCCAAGAGAGAACGATCGAGGTAGTCCCTATCTGGGAATGGATTCTCACGCCTTCCCCGCATAAATCCTCCGTATAATATCCACCACCTTCATACCTTCCAAGACGTTGGTCGTTATGATCTCGCCGGGGGCGCCGGAAAGGACATTGACCACGTTACGGATCACGAAGTTGTGGTTTTGAGCGGAGCCTTTGTAAGGGCCATAATCATTGCCGGGGTTGGTAGGGGCCAATTCCGGCATCTCATAATCCTTGATATGGCAATATTCTACCTCATTCATATATTGACCGCCGATTTTCACGCTGCCATTCTCGGCCACGATCAGCATGCTACTTTCCAGATTCTTGTCCCATACCGCCGTAGAGTAGCTCAAACTGCCCATTCCACCGTTCACGAAATTAAAATTCACGAAACCGGAATCCTCAAAGGCGGTCAGTTTCTCGTGGTTGAAGTCGGCGAAACGGGTCTGGATATTACAGATATCCCCGAATAACCAGTACATAATGTCGATGAAATGGGAGAATTGGGTGAATAAGGTACCACCATCCAAGGCAGCGTCGCCATGCCATCCTCCAGGTTTATAGTAGCGTTCATCACGGTTCCAGTAGCAATTCAGCTGCACCATATAAATCTGGCCTAATTTTCCGGACTCAACCATCTCCTTGATCCAGACCGAAGGCGGGGAATATCGGTTTTGCATTACGCAAAATACCTGCTTACGGAATCTCAACGAGATATAAACCACTTTCTCGGCATCCGCCAAGGTCAAGGCCATAGGCTTTTCTATGACCACATGATGTCCGCTCTCTATCGCTTGGATCGCCATCTCGGCATGTAAGCCGTTAGGTGTACAAATATTCACCACATCTATATCCAATCCCAAACGGAATAGTTCATCTATATCCCGGGCGAAAGGGACCGCATAAGCCTCGATCCCCAGCTCCTCTTTCGGACGGATATCACATAAAGCGACCAACTCCGCTCCTTCATCCCGGGTAATCATCTCGGCATGACGCTTACCTATATGACCACAGCCGATCACGGCGAAACGTATCTTCTTATTCATAAAACACTCTTTATAGATTCTATAATATAGGCCTGCTCCTCTTCTGTCATCTCCGTATGAATCGGCAAGGATAATACGGATCGGCTCAAGCGAGAAGCGACATTCAAATCCCCGGAAATCCGGCATCGACCCCTCATCACCTCTTGCTCCTGCAAAGGCAATGGATAATAAATCATAGAAGGAATGCCTCGTTCTTTTAACGCAGCTTGTACTTGATCCCTCTTTTCTACAGCTAGCTGTACCGTATATTGATGATAAACATGCGATGAAAAGGCTGATTTTAGTGGTTTGCGTACAGCATCCAATCCGGAAAAGGCAGCATCGTATCTAGCAGCCACTTTACAACGAGCGGCGGCAAATTCATCCAAATACCGAAGCTTAACATCTAAGACAGCGGCCTGCAAGGTATCCAAACGGGAGTTGCAGCCCACCAAAGCATGATGATATTTTACCTTTTGCCCATGATTGGCGATCATTCGCAGTCGTTCGGCCAATCGTGCGTCGGAAGTAAACATCGCCCCACCATCACCATAACAAGCCAACGGTTTCGAAGGGAAGAAGGAGGTCGTTCCTATAGAGGCGATCGTACAGGCTTTCTTCACCGTTCCATCCGAGAAAGTATAATTAGCACCGATGGACTGGGCATTATCCTCGATCACATATAGATTATGACGGCTGGCGATACGCAAGATCGGTTCCATATCACAACACTGGCCAAAAAGATGAACTGCGATAATAGCTCTCGTCTTTTCAGACAAGGCATCTTCTATCTTTTCCGGGTCTATATTGAATGTACCGGGATCTACATCCACTAATACCGGCACTAGGCCAAGAGCCAAAGCGACCTCAGCCGCGGCGATATACGTAAAAGCAGGAACGATCACCTCATCGCCCGGATGTAAGTCTAATGCCATCAAGGAGATTTGCAAAGCATCCGTACCGTTGCCGCACGGGATCGCATAAGGAATACCTAAATAATCTGATAAATGGTTACAAAATCCCTTCACCTGAGGGCCATTGATAAAGGCACAAGCATCTATCACCGTTTGCATGGCGGGATTGATCTCGCTACGCAAACGTTCATACTGCCTCCGCAGATCTACCATCTGTATCTGTTTCTCTAGCATCTTATCCATTCAAAAAATAGGGCTATCCCGTCGTTAAAACGAAATAGCCCCCTCATTATTGCGTTTATCTTATTATTTCACCTCGCTACCCGGTTTCACCTCTTTCTCCGGGGTGATAACGGCCAGCTTTCCATCGAAATTCTCGGCGGAGAGAATCATGCCCTCGGAAACAATACCTTTCAGCTTACGGGGAGCTAAGTTAGCGATGAAGCAAACTTGCTTGCCTACCAATTCCTCGGGTTTATAATGCTGGGCGATACCCGACACGATCGTGCGTTTCTCCAGGCCATCGTCGATACGGAACTGAAGCAGCTTATCCGCTTTCGGAACCTTCACACATTCCAGAACCGTACCCACACGGATATCCAGTTTCATGAAATCATCGAACTCGATATTCTCACGGATCGGTTTCGCCTTATAATTCGCTTCCTCATTCGCTTTCTTCGTATCCAATAATTTCTGTACTTGGGCCTCGATCACGCTATCCTCTATCTTCTCGAACAACAACTCTGCCTTGCCCAATTGATGACCGGCCTCCAATAGATCCGTAGCACCTAGGCGATTCCATCCCAACGGCTCTACATTCAGCATCTTATTCAGTTTCTCCATGCTAAACGGCAAGAACGGCTCAAAAGCGATCGCCAGATTAGCCGTAATCTGCAAAGCGATGTTCATGATCGTAGCGACACGAGGCATATCCGTCTTCGCCAACTTCCAAGGCTCCATATCAGCGAGATACTTATTTCCGATACGGGCCAGGTTCATCGCCTCTTTCTGAGCGTCACGGAAGTGGTAGGTATCCAACAGGCGTTCCACGTTCTCTTTCACATCTGCGAAATCCTTCAAGGTCTGGCGATCATAATCTGTCAACTCGCCAGCCGCCGGCACCTTACCCTCGAAATACTTATCCGTAAGGACTAACGCACGGTTCACGAAGTTCCCTAAGATAGCGACCAACTCATTATTATTACGAGCCTGAAAATCTTTCCATGTGAAATCATTATCCTTTGTCTCCGGCGCGTTGGCCGTCAAGACATAGCGCAACACGTCTTGCTTGCCCGGCATATCCACCAGATACTCGTTCAACCAAACCGCCCAGTTGCGGGAAGTAGAGATCTTGTCACCCTCCAAGTTCAAGAACTCGTTGGCGGGGACATTCTCCGGCAAGTTATAAGAACCTTCCGCTTTCAGCATGGAAGGGAACACGATACAATGGAACACGATATTATCTTTACCGATGAAATGGACCATTTTAGTCTCCGGATCCTTCCACCAAGTCTCCCAGCTATCCGGCAGCAACTCTTTCGTATTAGAGATATAACCGATCGGAGCGTCGAACCAGACATACAGCACCTTTCCTTCCGCCCCTTCCACGGGAACAGGGATACCCCAATCCAAATCACGACTCACCGCACGGGGTTGCAGTCCCATATCCAGCCAGCTCTTACACTGCCCATATACATTAGGTTTCCATTCCTTATGATCCTCCAAGATCCATTTACGCAAGAACGGCTCCCACTTGTCTAAAGGCAGATACCAATGCTTCGTCTCACGCATCACCGGCTTGCTGCCACTGATAGCGGATTTCGGATCGATCAAATCCGTCGGGCTAAGAGACGTACCGCAAGCCTCGCACTGATCGCCATACGCCTTCTCGTTTCCACAATGCGGACAAGTACCCGTGATATAACGGTCGGCCAAGAATTGCTTCGCCTCCTCATCGTAGTATTGCTCGCTTGTTTTCTCGATGAATTCACCTTTATCATACAATGTACGGAAAAAAATCCGAGGCCATCTGATGATGCGTAGCGGAAGTAGTACGAGAATAGATATCAAACGTGATACCGAACTCCTCGAACGATTTCTTGATAATACCGTGGTAACGATCCACCACATCCTGCGGCGTGATCCCCTCCTTCTTCGCTCTCAACGTGATGGGTACCCCATGTTCGTCCGAACCACCAATCATCAACACTTCCTCCCCCTTCAAACGAAGGTAACGGGCATAAATATCAGCAGGCACATATACCCCGGCCAAATGGCCGATATGCACCGGTCCGTTCGCATACGGCAACGCCGTAGTAATCAGCGTTCTCTTAAAATGTTTTTCCATACCTTGTGTTCTCTTTTTGAGGGGCAAAGGTACGGAATAATTTGGTTAGATAAAAAAGATTGGAATATCATTCAAGGATGGATATATTCCTCTTTCGATCGCATAGTATATATTGCCGATCAAGACATAATAGAATAATCAACAAATGTCTCATGTCTTGTCCTTTACATTAGAGATTAATAACTTCCCATGTCTTACAAACTTTTCCTGCCGCTATATACACCACATACGCTCGCATGCGGTAAGCGGGGAATTGCCGATTGATATCAGCGGCATATCTTCTCACCTGATCGGCATCTTCGGGACGAACGACCTTCAAGGCCTCTACCATGGTAGCGTCTTTCGCCTTGAAATACTTGAACTCCACCACCCGGCAATCGTTGTGGAAGGCGGTGCCCGATATGCCCGTCAATACCAGATCCGCACGGCCGCTTGGCAAGTTCTGCTCCACGGCGAAGGTATAGCAGTTGCTCAAGTAACGACTCAGTACCTCGTAGAAAGAGCAACGAATAAAGTTCTCGTTGATCTTGTCGAATACTTGCGCCGGGAACTGGCCGAGATATTCCTTGAAATAATTTTCCACAAGCGGCTCCAGCTTCCGATGATCCATAAACAGGCGATAAGCGGGAACAAAACAGCGAGCGTCATCGCTAATCTGATTCAACTCGTTGTAATAATTCATGTAGATGCTCTGAGCGGTCAAGTTGGGAAGCACCATCACATAATTATCTTTCAACGTTGTCATGCCCAAGTAATATAGACTGACGGGGTAAAAATCCGGATCGAAGAACTTCTGCTTATTGAACTTACTCCTAAGATCCGGTTGAGAGTAGATCAACTCGCCATCGATCACCAAGGCATCCAGCATCTCTTTCGCATTCTCCAAGGTGATGGTAAGGCGGCGGATCCAATTCACGTCCGTTCGAAGGTTCTCGTCCACCATCTCATCGGGGACACCACCGGACAGCTCGGCGAAGTTCTTGAAAAAATAAGTCAATATAGTGGAATTAAATAACGGATGCGCGTTGGGCAGAAAGCGATAGCCATCATAGTTGTTTACGATAAGCGTCCACAGCTCGTCGAAACGATCCTCATTATTGCCATATTTACGAATAACATAGCGCAGGTATTCGGCAGCCTCCTCATGATTGAAACCCAACATCTCCGTGAAGTCAGGCTTCAAGGTAAGAATTTCGGCGATATTATAGCCGCTCGTCAAGTCATCCATCGTAACAGGCAGCACACCCGTACAAAAGCAAGTACGGATACTTCCCTCGCCGATACCCGCCTTGATAGCCTTGAAGAAGGTACGCAAGAAGCTCTCGCCAGTGGTGACAGACTCGTAAAGCGGGTCCTTATAGGCCGTGAGCAATTGGTTGGTGAAATTATCGTACTCATCAATAAGGATATAAACCTTGGGCAAGCCGCGCATACGGACATAAGCCAACGCCTCCTCCAGCATCTTGGTGGCATTACCTCTCACTGAGAACTTAAAATCACCGAAAAGATCACGGTTATGCTCTACCATGATCTCCACGGGGGAACAATTCAGATCATTAAAATTCTGCTCTAACCCGTCCATCGTGCTATCCATCACCATCTTCGAGAAGTCGTAGCGGATAATCATGTATTGGTTATGCTCCGGCGTAGGATTGGTCCCGATCCAAGTCCCCCCAAAAAGTTCCTCAAAGCGATGAGACTTACTGCGATCGTAGTAATGGGCGAGCATAGAGACCAACAAGCTCTTACCAAAACGCCGCGGACGCAGAAACACCGGAGCCTTATACCGCTCCAAATAAGGGATAAACCGAGTTTTATCCACATAATAAAAGCCACGTTCGCGTATTTCAGCGAAATCAGCCACGGCATAGGGAATGGTTATCTGAGGTATCATAAGATCTTCCTTTCTTTTTGATGTATACTGACAAACTTAGATAAAAATCTCCAATTCTTATACCTGTTCGCTAAGAAATCTTCTTTTATCAAGAAAAGGTAAGGAATAATTTGCGAATAACGGTTGGGACACGAGGGATGGAATCCAGTTCTTCCGCACTGTCTTTCACGAACCAACATACAAGCTGCTCCAGTTTTGGGATAAATGGAAAACAAAATACAAGACTGTTACAAGACGGAAAAACCGTATTTAAAAGTGCGATGGACACTGGCGTCAATAATCGTATTCAGGAATGAAAAATGTACAAATGCATTGATGATATAGAATCCGATTGACCAAAGCAACATTCCAAAGGTATCATTCAGCAAGTATACAAGAGCAGTTCTTTTACCATTTTTATTCGCTCCGATTGCGGAAATCAGAACCGGGCAGGAAGCTCCGACACCGATACCGAGGATAATCGGAAATGCACTGGAAAATGTAAGCAGTCCTGTTACAGATAAAGCCTGCAATACACCGACTGTTGCTGAGGCACTCTGCAGGATGGCGGTAAATACAATACCTACCAGGATACCAATGACTGGGTTTGAAAATGTTGTTAACAGATCCATAAATACTTTGCTTTCTCGAAGCGGTGCGACGGCTCCGCTCATGGTCTGCATACCAGTCATGAGGATCGCAAATCCAAGCATGATGTCCCCCGATATTCCGGTGGACGGTTCTTTTGCTCGCCATTCTAAGAATAATACCGATAACTGCTACAACCGCAGCGATTGTGGCAGATGACAGGATACTTGCAATTCCGTTAGATCCTTCTATATAAGAAAGACATAAGATCCAACCGGTAATACTGGTTCCGATGTTGGCTCCCATGATGATACCGATGGCCTGGCGAAGCTTCATCATACCAGAGTTAACAAAACCGATAACCATGACAGTCGTTGCTCCGGAAGACTGGATAACGCTTGTAACGGCTGTACCAAGTGCGACTCCCTTCAGTGGCGTATTGGTCATTTTGTATGAGAAATGATTCCAGTTTATTACCGGCAACCAGTTTGAGTCCATCCCCCATCAAAGACATACCGAACAGGAATAAAGCAACTCCGCTTAACAATGACAATACCATAGAAAATATTCCCATAATTTCTCCTTTGTCGTCAGTTATTTACATACACTTAACTTTCTTTTTAAATTTTCTTAACACTACCTTTCTATTATGTCACGTTAAAACCAGAATTACAATTTAATCTTATTGAAAGAATAAAAAAATGTAAGATTATACAAAAAAATACCTGCTCACAGGGAACAGGTATGACAAAATCATGAGATATTTTACTTGAAAACAGGTTGCTTTACTATAGCAATGTTGATATATTTTTAATGCGTCAGAATCTTTACAGATGTATCTTCATATCCTTGCGCCAATGAAAATATATCCTTTAATCCATCTGTGATGTAAACAGTTCCATCGGTTGCTACGAACACGGCTTCGAAATTATCACTTTTCGCCCAGAGGTCATAGGCTTTATCCAGACCCATAACAAATAGCGAAGTGGAGAGGGCATCGCAAATTTCTCCTTTGTCCCCTACGACTGTGACGGACAGAAGCCCGCCCTTGGCAGGGTGTCCGGTAGCAGGATCCATAATATGCCAGTAAGTATGCCCGTCCTGTTCAAAATAACGCTCATTTCCAGATGCTTCGTCATATTGGATCTGTGTGTAATCTACTTTAGTCAGAAGCGTCTGAATTGTCTCCTCGTCAGGAACCTGATAGCTTCCGGTTGTAAATCCCCCATGCTTTTACGATTGGGTGATGGAAAATATCCAGAGCACCGTTGGTACGCCGGCACATTTTCAAGAGCATTTTTTCATCAGAGTGTCAGCTTCACCGCTTAGAATTCCGGAACCATTTTCATTGATTTTATAAATCTCACTGTCAGAATCTGTGACAGACACTTTCTTTTCCAGATCTGTGATAACATTCTGTGCGTCCTGTAAAAGACTTTTATCACCGTAAATACGAAAATCCATAGTCGTATCCATGGCGAAAAATGTATCTGAAACCGGCTCAGATGTTGATTCCTGAGCCTGTTTGGAACATCCACATATTAATATTTAAGCATAAGTAACACAGGTATGCACTTTTTCATGTCACGTCTCCTTAGAGTAAAATAAAACGAAATAATATTGTTACAATGTAAATTATAAAATAAATAAAGATATATATATGTTTAATTAAGAACAATTATCAATAAATTAATATAAAATTGACAGTTATGGGAATTATTGGTAGCATTTTGTATTGCAGTTAGAATCTACTAACAAGGCTTTGATTAATATAGCATGAAAGGAGGATTACGGCAATATATTTTGTGTGATTAAAACGAAAAAAATTATCAACAAAATTCAGAAAATAATGAAGGAGAGACAAATGAAAAAGAATTGGAAAAGAATTGCATCACTGTTTCTGTCAGTGTTACTTTTACTGTCCATGACAGTTACACCTGTAATGGCAGCAGAGGGGAAAGCAGCACCGACGGAAGTAAAATCATGTACAAGTAGTGGTTTATGGACCACAGTTTTGAATTTGGAATTTGAAGACACGACCTGGATGAATGCAATTGATGGTGTCACAGTTAATGAAGAAGCATATAAAAAACAACCAATCAGCAGTTTTGGTTCAGATACGAAAATCTGGGAAGTTGGAAATGTGATTGGTGGGGTGTATGGAAGCTATACAGCGCTGAAGCTTGCAATTCCAAGTGATCTTACATTCCCTGCAACGGTCAAAGTTACGGCAAAGGGATATCATGATTTAACAGTAGAAATTGCAAAAGAAACAGTAAGCTATAATGATGTGTACACAGCAACTGTAAAGAAAGATACAACTGGCGGAAATACAGAGGCTACATACACAGCGATGGCAAAGAAAGCTTCTAACGGTACGGTAGCACTGGATAAAGATAAAGACCTGAAAGCAGGAGATACAGTGACTGTAACAGCAACACCGGATAAAAACTACGAGATTGATGCAGTGACAGTAACAACTGAGAACAATAAAAATGTTGACGTGACCGGTTCTGGAGAAACTTATACATTTACAATGCCGGCAGAAAATGTCACAGTATCCGCGACATTTAAGGAGAAAGCACCGGTACAGAATGGTGTAATTGAATTAAGCCAGGTCAGCATTGGAACAGATTACTTTGGGAATAACTGGGAACTTGAATTCAAAAATGCAGATGGTTAATGTAGGGAAAATTACAGATGTGAAGGTAAATACTACAGCATGGGAAGAGAAGTCCTATAGCTTGTCAGCAGGTGGAGCTACAAAAAAGGATAC
>ENA-OQBD01001571-OQBD01001571.1-human-gut-metagenome-genome-assembly--contig:-NODE-1571-length-10420-cov-2.072768_pt1 | contig 10420 bp, 12 predicted proteins | sample MGYA00242742_ERZ504543 | MGnify/ENA primary metagenome ERZ504543 (study PRJEB26092, sample SAMD00036239) | human gut metagenome | host: Homo sapiens | study: EMG produced TPA metagenomics assembly of... | reverse complement strand
CTCATCACCAGGATGATAGAAGTCAGTTACTTTGTAGCAGAACTCAGCTTCGTCACTTAATACGAGGAAGCCGTGTGCAAAGCCTTCGCTTATATAGAACTGCTTCTTGTTCTCTTCTGTAAGTTCTACGCCAAACCATTTGCCGTATGTCTTAGAACCTGCACGAAGGTCAACAGCAACATCAAATACGCTTCCTTTGATTACACGTACAAGCTTTCCCTGAGGAAATTCTTTCTGGAAGTGTAAGCCACGAAGAACACCCTTAACAGAGCGTGACTGGTTATCCTGAACAAATACCATATCAAGACCGGCTTCGTGCATATCATTCTGATTGTAAGTTTCCATAAAATATCCGCGGTTATCACCGTGAACAGTAGGTTCTATTATATAAAGTCCTTCAATATCGCAAGGAGTTACTTTAATCTGTCCCATAGTTATTACCTTTCTTTGATTAATCTAAAAATACTGCCACCTGACAGATAAAAATAAATTGTCAGGTGGTATATAAAAATATATTAATTATCGGTTAGAATACATTTTCTCATAGTAGTTCTGGTATTCGCCTGAGATGATAGTTTCCCACCATTCCTTGTTGTCAAGATACCACTGGATTGTCTTCTTTATGCCGTCTTCAAACTTAGTTTCTGGTAACCAGCCAAGTTCGTTGTGGATTTTAGAAGGGTCGATAGCATAACGCATATCGTGTCCCTTACGGTCGCCAACGTGAACGATAAGTGATTCTGGCTTGCCAAGTTCTTTACAGATAAGCTTAACGATGTCAATATTTCTCTTTTCATTATGTCCACCGACATTGTATACTTCACCGACACGTCCTTTGTGAATGATAAGGTCAATAGCCTTGCAGTGGTCTTCAACATAAAGCCAGTCACGGACATTAAGACCTTCACCATATACAGGAAGTGGCTTATCATTAAGAGCATTGGCAATCATAAGAGGAATAAGCTTTTCTGGGAAGTGGTATGGTCCGTAGTTGTTAGAACATCTGCTTATAGTTACAGGAAGTCCATAAGTTCTGTGGTAAGCTAATACTAAAAGGTCAGCACCAGCTTTTGATGAGCTGTATGGGCTTGATGTATGTATAGGTGTTTCCTCTGTGAAGAAAAGGTCAGGTCTGTCAAGTGGAAGGTCACCGTATACTTCATCAGTAGATACCTGATGATAACGCTTAATTCCGTACTTTCTGCACGCATCCATAAGAACAGCAGTACCTTTGATGTTAGTGTCAAGGAATACTTCCGGGTTCTCGATAGAACGGTCAACGTGTGACTCGGCGGCAAAGTTTACAACCATATCTGGGTGTTCTTCTTCAAAAAGCTTGTATACAGCTTCTCTGTCAGTAATACTTTCCTTAACAAATCTGAAGTTAGGATTATCCATTACAGGAGCAAGTGTTGAGAGATTGCCTGCGTATGTAAGGCAGTCAAGACAGATAATTCTGTAATCTGGATATTTCTTTAACATATGGAAAATGAAGTTGCTTCCGATAAATCCGGCACCGCCGGTAACAATAATATTCATATATAATCCTCGTTTCTGTGCACATATTAATAATTAAAATGGTGTAGTGTGCGCTACACACCAAATGATAATATATTCTAGCTATGAAGTACGTCAATATATTTGCCGTCAAGCACATCTTTTAAATACTGTCCGTACTGGTTTTTCTTTAAGACTTCATAAGTCTTAAGTACGTCCTCTTTAGTTATCCAGCCGTTAAGATAAGCTATCTCTTCAAGGCAGGCTATTTTACGGTGCTGATGTGTTTCAATTGTCTTAACGAAGTTAGTAGCTTCAACAAGGCTTTCGTGAGTACCAGTGTCAAGCCAGGTAAAGCCCTGACCTAAAAGTTCTACATTGAGGTTGTTGTTCTCAAGATATATACGGTTAAGGTCTGTTATTTCAAGCTCACCTCTTGCAGATGGCTTTAAATTCTTCGCATACTCTACAACCTTGTTATCATAGAAGTAAAGACCTGTTACACAGTAATTGCTCTTAGGCTTGGCTGGCTTTTCTTCTATAGATATAGCCTTGCCGGCTTCGTTAAATTCTACAATACCAAATCTTTCAGGGTCATCAACGTAGTAACCAAATACTGTAGCACCTATGCCTTCTTCAGCGTTTTTAACAGCATTTTTGAGACGTTCCTTAAGTCCGTTGCCAGCGAATATGTTATCGCCAAGAACCATAGCAACAGTGTCATCACCGATGAATTCCTCACCGATAATGAAAGCCTGTGCAAGTCCGTCAGGTGATGGTTGTACAGCATAAGAAAGATTAACACCGAACTGGCTTCCGTCACCGAGAAGCTCTTTGAATCTAGGTGTATCCTGTCGAGTAGATATTATAAGAATATCACGAATTCCAGCAGTCATAAGAACTGACATAGGATAATATATCATAGGCTTATCGTATATAGGAAGAAGCTGTTTACTTGTTACCATTGTGAGTGGATAAAGGCGTGTGCCAGAACCACCAGCGAGAATAATACCTTTCATAGTCATTCCTCTTTTCTTAATAAATAGTGTGTTTTAAATAAATTAATACCTGTTTAGCAGATTAGTGCTTACTAAGCAGATTATAGTTTATTTAGTGTTAAAAATGGGAAAAAGCGCTTAAAGGCAGGAAAAACTGATAACAGGGATGAATATATATGAAGGAACAATATGAGGTAAAAAGATTAGATAGACCGGTCGACTGGACGGTGGATGTGCCGGGATCTAAGAGCATGACAAACCGTGCACTTTTGATGGCAGCTTTATCGGATGGTGAAGTGAAGTTAGAAGGAGTGCTGTTTTCTGATGACTCAAGGCATTTTCTGGAGAGTCTGGTATCTTTGGGCTTTATGGTAGATATCAATGAGTCGGAAAAGGCGGTTACTGTTTTAGGTTGTGGTGGAAATATTCCCAAGAAACAGGCAGTGATCAATGTCGGAAGTGCCGGGACAGCCGCCCGTTTTCTGACGGCAATGCTTGGTTTTTCCGATGGGGAATATACGATTGAAGCTTCAGAGCAGATGAAAAAAAGACCGATGCAGGAGTTATTTTCACTGCTCACCGGAGTTGGTGCAAAGATTACTTATCTGGAAACAGAAGGACATTTGCCGGTGAAGATTTGTGGACGGAGAAATCCAAAAGCTGACACAGATCAGACAAAGGCAGATGGAACCCCACTGCAGTTGTCACTTGACATCAGCAAGAGCACTCAGTTTTTAAGTGCACTTTTGCTTATCTCACCGATGATACCGCAGGGATTAGACATCCACATTACAAGTGAGAAAACAGACGGTTCCTATATCCGCATCACAAGAAAAATGTTAGCGGACGCGGGTGTGGAAGTAAAATATGACGGAAAAAATTATCGGATCGATCCGAATGCCGTCTATCAGAAAAAAACATTATCAGATCGAACCGGATGTTTCGGCAGCGTGTTATTTTTATGCGGCAGCTGCGATCACAGGCGGCAGGACACTTGTAAAACATGTGCATAAGGACAACAGCCAGGGCGATATGAAGTTTTTGGATGTGCTTGCACAGATGGGCAGTACCGTCACAGAAAAAGCAGACGGGATTGAAGTGACCGGACCCGCTGAAGATACACTAAAAGGAATTGAGATCGATATGAACGATTTTTCAGATCAGGCATTGACTCTTGCTGCAATGGCACCGTTCTGCAAATCCGATGTGCATATCACCCACATCGGACATATCCGTGGACAGGAATGCGACCGCCTCCATGCCATGTCAGAGGAACTGACCAAACGCGGAATCACATGTACCGAAGAACCGGATGCCATCACAATAAAACCAGGAATCCCGTCCGCTGGCATTGTGTCAACCTATGAAGACCACCGCGTTGCCATGTCATTTGCCCTCCTAGGTTTGAAAGTGGATGGAATCGTGATAGACAACCCATCCTGCTGCCGCAAAACCTTCGAGAACTATTTTGATTTATTGGATCAATTATCCGGTAAAGACAGATGATATTTTCATACATGTAAAAACAGCCAAAGCGAAGCTCTCCAAAACAGTAAATTCGCATGGAAAGCTTTCCATGCGCTCACAGCCTTTACCAGAGTTTCGCCCCCATTTCATATAAAGAAAAAAGGAGATTATAAACAATGTACGAACTACTAAAACAGGAAGGCCGCGCCAAACGCGGAATCCTGCACACCGTCCACGGTGATATACAGACCCCGGTATTCATGAACGTCGGCACCGTTGCCGCCATCAAAGGCGCCGTATCCACCGAGGACTTAGAGCAGATCAAATGCCAGGTGGAACTTTCCAATACCTATCATCTGCACGTCCGCACCGGGGACAAACTGATCCGCGAAGTTGGCGGACTCCATAAATTCATGTCATGGAACCGTCCAATCCTCACAGATTCCGGCGGATTTCAGGTGTTCTCCCTTGCCGGGCTGCGCAAGATCAAGGAGGAGGGAGTTTATTTCCATTCCCACATTGACGGTGCAAAAAATTTTCATGGGACCGGAAGAGAGCATGCAGATCCAATCGAACCTTGGTTCTACGATCGCAATGGCGTTTGATGAATGTGCTCCCGCACTTGCAGACAGAAGCTATGTGGAGGCTTCCGTGGCGCGGACAACCAGATGGTTAGAGCGATGTAAAACCAAAATGCAGCAGTTGAACGCCGAGGAGGGAACGGTCAACTGTCATCAGATGTTATTTGGAATCAACCAGGGGGCTATCTATTCGGATATCCGTATTGATCATGCAAAACGTATCTCAGAACTGGATTTAGACGGCTATGCAGTCGGTGGACTTGCGGTCGGCGAGACGCATGAGGAAATGTATCATATTTTAGATGAAACCGTTCCGTATCTGCCACTTCACAAACCAACCTATCTGATGGGAGTCGGCACCCCGGCAAATATTTTAGAGGGGGTAGAGCGCGGAGTTGATTTCTTTGACTGTGTATATCCGACCAGAAATGGACGCCACGGTCATGTGTATACCAATCAGGGAAAAATTAACCTGTTTAACCAGAAATATGAAAAAGATATGCGTCCGATCGAGGAAGGCTGCGGATGTCCGACCTGCCGCCGTTACAGCAGGGCGTATGTGCGCCATCTGTTAAAGGCAAAAGAAATGCTTGGCATGAGACTCTGCGTGCTCCACAATTTGTATTTTTACAATACGATGATGGAAGAGATCCGCGATGCTATCGACGAGGGCAGATTCCATTCTTATAAGGAAGAAAAGCTGTACGGTATGGGACAGATCAACCGCGAGAAAGAAAAACAGAACGGCTAAAAATAAATTAATCATAAAATTTGGTAAGTGCTTGTCTAAAAAGCCCATTTTGTGTATTATGTATTGTAATGTCTATTAAATTTAGGAGGAACTGAGAAGATGTCAAATTTTTAGCATCCACTTCATCCGCATCCACAGCAGCAGGCTGGGGCGGTATGATTATCTGGTTAGAGTTTTATTTGGTTTCATGTACTTTTTCATGATCCGCCCGCAGCAGAAAGAAGCAAAGAAGAAAAATGCAATGCTGTCAGAACTTGCGGTCGGTGATACCGTACTGACAACAAGCGGATTTTACGGTACTGTGATCGATATCGCAGATGATACCGTGATCGTTGAGTTCGGCAACAACAAGAACTGCCGTATCCCGATGCAGAAAGCTGCAATCTCCGCAGTGGAAAAACCGGAAGAAGCAATGGAGAAATAAGTGTAGTACCAGAAAGCCTGTTATGTGTGGATGAGAAAACATAACAGGTTTTTCTTTATAGGAGTAGAATATTTATGGAATTTATATTCTGCTGCCTGACAGAAAAGTTTTAGAGGGGCAGAAGATGAAATTAAATACGATAGGGATTGCATTGTCGTATTATCGGGAGAAGTATGGATTGTCCATGACACAGGTTTGTGAAGGAATCTGTTCACCAGCGACGATATTCCGGATTGAAGAGGGATATCGTGAGGTGGATTCATTAGTCAGTGCGACATTGTTGTCAAGAATAGGAAAGCAGGTTCTTGAATTTGAATTGTTATTGAATGAGAAAGATTACAACTTGTTCCGGTTACGAAAAGATATCCATCGGAATTTAGAAGAGAAAAATCTGGATACAGCGGAGAAACTGTTACAGAGTTATCAAAGTGTAATGCCAAAAAAACAAGTGCTTCATGAACAATATTATCTCTGGGGAAAGGCAGAACTGTTACAGAAACGTGGTGCATCAAAAGAAGAAATCAAGGCTGTATTAAATGAGGCGATACTTTTGACAAAACCTTTTTTTGGAAAGAGGAAAAATACTTCTGATTTATACAGTGAAATGGAGATAAAACTTTTTTTGGGGCTGATTCAGTTTTCGGAAGATATTTCATGGAAAGAGGCAGAATTGAAAAGAATGCTGCTTTTTATAAGAAAGTATGATTCGAAAAAAATCAAGGAACAGGCTGAAATGTCCATTCTGAAAGAACTTGCCAGCATACAGGAAGAAAAAGGAGATGCACAAAAGGAACTGGAATATATTGAACAGGCATTAACACTGGTAAAAGAAAGCAGAACGATGCGTGGGCTGGCAGAATTGCATTTTAAGAAGGCAGGACTGTTAAAAGAGCTGATGCAGAGAAACAAGGACATGCAGCAGAAATATCAAAAACAATGTCAGGTGGAACTTACGATGGCTTATTATACGGCACTTGTCATGGACAATGTGGAACTGGTGCAAAAAATAAAAACGACGGGTGACAGAGTGTAGAAAGAGGTGCCATATGGGAAATTATAATGTTGGTGATATGATACGGCTTTCAAGAATTGCAAAGAAAATGACACAGGAAGAATTAAGTGAGGGTGTCTGTTCTGTAGAAACACTTTCCAGAATTGAAAACGGAAAACATAAAGTGAAAAGTGATACATATCGGCAACTTATGGAGAAAATGTACCAGATCACAGAAAAAAATTATGCAGTGTGTGTCAGCAGGGATATGGAACTGATACAGGAAAGAGAATATTTTTGAGGATGCTATGGCAAAGCATGATTTTGAAAAAAGCAGACTTTTATATGGAGCAGATGAAAAAACTTGTTGGAAAAGACGCATCTACACAAAGATATATCCGCCGGGAAAGTACTTTTTTGGATTATTATATGCAGCGCATTACAGCAGAACAGCTTGTGGAAGCATTAGAAGAGCTTGCAGAAGAAGTTGTACCACAGTATAAAAAATTTCTTGACAGTGATGTGATATATCCTTTCCGGGAACAGGAGATTACACTTTTAAAGCGGCTGGCTGTGGCATATGGCAGAATAGATGAGTATCCTAAAAGTATAAAAATCTGTGAAATGCTGCTGCGCAGCCTGCGGGAAGGATATATGGCAGAATGGGAGATCGAAGAACTTAGTATTGCTGCAAATCTTTCAAAGTATTATGGGGCAGTTGGAAACTATCGATATTCCATGGAATTGTGTGAATATATTTTGCCAAAAGTGAGAAAATATGCAAATGCACCGATAATGACATTTGTTTTAGGGGAAATGGCATGGAATATGAATGAGATGATTGAAAGTGGAATGGAGGGAGAAGAAAAGGCAGAATATTGCCGTAAAAAGTATAAGCAGGCATATTTTGTAAGCGCCGCAGCAAGTGGTGAATTAGATAAAAAGGTGTTTTCTGATCTTTATGAAACAATGTTTGGGGAGAAGATAGAATAATCCAAGCTATAGGTATCGATGATAGGGTAGCTCTTGTCAGCGATAAGCGTGTAGGAATTAACAATCAAAGAAAAAGAATGATTGGTATTTATTGTGAAGAGACATAATATTAAGAGAAAGGAATGTAATATTTTTTCATATGTATGTACCTCATATCTGAGAATTTTAAATATATTATGTTATAGATATTATAAAAAGACCATGTCAAAACCAGAAAAAATTTTTTTCCGGTTTTGACATGGTCTTTTTTGCAACAGGTGATTTACAGTAAAAAAAGTTATTAGCACTTATTAAGTGTTGATATATAAAATATAAAAGAGACTCATGATAAAATAAGAAAAGAGGGATCTTTTGAAAAAGATTTATTGGCGTTAAAAAAATTAAAATATCATGGTGTACAGACAATGGTAGCCACTACTATCAACAATGAAAATATTGAAGAATTAGACGAAATGTATGATATCTTTTCGGAGATAGGGGTTGATTTCTGGCAGCTACAGATCACACTTCCAATGGGTAATTTCCTTAAACAACAAACATTATTTGTTGAACCAGGGATGATTGAACAAATAATTGATTTTGCGTATAAAAAGAAAGAAGGACAATTAGAGATACATCTGACAGATGGAATAGGCTATTACAACAAAAAACAAATTTGTATGCAACAGAATACTTGTTGGGCAGGATGTTCGGCAGGAAAAAAAATCAGTTGGTATTTTACAAAATGGAGATATTGTTGGATGTACTTCTATTAGAAATGAGAAAATGATAGAGGGAAATATCAGAGATGGATCATTGCGAGATATATGGTTTTCTAAGGATTCATTTTTGTGGAATAGAAATTTTAAAAGAGATGATTTGAAATGGGCTGTGTCGTGAGTGCAAGTATGGGGATATGTGTTTGGGTGGATGCTCAAATTCGCGGTTCACATTAAATGGAACGATAGAGTCTGAGAATATTTTATGTTCATATAACTATAAGTTAGTACAAGCAAGAAAATACATTAATAAATTGGATGAGGAGCAGCTTCTTCAATTATTTACAATATTAATTGAAAAAATGAATACCAAATAGCAAAAATGGTCTATGATAGAATAAAAAATATTAATGGAAATCATGTTATAGAGATGTGCGAAAAATATTTGCAAGTAAATACGGACTGCAAGGAGAATAACAATGAATGAATATTTCAAAAAGCACAAAGTACACCTTATGGCGTGGGTAATTTTTCGCTGTCCTAAAAACCATAGCCGCAGTTTTATTTGCACTCTATATGCAGAAAATGATCGACGCAGTGTCCGCCATGGATGCACAAAAAATGTTACATACGAGCATTGCAGGGGTGGTGATCGTTGTCTGTTATGCAGCATTCGGCTATGTCGGCTCCTATTTTGAGATGAAGTTTTCACAGAAAGTCTTAGTGGATGTGAGACAAGACATCTGTAAAAGTATTGTGAGCACGGATCTCGACAGTTACCGTCTGCACAAGAGCGCGGAGTATACATCGATCTTAAACAATGATATCGGTATGCTCGATGAAAAATATTTTCTGTGTCTGCCAAACATTGTGATCCAGATCCTCACATTTCTGATCGCGACGGTCACGTTGTACCAGATGGAACCGTGGCTGGCATTTTCGGCGATTCTGCTCTGTGCGGTGCCGTTAATCGTGCCGTTTTTGTTTGGAAAACAGATTTCAGCGCGCCAGAAATCATACATCCATGTGCTTGACTGGTACAACGGAAAACTGAAAAACATCTGGAACGGCTATGAGGTCATCAAGAGCTATCATGTGGAGCGGGAGATCCTTACCGATTATGAAAAATGTAACTGGGAAGTGGAAAGGACGCATTTTTCCGTTCGCAATACGCAGAACATGTCAAGAAGCATCTCCGGCGGGATCGGTTTCCTGATCGATGTGTGCATGATGGGAATTGCCGGGATTTTAGTTTTAAAAGGTTACGTTACGGTCGGTATCCTGATCGCAACCATACAGCTTATGAACTATATCCAGACACCGATCCAGTGGATCTCAAAACTGCTTGCAGACTATAAGACAAGCCAGCCGGTTTTAAAGCGGGTGACGGATATCTTAAACCTGCCGAAAGATGCAGACCATGGGGAAAAGTTAAAAACAGCACTGCCAATCTCAGTGGAAAAATCTACGTTTTTCCTACGAGGAGGGCGAAGAGGTCTTACATAATTTAAGCGTAACTTTTGAACCTGGCAAAAAAATATGCGATCGTCGGAAACAGCGGAAGTGGAAAGAGTACCTTTATGTATGTGCTGATGCATTATTATAACCATTTTGAAGGAGAGATCCGTTTTGGCAGCCAGAGCATCAGCGATATCCAGAAGAAAGAACTCTACCGCAGCATTGCACTCATTCATCAGAATGTCGTCGTGTTAGACGGCACACTGCGGGACAATGTTTCCCTTTATGAAAGCTATTCGGATGAGAACATCAAACAGGCATTAATCCGTGCCGGTATGGGGACTACCTGAACGAAAAGGGACTTGATTTTACCATACAGGAATCGGTTCCAATCTCTCCGGCGGAGAAAAACAGCGCATTGCATAGCCAGGCATTCTCCGCAATACTCCTGTCATGATCTTAGACGAAGCGACATCCAGTCTTGACAGCCTCATGGCAGCAAAAAATCGAACAGACCGTCCTGCAGTCAGACACGACCATCTTAAATATCGTAACACCAGTT
>ENA-OQBD01001570-OQBD01001570.1-human-gut-metagenome-genome-assembly--contig:-NODE-1570-length-10422-cov-2.155610_pt1 | contig 10422 bp, 10 predicted proteins | sample MGYA00242742_ERZ504543 | MGnify/ENA primary metagenome ERZ504543 (study PRJEB26092, sample SAMD00036239) | human gut metagenome | host: Homo sapiens | study: EMG produced TPA metagenomics assembly of... | reverse complement strand
TCAGCTCGACGGGTGCGCCCGGGATAGCTTTGACGTGGATGTAGCCGTTAAAGCGGTAACGATTACGTAAAAGATGCAGAGTGCGGTACATGAGCTCCATCGTATGGGCAGGATTTTTGCAGACGGCTCAGAACCAGCCATCGGATGTCCGCCAATGAAATTCGCTTCCATTCCCAGACGGATTACCTCTTCGTGGATGGAAGTCTTCACGCTTCCGACATCTGTGAGAATACAGTTTTCATCCAGGAGATCTTTCAGCTGGGAAAGATAGGCTGCATTGTAAGTGACCGGTGCACAGAGGAAAATGTAGTTACATCCCCTGAAATTGTCATCAATGGATGAACAGGAAGTATGAATCGTGCCTTCCTGAATTGCCAGTGCAAGGGATTCTTTATTTTTATCGAATGCGATGATGTCGTAATCCGGATAATACTGGCGGATTGCCTTCGCAATAGAGCCGCCGATAAGTCCAAGTCCGATAAATCCAATTTTTTTAGCATTCATAGTTGTAAAATCCTTTCTGTTGTTGTGCAAAACATATCTTACTGTTCAGAAATCTTAAATCAGTAAGAAACATATATTCGTATTTTAACACTTTGCTCTGTAAAAGTAAATTATTATTCACAAATGCCTCTGGTTCTAATCTTTGACCAGATAATTTTGTGGATAAAAGTTAAAATTGTATAAAATGTAAAAAATAGTTGTAATTAATCTGAATATTTAGTACAATATACCCATGGCATGTATATCAACGACAGAAAATGATGTACATAATAGCTACATAACAAGGAGGCAGCAGTATGAAGGTTTACAGAACAGACGAAATCAGAAATGTGGTATTACTTGGTCATGGTGGAAGCGGAAAGACAAGTCTTGCAGAGGCGATGCTCTACGTATCAGGTGCAACGAATCGTATGGGAAAGATTTCCGAATCCAATACGGTGAGCGATTTTGATAAAGAGGAGCAGAAACGAGGATTTTCAATCAGCACAAGTCTGGTACCGATCGAGTGGGAGAAAGCGAAGATCAATATTCTTGACACACCGGGATATTTTGATTTTGTCGGAGAAGTAGAAGAGGCAGTCAGTGCAGCAGATGCAGCGGTTATCGTAGTATCTGGTAAGGCAGGAGTACAGGTTGGAACGGAAAAAGCATGGGAGCTTTGTGACAAATATAATCTGCCGAGAATGATCTATGTGACAGAGATGGATGTGGATGATGCAAGTTTCCGTCAGGTAGTAGCAGATCTGACAGAGAGATATGGAAAGAAAATCGCACCACATTTCCAGCCGATCCGTGAGAACGAGAAACTTGTAGGATACATTAATATTATTAAGAATGCCGGAAGAAGATATACAGGCATTGGACAGAGAGAAGAGTGCGAGATTCCGGATTACTGTATGCCGAACCTTGAGATTTTGAGAGATTCTCTTATGGAAGCTGTAGCAGAGACAAGTGAAGAGTTTATGGAGCGCTATTTTAATGGTGAGGAATTCTCTGTAGAAGAGATCCGTGCAGCCATGAGAACAGAAGTAATGGATGGAGATATCGTACCGGTTGCGATGGGATCCAATGTCCAGGCACAGGGAGTAGCCAACCTGCTTTCAGATATTGTTCGTTTCTTCCCGAGTCCGGATAAGAGAACCTGTGCAGGAATCAACCGCAGAACAAACGAGATCTTTGAAGCGAATTATGATTTCGCAAAAGCAAAATCAGCGTATGTATTTAAGACAATGGTGGATCCATTTATTGGAAAATACTCTTTTGTAAAGGTATGCTCCGGAGTACTTAAAGGAGATGATGTACTTTATAATGCAGACACAGACGCAGAAGAGAAACCAGGTAAACTTTATACCATGTGTGGAAGCAAGCCGAGCGAAGTGACAGAGCTTTTTGCAGGCGATATCGGAGCAATCGGTAAACTGACAAATACAAGAACAGGAGATACTCTTTCCGTAAAGGGAACACCGGTATCTTACGCAAAGACAGATTATTCTGTACCATATACATATATGAAGTATCGCGTAAAGAATAAAGGCGATGAAGATAAGGTATCACAGGCTCTTGCAAGAATGACAGCAGAAGATGTTACATTGAAAGCTGTGAATGACAGTGAGAACAGACAGTCTCTTCTTTATGGAATGGGTGAGCAGCACCTTGAGATCGTAGCAAGTAAACTGGCGGCAAGATATAAAGTAGAGATCACACTGGAGACACCAAAAGTTGCATTTCGTGAGACAATCCGTAAGAATTCTGACGTTGATTCCAAGTATAAGAAACAGAGCGGCGGACATGGACAGTACGGACATGTTAAGATGAAATTCGAACCATCAGGAGATCTCGAAACTCCATTTGTATTCGAAGAATGTGTTGTTGGAGGAGCAGTTCCGAAGAACTATTTCCCGGCGGTAGAGAAAGGTCTGCAGGAATCTGTAGTGAAAGGACCTCTTGCCGGATATCCGGTAGTTGGTGTGAAAGCTACTTTATACGACGGATCCTATCATCCGGTAGACTCTTCAGAGATGGCATTTAAGACAGCTACGATCCAGGCATTCAAGAAAGGATTCATGGAGGCATCTCCGGTACTTCTTGAACCAATCGCATCCCTGAAAGTTACAGTTCCTGATGATTACACAGGAGATATCATGGGAGACCTGAACAAACGCAGAGGACGTGTGCTTGGCATGATACCGGTAGCCGGAGGGAAGCAGGTTATTGAAGCAGATATTCCAATGACAGGACTGTTTGGCTATTGCACAACACTTCGCTCCATGACAGGTGGAAGAGGATCTTACGAATATACATTTGCAAGATATGAGCAGGCTCCATCTGATGTACAGGAGAAAGAAATTGCTGCAAGAGCAGAAGAAGCATAATTAAAGATTCAGGCAATATAAAGAGTGTGTTATCCGGCTGATAAAAAGGAGTGGATAGCACGCTCTTATTGCTTGTTTTAGAAAAAACGGTAACATTGTATTTCACAAAAAATCACAAGTTTGCGAATATGGTTGTACTTTCAAAACAAAGGTGCTATAATTCATCTGCCTGTCTACATTAGACAGGTATGTTATTGTTTATGAAATCCTGTGAACAGTGACATAAAGTGACTGTGTAGAGCAGTTATAACATTATTATAATAATATGAGGGATAGGAAAATGAGGATTATTATTATCGGTGACGGAAAGGTTGGTTACAAGCTTGCCAAGCAACTTTCCGCCGAGAAATACGACATTGTAATGATTGACAGTAATGAGAATAAGTTGAGATTTGCTATGGATCGTCTGGATATCGCCTGCGTGACGGGAGATGGCGCAGACGCAGAAGTACTTAAACAGGCAGATGTGGCGCATGCTGATCTGGTGATTGCCTGTACATCAGCAGATGAATGCAATATGTTAAGCTGTCTGATCGCCAGAAAATTAGGTGCAAGACATACGATTGCCCGTGTGCGTAATCCGATTTATTATCGTCAGATCGGACTTCTGAAAGAAGATCTGCATCTTAGCATGGCTGTAAACCCGGAACTTATCGTGGCAGATGAGATTAGCAGACTTCTGCTCTTCCCGGATGCGAGTCAGGTGGAGACTTTTGTAAAGGGACGTGTAGAATTGATTGAATTACCGGTTGCGGAGGGAAGTAGCCTGGCAGGGTTAAGCCTTGCGGAAATGTATAACCGGTTCCAGATCCGTCTGCTTGTCTGTGCAGTGGAACACGGAGATGAAGTTCGGATTCCGGATGGAGAATACAGGATGCGTGCAGGAGACCGTCTGCATATTGCGGCATCTCATAAAGATTTAGAGGCATTTTTTAAAGCAAATGGAAGCTAAGGACAAAATCAAAAAAGTCATTATTTGTGGAGCCGGAAGAGTTGGTTACTATCTTGCACTTCAGCTTAGCACACTTGGTATGCAGGTGAAGATTATAGAACAGAATCGCCAAAGATGTGAAGAACTTTGCGAATTACTTCCAAAAGCAACCATCATTAATGGAGATGCAACAGATCACGACCTTCTTGTAGAAGAAGGGATTGATGAAGCGGATGCATTTGTTGCCCTGACAGGGATGGATGAAGAGAACATTATACTTTCTCTTTTTGCAAAGAGTCAGAATGTGGACAAAATTGTTACGAAAGTCAATGAAGATAGACGCGCACGTATGGTAGAAGACTTTGGAATTGATAGTATTGTTTCTGTTAAAACAGCTACAGCAGACGCAATCATGAGTTATGTCAGAGCGCGTAAAAACTCTCAGGGAAGTGCGAATGTTGAGACAATGTATCAATTGGTTGATGACAAAGTTGAAGCACTGGAATTTATTGTTAAGGCTGAGACAAATTATACAGGAATTCCATTGAAGAATCTCTCGTTGAAACCGAATAATCTGATTGCATGTATTGCAAGAAAACGTCAGATCATTCTTCCAAGCGGAGAGGATTGTATTCAGGTAGGAGATAATGTGATCATTATCACGATGGAAAAACGGATTGAAGATATTAAAGATATTTTAATGTAGGTGCAGCGCGATGAATAAGAAGATGATAGTATATATTTTGGGGAAAATGATGGGAGTCGAAGGATTACTTCTTCTGATCCCAGCGTTGGTTTCCCTTATATATCATGAAAAAAGCGTAATTTCTTTTCTGATTGTAGCAGCAATCCTGCTCGCAATTTATATGGTGTTTGGAAGGAAACTTCCGGCTTCAAAGCAGATTTACGGAAAAGAAGGTTTTGTTATTGTTGGGCTTGCATGGATTTTATGGTCCGCATTCGGAGCACTTCCGTTTGTAATTTCGGGAAGTATTCCACATTATATTGATGCGCTTTTTGAGACGATTTCCGGTTTTACAACAACCGGATCTACAATCCTGGTAGATATCGAGGCTCTGCCAATGGGAATTTCCTTTTGGCGAAGCTTTACACACTGGATCGGTGGTATGGGAGTACTTGTATTTGTTATGATGATCACATCTTTGGATGATGAGAATGCAATGCCGCTCATGCGTGCGGAAGTACCGGGACCGGAGGCAGATAAGCTTGTACCAAAGGCAAGACATACGGCACGGATTTTGTATGGAATGTACTTTGTACTGACAGCAGCAGAAGTGGTTTTCCTGCTCTTTGGCGGAATGAACCTGTATGATGCACTTTTACATGCATTCAGTACTGCCGGAACGGGAGGATTTTCTAATAGAGCTGCAAGCGTCAGCTTCTACGACAGTGCATATATTGATGGTGTGATCACAGTATTTATGATTTTGTTTGGAATTAACTTTAACTTGTACTTTTTCATATTGCTCAAAGACTGGAAATCCATTCTGAAAAATGAAGAGCTGTGGGCATATCTTGGAATAGTAGGTGTGTCAATCGCTATAATCACAGGAAATATCCTCAAGATTTATGGAACGGTTGCACATGCATTCCGTTATGCATCTTTCCAGGTCGGTTCGATCATTACGACAACCGGATTTGCAACCGCAGATTATGACCAGTGGCCGGAACTCTCGAAATCAATATTATTGGCACTTATGTTTGTGGGAGCCTGTGCAGGATCCACCGGAGGAGGTATTAAAGTAAGCCGTTTGCTGATCATTGTGAAATCAATCCGCAGAAGAAGTGCGTAAGATGTTACATCCGAACGCCGTTACAAATCATCAAAGTCAATGGCAAAAAAATCGGACAGGATACATTGAAGAATGTAAATCTCTATCTGACGTGTTACATTATGATTCTGATCGTATCAATTTTACTTGTTTCTATTGATAATTTTGATTTTGCGACAACATTTAGTGGGGTACTCACAACGATGAGCAATGTAGGACCAGGTATTTTCAAAGGTTGGTCCGGTGATGAATTTCCACCCATTCTCAGCATTATCCAAGCTGGTATTCTGCTTTGATATGCTGATTGGAAGATTAGAGATCTTCCCATACCTGCTCTTCTTTCTCCGGAACTCTGGAGAAGAAGATTCTAGACGATTTTTGTTAATCATGTGCGGAAAAATTGGAATGAAATAGATTTTTTCGCACATTTTATTTTTATATATTAGAAAGCTTTCCTAATATATAAAAACGCTCCGCTAGGTGGCGCAAGCGACTGCCACAGACGCAAGAATGTGCCTTGGCACATTCTTTGTTCTATGGTAAATGAAAGAACCTTGTTGAAGAAAGGAAGAGGTGAGATGAACAAATTTAAAATGAAAGTGACAGCTGTCATAGGAGTGATTCTGTTGATTGGAATCTATTACTATGTGACACTCCCGGCAATCAATATTCATGCATCGGAATTCTGGATGTATCTTGTGGTGTTGGTCATTCTGGCAGCTGTGGTATTTATCAGAAAGAAAAATTTAAACCGTTACGACTGGAAAGAGTCAAAGGGATTAAAGGTGATTCTTGGAATCCTTGCGGTACTTGTGATCGCATATGTGGCAGGAACAGTTTTGTCTTCTCCGATTGTGAATGCGAAGAAGTATCAGGAACTTTTGACGGTGAAGAATGGAGAATTTACGAAAGATATCGAAGAATTATCTTTTGATCAGATTCCATTGCTTGATAAGGATTCAGCAGAGCTTCTTGGTGACAGGAAGATGGGAAGTATGGTAGATATGGTATCCCAGTTCGAGGTAGATGAACTGTATTCCCAGATTAACTATCAGGATCAGCCGGTGAGAGTTTCTCCTTTGAAATATGCCAGCGTGATCAAATGGTTTACGAACATGAGAGAAGGAATCCCGGCCTATATCAAGATTGATATGGCAACACAGAACACGGAACTCGTAAAACTGAGTGAAGGGATGAAGTACACGACAAGTGATCATTTTAACAGAAACATTTACCGTCATCTGAGATTTAACTATCCGACCTATATTTTTAGTGATCTGAGTTTTGAAATTGATGAAGACGGGGTTCCGTACTGGATTTGCCCGGTGAAGAAGTACAATATCGGATTATTCGGTGGAACAACAATCGGAAGAGTTGTACTTTGCAATGCAATCACAGGGGAGACGAAGGATTATGCAGTGGAGGATGTCCCACAGTGGGTTGACAGAGTATATTCCGCAGATCTGTTAGTTGAGCTTTATAATTATCACGGAACATTGAAACATGGTTTTTTTAATAGTGTATTGGGACAGAAAGATTGTCTGAATACAACTGACGGATACAATTATCTTGCAATCGATGATGATGTATGGGTATATACAGGTGTTACTTCAATTACCGGGGATCAGTCGAATGTAGGGTTTGTTCTGATGAATCAGAGAACAATGGAGACAAAGTTCTATGAGATCGAAGGAGCAACAGAGCGTTCGGCGATGTCTTCCGCAGAAGGACAGGTGCAGAATCTGCACTATATGGCAACATTCCCACTGCTCTTAAATATTTCCGGTGAACCGACCTATTTCATTGCACTGAAGGATGATGCCGGTCTGGTGAAGAAGTATGCGATGGTAAATGTACAGAAATATCAGATCGTTGCAATTGGAGACACGGTCAGTGAATGTGAGGATTCTTACACCAATCTGATGTATAAGAATGGGATCAAGACAGAAGGTGAGGATACAAGATCCGTAGAGACACTGACAGCTAAGATCACAAAGATCGCCCAGGGCGTTATAGATGGTGATTCTCATTATTATATCATGCTCGAAGGTTCGGATGAGATCTTTGATGTATCTGTTGTAGATTTCATTGATATTATCCGGTTTAATGTCGGAGATGAAGTTACAGTTGAGTATAAGAAGGGGGAGCAGGTGGATACAGTTCTTTCCCTGAATGGAAAATCGAGTGAACAGATCAGCACAAAGGCTGAGAAAGAAGAACAGACAGAAGATACGGCAGGAGATTCTGCACAGACAGAATAAGAGAAAAGAGTAAAAAAAGAAGTAGAAGAATGTACCGCCCCCAAAAGTTAGACCAAAAAATCTAACGATTGGGAGGTCGGTACAAGCTGTACTTCTTTTTTAATTCTTGTAAATATTTAATTCAGACCCAAATCAGTTGAATCTTTCTGCATCTTACTTGTAATGTTCTTACAGAACTGTGCATCCAAGTGTGTCAACATCTGCGATCTCAGCCTTATCTGCGCTGACGCTGAGGTAGAAGTCAATCTTGGCATCTTCGGAAATCTTATTTAATTTCTCGATGAATGTCGGAAGACTTTCTAATGTGATATTAGCCTGCTTTAAGATACTGTCGATGAAAACAGCTTCGATATCATGATTGCCAGCAGCCATACCATAGAGGAAACCTACGAATTCTTCTAAGGTAAGGATGTCAGGATAATCAGCCATCTTGATGACACGGTATATTGAAATCTACAGAATAAGTGTCTTTGCTGCTCCCTTTTAATAAATACGACGTTACCGGAAGAAGTCTTAACCTTCTCGTTTGCAAGATCGATCATCTGCTGTGATTTTTCCGCTGCCTCATTGGGCCTGTGATTAAATTTACCATGGCGAATCTCTCCTTTATGTAAGTGTGTATAATGTTTGAGATTTCTCACCTCTCAAATATTTATAAATTCATTATACACCAAAGATATGTTAGTAACAACTAAAAAAGTGTTAAAATTTGAAAAACTTTATGCGGAATTACCATAACTTCGGAAAATAATGAACACTTCCGTAAAAATGAGAAAAGTTATCGAAAAAAGTATTGAAATAGTTCTCAATTATGCTAACATATTGTTTGAATGAAAACCATTCTCAAAATAGAGCTAAGGAGAACGATATGCCGACAGAAGTATTATCCTATTATCTGAAGAATGAAGACCGGAAGGTGCGGCTTGGGTTTCAGGTTATATTACAGTGTGCACCATTTTTTGAAAGGGCTTAAAGTATCTGGTCTGATTTCAATGGAAAATGAATTATATTTTGAGCTAGAAGAAATGTTTTCCGGGATGGAGATTAATTTTCATAAGTTATCTTGTTCCAAGGGGAAAATGCCTTGTCCTGTTCTATCGTCCCAAGGAACTGGAAGAATACATGAATCAGTCGAAACTTTGGAAACTGATCAGACAATATGGGTATAAGAAAGGCAGCATTGAGGAAATGTTGATACATCTATCGACGCGAGTTTGTGATTGTGATAAACAAGGAAATGGATTTCCACATGAGATAGGAGCTTTTCTTGGATATCCGATGGCAGATGTGCAGAGCTTTATTGAAAAAGATGGCAAAGATTTTATTATGACAGGATACTGGAAAGTATATAGTAATCCTGAAAAAGCGAGAATGATTTTTCATGAATATGACCGAGCAAAAGATTGCGCGGTAAATGAGTATCTGGATGGGAAAAACATCCGTGAAATCGCATTGAATCAAAGAAAGTGGAGGAATTTATAAAATGAGTATATCAGTTGTATATTGGAGTGGAACCGGTAATACACAGGCAATGGCAGAGGCGGTTGTCGAAGGAATCAAAGCGGCAGGTCAGGAAGCAGAACTTCTGGAAGTAGGAAATGCAGATGCAAAAATAGTGGCGGCGGTAGATGCGTTAGCGCTTGGATGCCCGGCGATGGGGGCCGAGGTGCTCGAAGAATCTGAGATGGAGCCATTTGTAGAAGAATTGGAATCTCTTGTTTCAGGAAAGAAGATTCTTTTGTTTGGTTCTTATGGATGGGGAGACGGAGAATGGATGAGAGATTGGGCAGATCGCATGAAAAATGCCGGAGCTCAGTTGATTCGTGAAGAAGGAATCATTGCAAACGATGCCCCGGAAGATGATGTGCTTGAGGAACTTAAAGAAGCAGGAAAAGAGCTGGCAGAGTAAACAATAGTATCTTATTAATGAATATTAGTAATCTTAATTGAAAAAACTGCCGGAAATATATTGCATTTCTTATAACATAGTGCTATTCTTACTTCTATCGTGTTAAAGCACGAAAGAGAAAAATTTGTTGTCATTTACATCTGACGTAAATGACAACAATACTCAGGAGAGTCTCTTTAAAAAGAGCGCCGAAGGTGTAAGCGGTCATGGATGCAGTTACATGCCGCGAGTCTCTCAGGCAAAAGGATGGAGGAATAAAGAAATGTTTGCACAAATCGACAAAATCATCACTGCAATCGACAAATGCTGTGTGGGGGCTTCCGTTAATCTGCCTCATCATGGCAACAGGTATCTTTCTAACAGCTAGACTTGGTCTTGTACAGATCAGGCATCTTGGCAAAGCTTTCAAATTCATGTTTAAAGATGAAGAAGACGGTAGCGGAGAAGTGACCAGCTTTGGGGCACTTTGTACAGCTCTGTCAGCAACGATCGGAACCGGTAATATCACAGGTGTTGCAACAGCAATCGCACTTGGTGGTCCGGGAGCGTTGTTCTGGATGGTTATCGCGGCATTCTTTGGAATGGCGACAAAAATACGTCAGAAGGTCTTCTGGCAATCAAATGATCGCACAATCGACGAAGACGGGCATGT
>ENA-OQBD01001569-OQBD01001569.1-human-gut-metagenome-genome-assembly--contig:-NODE-1569-length-10423-cov-5.591103_pt1 | contig 10423 bp, 7 predicted proteins | sample MGYA00242742_ERZ504543 | MGnify/ENA primary metagenome ERZ504543 (study PRJEB26092, sample SAMD00036239) | human gut metagenome | host: Homo sapiens | study: EMG produced TPA metagenomics assembly of... | reverse complement strand
ATAGCAGGCGGCTGCTCCTACGGATCCACAGCAAACAGCATTCCAGTTACTTTTACTCGTTTCCCACCAGAATGCACCGTTTTCCTGTATAAGAAACGGCTGCAACACTCTCCTGCTGCTTTCCTTCCAGATCCGACACAGTAACTCCGGCCGCAGATCGTTTCGAAGTAGAAACGCAATTTCCAGAAGTGACTGTGCAGTCTCGCACGCAAAAAGATCCAATGTAATCTTCCACTTTTCATCCTTTTTCCGGTTCACATGTGCCGGCAGCGCCCAGCAAGTTTCCGCACAAATCTGCTCCAGAACCCATTCCAGGCCGGAAAGATCCATAGAAATGTCCCTCTCTTTTGCAAACAATGCATTGAACGCAAAAGCAACGAGGTATTTCCGGCGTCCAAAGTAAGCTTCTTCATACCGCAGCCGGTTCCCCGTCTTTTCAAACAGAGAAAAAAGCTCCTCTGTCAAAACAGGGAAATCCAAAAGAGAAAGCGTTTCGGCTTCTCTTGAAAGCTCTGTTTCATATTAGAAAAAATACTGCTGCAATTCTTGTTCTGTTCTTCCGTTCATATATTTTTTCTCCGTAAACCTAGACAATCACTTCCATCATTTTTCCGGCTTCGTCAAACTCCAGCGGGGTCACGCAGGTTTCCCGGTGGAATCCCTTTCCCTCCGGATACTGCGCAAGCGGTGTGCCAAAACGATGGTAAGCAATCCAGTATGCATCTTTTCCAGGCACCTTACAGATGCTGTGATGACCCGTTCCAAGAACACCTTTTTGCACATCTTTCTGAAGAATCGTCTTTTCAAACCGAACCGGTCCGTACAGGGAATCGGACGTTCCATAGTTTACATGATAATTTTCACTTCCTGTATCATCACAGGACCAGGTAAAATGGTAAATTTCATCCCGCTTCAGAACCGTAACCGCCTCACGGAAATCGTACAGTCCTTCCAGATTTTTCATCGTCTCCGGAACAATATGCATCATATCCGGTGTCAGTTTTGCAATGGCCGCATAACCATTTCCAAACAGGAGATATGTTTCGCCGTTTTCCTGATAGATCGACGGATCAATCGTCTGACTCATCTGGATCTGATACGTTTCCATCATTTCCATGGTGATCATGGGTTCTGCTGCAGGCACAAACGGTCCCTCCGGATAATCAGATACTGCTGCTCCAATGCAGGATTTGCCATCAACACGCTTTCCACAGAAATAGTAGTAATACTTTCCATCTTTTTCTGCAATGCACGGCGCCCAGGCACTTCCTACCGCCCACGGAACATCTCCATCTGCCATGTCGAAAATATCAGCAGCCTTCTGAAATTTTCTCAGATCCTTCGATGCAAAAACAGAAAATTTCGTACCGGACCAGTCGGTAAAGCCATCCGTTGTCGGATACAGGTAATACGTTCCGTCAAAACAGGCAAGATCCGGATCTGCAAAGAGCCCTTCTACGACCGGCTTTTTGTGATCAAAAAATCGTTCCAGCAAGGCAAGCTCCTCGTCAGTAACTGCAAGAACGCCACCGTGGCGTTTTTTTGTTTTTCCAAGAGCATATTCCTTTTCCTTTAAAATACGGAATTTTCCCGAAGAAAGATCATCCGTTAAAAGAGGAAGATATCCTTTTCCCTCCGCAAACTGATCCGCAATCAGACACCATGTCTTCTGATCCGGTAGCAGATAACATTCCGGTCCTTCTACGCCAAACAGCGAAGAAAGTGTTTCTGATGGGATCTCCTGAAAATTGCCCGTCAGGGAGTCACAGGACTCCAACAGCAGACATTTATTCGTCTCATCCTTGGAAATCCGATAGTATACACCTTCTGATTCTACCATCGTTGTATCAATCACATGTTCTTTCCGCTCCATGTAAATAAATGGCTCGGAAAAACTTTGAAAATCAGATGTCCAGGATGCATAGATCCGCTGTTTGGCTTCCGTATCACCGGAAAGTTTTACCATAGATGCCCAGAAAACCAGAAACTGCTCTCTTTTTGAGTCATAGATTCCTTCCGGTGCCCAGACGCATCCGGCTCCCGGAACACCTATGGTACTGGCACGCTCCGCACTCCAGTGAACCAGATCCTTCGATTCCCAGACAATCAGATCACGGCTTCCGCGATATTGTGCCGTATCCCAGCCTTCTCCTGCTTCGATCCGTAAATCGGTTGCTATCAGATAAAATTTCTTCTGCTTTGGATCACGCAGCAGAAACGGATCGCGAACACCTTGCATTCCAAGATGAGAATATAAGACTGGCTGTCCGTCATTCAGATCCTCCCAGTGAAGTCCATCCCTGCTGATGGAAAAATAAATCTGTTCTCCATCCTTTTGTTCTCCGGTAAAATGTACAAATAAATAGCCTGCCATATTTTGTTCTCCTTATCTGCTTTTCATATAGTTCATAGGTGTCATTCCAGTCATTTTTTTAAAGACTTTACTGAAATAACTTTCATCGGAAAATCCGACTTTTTCGCTGACCTGCGAAATTTTAAGCGAAGTTGTACCAAGAAGCTCCTTGGCATGGGAAATTCTGACTTCCGTCAGGTACTGAAAAATCGTTTTTCCTGTTGTCTGACGAAAAATCCGATTTAGATAATCAAAGTTTCCACCAAGCTGCTCTTCAATCAATACTCCGGAAATTGGCTCGCGATAGCAGTTATTCAGATAATCCAAAAGATCATATATTTTCCGGTAGCTTCCGACCACTCCGGTTTTTTCCTGGGCAAGCGATGTTACAAACTGTCTGGAAACCAAAATCATCATCTCCAAAATCTGACAGGCACACAAATTGTAATAACCTTCCATACGATTTTTCTGACAGGTAATTCCATCATTGATTTTCTGCAGAATTTCAGAATAAGAAGAAGTGTCGGAAAGATGCATATATTTGGGCAACGCAAGAAGCGAAAGACTGACGCGTTCCTGTCCGGAAAGGGTACAGGAATCACTTTGCATGGACTGCGTTCTCTTTCTTAAAATTATCTCAGTTGTCTGCTCATTTGTCATCTTGTTTTTTTTTATGGATTTCTGATGGAAATGAATATAATGGTATTCACAATGTGTTGCTCTTTCCCCCACATGTATTTTATCCGGATCCAGAATTAAAAAATCCCCCGGTGTTAAATGATACCGTACACCATCCTCCAAAAGAAACATCTCACCCTGACGCACCAGATAAATAATGTATTCCAACGGCATTCTTCTTTTATGAATATACGGCGGTTCAATCACCGCCGTATCTGCCAGGCTAATTTCCGGTAGTTGACTGCTGTCATACTGATAATAAATGTTTTCCTTCATTCTTTTAGCCAAGATCCGGTTCATCGCAGAGTGTAATGATTCCCGGCACTTTTCCTTCTGTTTCAAAAATCAGAATCGTATTCGTTCCTTTTTTTAAAAGCGGACCCGGAATATATAATCGTTTCTGTGGCCCAATTTCCCAGAATCTTCCAATATTAAATCCATTTACAAGAATGCAACCTTTTCCCCATCCGGTAAAATCAAGGAAGGTATCTCCCGTCTCATCTGCTTCGAAGCTAAATTCATAAAATCCCGGTGTACCAGGAACGGATGGAATTGTAAAATCAAGATGTTCCAGATGTTCCATCGGAAGCGTATATTCTTTCCAATAATAGTGATTATGACCATTAACCTGTACGCTTCCATCAATCCCTTTTCTCTGTCTTTCGAGATTCGGACCGAAATTTACTCTTCCCATATTTTCCATCAAAATAGAAAGTTTCTGTCCTTCCGGTTTATTCTCCTCCCATTTTATTTCATCAAGAAGTTCTCTGTCATACAGTGTAACAGTTGGGATTTCATCCACAAAAATGTTAGCTCTGTCGTTAGCTCCCCACAGCCGCAGTGTTTCCAATGGCCCTTCATCTTTCAACTGGCTTTCGTATAAAATATATCCGTATCCCTGATCCAGTTTTTCCATTGACACCGGGTATACACTCTCCATCGCTTTACTAATCCGGTCTTTGTTTCCGAATAAAGATGTGCTTCTTTTGACACGAAGTTTTCCATATGATTTTCTGCGAATTTCTGTACTAAGTTTTACTTCCGGAATTTCGGTATATTTCCGGATTACATTCTGGAATGCCGTATACTTCGCCGTAATCTGACCGTCTTCCGTCAGCAGTGCATCATAATCATAAGAAGTAACATCCGGTGTCAGCTCATCATAGTAATTGGATCCATTCGTAAAACCAAAATTGGTTCCACCTTCAAACATGTAGATATTCACATGGCCCTCGGAAAGAATTTCGTCCAGATCTTTTGCATGTTCTTCTAAATCACCGGTCTGATGCGTTTCTACACCCCAGTTATCAAACCATCCAACCCAGAATTCCATACACATCAGCGGTTTATCGCCGATTTTCTTTTTCATGACGGCAAACTGCTCTTTTCCTTTGGAACCAAAATTTCCGGTCTGTAAAACACCTTCCACTTTTCCGCAGTCAAAAGCATCTCCCCAAGGACCATCCGATGTAACCATCGGCACTTCACAGCCGCAGTCAATCATCAGCTGTTTCATGTAATCCAGATACGATTTGTCATCTCCGAAATATCCATATTCATTTTCCACCTGCATCAGAATAACAGAACCGCCCCGTGTAATCTGAAGCGGTGCGATCACTTCAAATAATTTTTCATAATATTCTTTCACATGTTGTAGAAATGGCGGATAGAAACAGCGAAGGCGCATGCCGTCTTCCTTCAGCAGCCAGTATGGCAATCCGCCAAACTCCCATTCTGCACAAATATAGGGAGATGGCCGGAGAATCACCATCAAACCAAGCTCCTGGGCCAGTTTTACAAATCTGGTAATATCCAGAATTCCGGAAAAATCAAACTTTCCTTTCTCTTTTTCGTGAAGATTCCATGGAATATACGTTTCCACCGTATTGCAGCCCAGAGCTTTTAATTTTTCCAGTCGGTCGCGCCAGTATTCCGGCACAGTACGAAAATAATGCATACCTCCGGAAATGATTTTTACTTTCTTTCCGTCCAGATAAAAATCTTCTTTTACTTCAAACGTCTTCATAGTTCCTCCTGTTTCTGAAATTTCCATCTTTTTTATGTTAAAAATAATATGTCTGCCAAATTTCCCGTGACCGGAACGGAAACATTTGACTCGCAAAAGGGAGACACCAGAGGCATCATGTCTTTTCCGGTATCTCCCTTATCTTGCTTATCATGAAATCACAGAATTATCTGCCAGGTTTTGTCGCTAACCTTTCTTGTTCTACGGTCAAGTGAACACCTTTTTATTCACCTCTTGTGAAATCCGGTGTTCCATTTTCCTCTACAAAAGCATCTAAATCTTTCTGAATTGCTGCCTTTACATCGTCATAACCGGCCGCTTTCAGTTCTTCTCTCATCTGATCGACAGTTGCCTTCGGATCATCTACCTGACCATATGCCAGCTGCGGGATATATTTTGCGAGAACATTAGCCAGTGCTGCCTGCTTTGCCTCAATTGCAGTTGTATCAACAATCAGGTTTTCAAATGGATAATCATAACCGATTTTATCCAGCGAACTGATCAGATCATCGGTTCCATCCCACCAGCTTTCATCCTGCAGTTCCAGATCATCATTACGTCCCATCCAGAAATTGGAATCCAGGGCATCTGTACTGGAATCAAATCCATCTGGTCTGCCCAGCTTGCCATCTTCTGTTACAATATAATCCTCACCTTCAATACCATAGTTTAACAGACGATAGCACTCTTCATCATTTCTTAACAGATCATATACCATCAGGGCGCGTTCCGGATGTGTGGAGTTTGCACTGATAGCACATGCACCATGCTCTTTCAGCGGATGCTGTACGTTCTGATTTTCTTCGCCCCAGTAATAGAACTGCGGATCGGAACCCGGCTGTTTCTTCTCCATATTCGGAACAATCGTAGAATAATAGGTCTGGGCATGATGCTGATCCGCACCGGTTGTTCCGGCATAAAACTCTTCTCTGGTGTCTCCGTCAAAGTTCAGGACATCTTTTCTCCATACACCCATGTCATTCCATTCTTTCATCAGCTCTGCCGCATCATAAAGGCTGTCATCCTCTACATACGGAGACATAACGGTTGTCGGATCGTCCTGCATAACACCCCAGAAGTCTGTGTAAATACCAACACTGGCGCAATTGAATGCCGTATATTCCTTTTTCGAAGTAATATAGCCGCCAAGAATACCTCCCGTCTGGTTTTTGCCAGCGATATCCCACGGAATAACATCTTCCTTATTATCTTTAATATACTGGAAATACGTCGTCAGATCTTCAAATTTTGTAATTTTTCCATTTTCCAGACCTGCTTCTTTTGCCCAGTCTCCACGATAGAACATACCATGGTTCGTATACTGTGTATAGTGATCTTCCGGTATGAAATAAATTTCATCGTTATATTTGCAGATATCCCAGTCTCCGTCTGCGGATACCTGTTCCCAGGTCTTTGGCGCATATGTTTTCAGCATATCCTCGGAAAGTGGAAGAAATGCGCCCTTCTTTGTATTTTCCCATCCGTACAGCCAGTCCGTTGCCGTACAAATCAAATCCAGACTGCTGTCTCCACTCAACAGCTTCAGATTATACTGTGTCTGCCAGTCTGTCCATTCTATGTACGTAAAACTCGAGTTCTGCATTTACTTTTTTCCGTCAAAATCGGATTCAGTTTGTCCAGCATGGCTTCCAGTCTGCCATTGGTCGGTTTGTTTCCCAGCACCAGCATGTTAATTACTTCATGCTTGGAAGTATCAATACTTCCATCTTCCTTTACGCTTGTGTTGCCGGATCCGCTGCTTTCGGACCCACTGCTTCCGCATCCTGCCATACTTGCAATCATCAGGGAAGCCATTACCAGTGCTACTGCCTTTTTACCTGTTACGCGTTTTCTCATAGCGTCCTCCTTCTTTTCCTGCTTTTTCGGAATTTTATGTGAATCCCCATCAAAACACAGGGGAATCTCACATCATACTTTTTCCATGGTCAGCCTTTGACCGCGCCTACTGTAATACCAGAGATAAAGTATTTCTGTACAAACGGATACAGAAAGATGATCGGTCCGGTTGCAACAACTGCTGTTGCCATTTTCAATGTGTTAGATGGAAGGTCTGCCACACTGACATTTGCACCTGCTACAGAGTTTTTCAGTGCATTTGCTGTATTGATGATCTGATATAAGTAGTACTGTAATGGTTTATAGGTTACAGAACTGTTCAGATACAGAGAAGAAAGATACCATTCATTCCAGTATCCCAGTGCCAGAAAAAGTCCTACCGTTGCAAGTGCCGGCTTTAACATCGGGAAAATCAGTGATACGAAAATTTTAAAGTCTCCCGCTCCGTCAATTTTTCCGGATTCTGTAATTTCATATGGTACCGATTTTGCAAAATTCTTCATCAGAATGATCAGCCACGGAGACATTAACAGCTGTAAAAATACTGCCATATAACTTCCGTTTAATTTCAGGTACCTGGAAACCCAGATATAGGTTGGTGCCATACCGGCGGAAAACAGTGTTGTAAAGTAAATAAAAAATGACAATGCATTTCGAAACGGAAAGTCCTTTCTTTGTAATGCATAACCGGTCATCGCAATGATAAACAGACCAACAACTGTTCCGCATACCGTCAGTGCAATGGTAACTCCGTATGAGCCAAGAATCATTTTAGGTGAACGAAATACCAGTTCATATGCACTCAGAGTAAACCCTTTGGGTAAAAGCCCAAATCCCTCTTTCGCTACAATACTCTCGGTACTGAAAGATGCAGAAATAACCAGGATAAATGGAAGTAAGCAGATGAGCGCCCAAATACTCACAAATACGTAGGAGATAATTCGTAAAGCTCGCGTCCCTGGATCCAGTTTGATTTTATTACGATTTTTCATTTTCTTCTCCTCCTAAAACAGTGCATAGTCCGGATCAAGTCGTTTTACCACCCAGTTGCTGAACATAACCAGAACAAATCCAAAAATAGACTGATACAAACCTACGGCAGAAGATGTTGCAAAGTTATTCTGTGTCGTCATTGTACGGTATACAAAGGTTTCAATGATATCAGTTGTCGGGAACAACTGTGAATTCGCACCACCTGTCAGGTTCCAGAACAAACCAAAGTTTCCTTTCATGATTCCGCCAAGCGCAAACAGAAGCAGAATGATAAAGGTTCCTTTCAGGGAAGGAAGAATGATGTAACGAATTCTCTGCCAGCTGGTAGCGCCATCTACCTCTGCTGCTTCTACCATACTGGAATCAATACCGCAGATTGCCGCGAAATAAACAACAGAACCATAACCTGTTTGCTGCCACATGTTACAGAAAATAATGATGAAGGGCCATAAACCAGCTTTGCTGTAAATCTGTATTGGGTCAGCACCCGTTTCACGAAGAAGTGCATTTAATGCACCCGTGTCATAATTCAGAATATTAAATGCGATCGCCCCAATCAGTACAGCAGAAATAAAATACGGAAGGAACATGATTGTCTGTGATACCTTTTTAAAAAATTTACTTCTGATTTCATTCAGCATAAGAGCAATTACGATCTGAAAAACATTTCCAAAAAGAATAAAAACCAGATTGTATAAAATTGTATTTTTCGTTAAAGTCCACAATTCACCGGAAGAAATCAAAAATTCAAAGTTTGATAATCCTACAAAAGGGCTTCCAAAAATACCATCCCGAAAATTGTAACTCGTGAATGCAATCCATACGCCCGGCAATGGGCAATAGTTAAACACGATAAAAAAGATGACTGCTGGCAAACACATCAGAAGAAGTGTTTTGTTGTTGCGAAAAGTCTTCCATGCTCGATTCTTTTTACTGGGGACAGCCGGAAGAGCTGCTGTCGTTTGGTTCCTTTTTCCTTTCACGTTGCGTTCCTCCTATTTTGCAGTTTGTGAAAATTTGTCTGCACATAATTTGCAGCCTTTAATATGAAACCGTTTTCACGTTTTCCAAAATAAAAGGGATCATGATGAATGTATCTTTGCTTTTACTGCTTTTCCTGTATATTATAACGATAATTCCTATCTAAAAAGCACTTAACTTATACATCTTTCCAAATCACATATCTTTTTTAATTGGCACTTTCGTGAAACCCTTTTCATATTTCGTACTATACTCCTTCCGCTTTGATTTGTCAACTTGTTTTTTGTATAATTTGCTTTCATTTTTTTTAAAGCCATCTGAATTAGTTGACAATTTGACAAATCACCCCTTTATTCCTCTATGTATATCCACTTTTTTTCTTTCTGAAAACGCGCTATTTACCGCCATTTTGATCTGTCGGTATCTCTCTTACAAAAGCCAAAATCTGTTCCAGGATCAATATCACCATGTCTGCAAACATTCCAAAATTAGTGCAAAAAAAATTCTTCTCTCTGATGGTCTTTTAAAATCAAAGAGAAGAATTATCTGGCTATATGAAATTACATGCTTCTGAATCGATAATGTGATATTATTGCAATATCGTGGATTCGCGTACGATTAAACGCGACACACATTGCTGAATTTTCGGAATCTCTTCTCCTGAAAGAAGTTTTACCGCAGACGCAGCCAGCATTTTTCCAAAAGAAGCATAATCATAGCAAACGCTGGTAAGCTTCGGGTTAACAATATCTGACAGAAAGGTTCCGTCAAAGCTGACAAGCGATATATCCTGCGGAACAGACAAATGATGTTCCTCAATACACCGAAGAATTCCGATTGCGCTGAAATCATTGATTGCAATTACGGCAGTCGGCATCGTACGATTTTCCTGAAAGAGTTTTTCCATACACTGGTACCCCCCTTCGATGTTGTAATCCGAATCCGTTACATAGCGTTCTCTGTATGTGATTCCATTTTTACGAAGCAGCATACGATACCGCATTCGTTTATCATATGTTGACCGGATGTGATTTTTCCCGCCGATCAGTGCAATATGCCGATGGCCAAGCGAAAAAAGATGCTCCATGGCAAGGTCTACACTCGCCATTTCATCAATGCATACCTGATAACAAAGAGATCCTTCTATTTTTCCAGTTGTAATAATCGGTGTAGTGTCTGTGATTCGATCAAGCAAATCCACATATTCCAAATCTGTAACGAGCTGGTCTGATTTTCCTCCCATTAAAATAATTGCATCCACACGCAGGTCAAACATCTTCTGCAAATACTGTTCTTCCATTTCATAACTGCTCTGAGATGAAAATATCATGGGAACATATCCACTTGCACCAATTTCCTTTACGCATTCGTCCACAAGCTGTGCATAAAAGGGATTCATCATATCCGCTGCAAGAATGCCAATGATTTTTGTTCTTGCATTTGTCAGCCCCTGTGCTAGCGCATTGGGGCGATAATCATATTTTTGTATGATTTCCTCCACTTTTTTTCTTTTTTCCTCGCTTACCCGGGCATTT
>ENA-OQBD01001568-OQBD01001568.1-human-gut-metagenome-genome-assembly--contig:-NODE-1568-length-10432-cov-3.038040_pt1 | contig 10432 bp, 11 predicted proteins | sample MGYA00242742_ERZ504543 | MGnify/ENA primary metagenome ERZ504543 (study PRJEB26092, sample SAMD00036239) | human gut metagenome | host: Homo sapiens | study: EMG produced TPA metagenomics assembly of... | reverse complement strand
AGGTATGCGTGTCATCGCGCAGGGGCGTCTCCAGCAGCGCTCGTATCAGGCGCAGGACGGCTCGAACCGCACCGTCATCGAGATGACGATTGATGAGATCGGCCCGTCGCTACGTTACGCGACCGCGTATCCATATAATGTCAATATGAATACTATGATTTTTCTAGGGTTATTGGAAACGGACGTAAAATGTTTATTTTGTAAAAAAAGCTCTTTCTTTCTAGTTTGAAAGACGCTATAATGGTGTCGTTACTCATTTCATTTAACAAACTAAGGAGAGAAAGTTATGTTAGAAAAGTTTTTTAAGCTCAAAGAAAACGGCACGACAGTGAAAACTGAAATCATTGCCGGAATCACAAGCTTCATGACCATGGCATACATTCTGGCAGTCAATCCGAGTATCATGTCTGCTGCCGGCATGGATCACGGAGCAGTCTTTACTGCTACTGCACTGGCAGCACTGATCGGTACGCTGGCAATGGCACTTTTTTTCCAATTACCCATTTGCTCTGGCACCTGGTATGGGATTGAATGCGTACTTTGCTTATACCGTAGTTATCGGTATGGGTTATAGCTGGCAGTTCGCTCTGGCAGCGGTATTTGCAGAGGGTATCATCTTCATTGTTCTGTCTCTGACAAACGTACGTGAAGCAATTTTCAATGCAATTCCACAGAACCTGAAATCCGCAGTCAGTGTTGGTATCGGTCTGTTCATCGCATTTATCGGTCTGCAGAACGCACACATTGTTATCGGCGGTTCCACACTGCTTCAGCTGTTCTCTGTTGATGGCTACAATGAGGTAAATGGCGTAAGCGCTACTTTCCATGATGTAGGAATCACGGTTCTGCTTGCGATCATCGGTATCATCATCACCGGTGCTCTGGTTATTAAAATGTCAAAGGAAATATCCTCTGGGGTATTCTGATCACATGGGCACTTGGTCTGATCTGCCAGGGTGTCGGACTGTATGTTCCAAACCCGGATCTTGGCTTCTATACGCTGATCCCGGATTTCAGCAACGGTCTGTCCATTCCGAGTATTGCTCCGATCTTCTGTAAGATGGATTTCTCCGGTATCTTATCACTGAACTTTGTGGTTATCCTGTTTGCATTCTTATTCGTAGATATGTTTGATACTATCGGAACTCTGATCGGTGTATCCACCAAAGCAGGCATGCTGGACAAAGACGGCAAGCTTCCGCGTATCAAAGGTGCGTTGCTGGCTGACGCTGTTGGTACTACCGCAGGCGCTGTTCTCGGTGTTTCCACAACCACAACTTTCGTAGAGAGTGCTTCCGGTGTATCCGAAGGCGGCCGTACCGGTCTGACTTCCATTACAACCGCCGTACTGTTTGCACTGTCTCTGCTGTTATCCCCGATCTTCCTTGCCATCCCGTCCTTCGCGACAGCTCCGGCACTGGTAATCGTAGGATTCTACATGCTGACAAATGTGGCAAACATCAACTTTAATGATGTCATTGAGGCAATTCCATGTTATATCTGTATTCTGGCAATGCCGTTCTTCTACAGCATTTCCGAAGGTATCTCTATGGGCGTTATCTCTTATGTCGTATTAAACGTGATTACAGGTAATGCGAAAAAGAAGAAGATCAGCCTGCTCATGTATATTCTTGCAGTGCTGTTCATCCTGAAGTATATATTCCTGTAAAAAATCATTCTGTATTTCAAGTCGAACGCACGTGAGTCATGGTGCGTGATTCTGATCAGTGAAAGCTGACATATAAAACTGGGAGTCTTCTCGACTGAGATAAAAAAGTTCCCGGGAGGTGGTTCCTCCCGGGAGTTTTTTTATCTCATTGTTTGCTTCACATTTAGTATGCGGTTTCTCCTGCCTTTTGCACGTTTTCCCCGTTTCCTTCTCCGCCGGATTCCGACAGATTGGAAATAATTACGGCAATCAGGATAATGATACAGCCGGCCACCATGCGCGGTGTGATCACTTCATGCAGAATGATAATGGAAAACATCGTTCCAAATACGGACTCCATACAAAGTATGATGGCTGCTTTTGTTTCTTCTACATACTTCTGACATGCGGTCTGCAGCAGATAACAGATGGTCGTGCTGATCACAGCGAGATATAAGACGCTGAGCCATCCCTTGGTCGTAACCTGAAAATCGGTCTCTCCGAATACAAACATGCTGATCGTGGAAAGCACAAATGCGGTAAACATCTGAACGAGATTCAAAACGGCTGCCGGATATTTTTTTACAAATTCTCCGGTCAGGAAAATCTGAAATGCAAATCCAACGGCGCAGAAAAGTGACAGCAGATCTCCGATGCCAAGTGTCAGATTTCCGTTCAGGGAAAGCAGTGCGACTCCTGCTACTGCCATAACCGCCCCGATAATTCCTTTTACGCCGACCTTCTTTTTCAGAATCACAAACGCAATAAACGGTACGATAACGACGTTCAATGCGGTAAGAAACGCATTTTTGGAAGGGGTTGTATACTGCAGTCCGACAATCTGCAATGCAAATCCGGCAAACAGTGTAAATCCCATCAGCATACCTGCCTTGATCGCCCCTGCGCGATTCTCGATCTTTGCCTCTTTTTTCCGCTGTCCCATGCTTACCAGTCCCATCAGGACGGATGCCAGCAGAAATCTGACCATCATGATCTGAAATGGTTTCATACTTTCCAATGCCATGTCACTTGCCACAAAACCGCCTCCCCAAATGACGGTCACAAGTATGAGTCCTCCGATTGCAACTCCCTTTTTCATCCTAATCCTCCTCTTTTTGTCCTCTTTTTCTATTCTATATACTGTATCCTTGCTTCTCTGATCTCGCTTCCGTCCGTTACTGTCTGAAGTGTAAATGCCAGTGCAAAATCCTGCAGCTTTACTTTATTTTCTTCCAGCTGTTCTTCTCCGCAGCTGTTGCTTCCAAGACCGGAATGCAGATAATCCAGATGAATGATCACATCGTCCGCTTTTTCAATTGCGAACGGATGCTGCGCCTGTTCCAAACTTTCATCCGTATAGTTGGCAAGATTCAGTCCGAGCGGCGCTTTCATCTTACATAACAGTCCATCCCTGCCATCTCCGATACGGAACCATTTCACCTGTTCACGGTGTCCGTTTTCCTGTGGGAATACATAATTCGTCATCATTCCGTCTACGGTATTTTTATAAATACCCATAACAGAAGCGGCTTTGCTGTCCACATAGCTCTCGCCCGGTCCCATGCCATACCACATGGTGTTCTGAAGCTTACGGTCTGCTTTCATCGTGATGCCGATACGCGGAAAAAATTCCGGCTCCAGTTTTCCCCTCTGCACCGCTTTTCCCTGAAGCTCTACACGCATTTGTCCACAGGAATAAATCTCATATGTGTAGTCACAGCTAAATCCCCAGGACTGATTGTAACAGCTGAAATACGTTCCGATCCGGACAACTGTTCTGTCTGCTTCTTCCTCCCAGTTGACATATGCGGTCTCTTCTACCGGTTTCTGCAGAAAATATTTATTCATCCAGTCTTCTTTTTTATACATATCGTTATCGATGGTAGCACGATAGACATTCATTCTCGGTCCTTCGGTCAGATAGGCTCTGTCTTCCGTTCCAAATGAAAGCAGTTTTCCAAATACGGTACTGAATCTTGCTTTCACCAGGCTGTTTTCCACTGTAAGGATGCCTGCGCGATCTGACACCCGGAGCGGATCGGCTGCTTCCCTCACGGAAAATTCATCTCTGCGGATCTGCATCGGAATCTGTACTTTTTTGATCTCATGACCGGCCGGTGCAAACAGACTGTCCTCCTTCCGGCATACGGTCAGATTGATGTAATAATCTGTATTTGCCTGCAATTCAAATGGTGCGATCGGCAACGTAAGAACCGTGCTGTCATGCGGTGCCACCGCGAGATCTGTCATCCATCCTTCCTGTATTGCAACATCTTCCGCAACTACCTCCCAATGAAGTGTCACAACATCCAGATCCAGAAAATCATAATAGTTTGATATGCAGATTTTCCGCATGCTTCCTTCCACACCGGTAATGTCTACCGGCGCAATGATCTGCTTATACTCTTCCATTCCGGGAGAAGGTGTTCTGTCCGGCATCAGGATTCCATCAATACAAAAGTTTCCGTTCGTAGGGAAATCACCATAATTTCCACCGTATTTGTAATAGATTTCTCCTTCTTCCTCCGTATAGATTCCATGATCATACCATTCCCAGAGAAATCCACCCTGAAGACGTTTGTACTTGCGATACATATCCTGATATGCTTTTAATCCTCCGGGACCGTTTCCCATCGCATGTCCATATTCACACATTACGTGTGGTTTATCCCCTTTGATCTGATATTCAGCAATCTCTTTGAGACCTTTCAGTCTGGTATACATCGTAGAATATACATCTGTCACTTCTGCCTCAAAATCTCCTTCGTAATGAACCAGTCTGGTATCATCCAACTCACGGATTGCTTCTGCTGCACTGCGGAAATTGCATCCGAATGCGGATTCATTTCCCATAGACCACATAATGATCGATGGATGATTTCTGTCTCTCTTTACCATACGGACACTACGGTCTACATAAGCATCTTTCCATGTCTCATCATCTGTGATCCATGTATAATTTTCTACCCATTCAAATCCATGGCATTCCAGATCTGCTTCATTGATCACATAAAGTCCATATTCGTCACACAGATCATAAAAATATTCATTTGCCGGATAATGCGAGCAGCGAACAGCATTGATATTGTACTGTTTCATCAGACGAATATCTGCTTCCATCTGCTCTCTTGTCACTCTTCTTCCTTCTTTTGGATTATAATCATGATGATTGACTCCGTTCAGAAGGATTACCTGATTATTGACACGAAAGTTCTTATCTTTGATCTCGATTTTGCGAAATCCACATCTGACTGTTACTTCCTGATTTTCTGTCATTACTGTAAATTCATATAACTCAGGTGTCTCAGCTGTCCATGTATGAACTTCCGGGATCTCAGCCTCAATACATACATCTTTTCCTTCCGAAACAAGTTCACCTTCAAGAACAGTCTTTCCTTTATAAGAAAGCTTCCAGCCAAGATTTGTACCAGCTTGTTTCATTGTAATTCCAGCTGTAAAAAGACCATTTTTGTAGCTGTCATCCAGTGTTCCATTTACACGAAGATCCAGAACTGCATTCTTTTCCTCATTGATCAGTTCTACATCCCTGTAGATTCCTGATAACCACCACATATCCTGATCTTCCAGATAAGTACCGTCTGACCACTTGTATACACGAACGGTAATGTCATTTTCACCTGTTTTTACAAACCCGGTAATGTCAAATTCAGAAGGCAGTCTGCTGACTTTTCCAAATCCAACATGGTTTCCATTTACCCATACATCAAATGCACTGTCAACACCATGGAATTTCAGAACCGTGTCTTTTTCCATCCACTGTTCATCTAATACAACTATCTTTTTATAAATTCCGGTTGGATTTTCATCTGGTACATACGGTGGGTTTACCGGAAATGGATATAACACATCTGTGTAATGCATCTTGTCATACCCTCTAAGCTGCCATACGGACGGAACATCAATCTTATCCCATCCTTCACGTGCCCACGACTGTTCAAATCCTTCCGGTGATAATTCCGGTGCATCAACATATTTAAAATCCCATTCCCCATTTAAACTGATTTTCTTTTGCGAATCTTTATAAAAAGCCGTTCGTGCTTCTCTTCTCCCAATTCCGGTAATCCGATGGTCTTCCCATCTTTTTACTGTTTTTCTTGCCATAATTTTCTCCTCTCAAGTGGTATCCCATATAAGACAGCAACAGCGGTCAGACAGATACAGTCTGCCTGACCGCTCCATACGCCTGTCTATTTGATAGAACCACTGGTTCCTTCAACAATATATTTCTGCGCGATAATGAAAATAATGATCGGCGGAATAATCATAATAATCGTAATACAGAGCATCGGAATAATCTGTGTACTGTGAACTCCTTTAAATGAAGCAAGTCCAAGTGCCAATGTATATTTGCTTCTGTCCTGTAAGAAAATGAGTGGTCCAAGATAGTCATTCCATACAGTCAGCATATTAAGTACACCGACAAGAATCAATGAAGGTTTCATGATCGGCATGAAAATCTTCCAGTAAATCTGGAACTGATTTGCGCCGTCAAATTCGTGCTGCTTCCTCAAAATCCTTCGGGATTCCCATAAGGAACTGTCTCATCAGGAATACATAATAGGCAGATCCGAACCATGCCGGCACGATCAGCGGCTTCAGTGTATTGATCCATCCGAATAAGTTGAATTCCATGTACTGCGGAATCATGGTAACATCCCATGGAATCATCATTGTTGAAAGCAGGATCATAAAGAGAATATTTTTCCCTTTAAAGTTAAATCTTGCAAATCCATAAGCAACCAGTGAACATGAAAGCACCTGTCCGACTGTTGTCAGAACTGTTACAAGAATTGAATTCCAAAGATATGTTCCAAACGGCTGTGATTTCCATGCATTAATAAAGTTCTCAAAATGCCATTCTGACGGCAGAAGTTTCGGTGGATATGCAATTGCTTCTCCTTCTGTCTTAAATGCAGAAAACAGCATGTAAATAAACGGTGCAAGAAAGTAAATGGCTACCAGTCCGAGTAATATGTAAATACAATTTTGATTTTTAGACATCTTCATTACTTTCTAACCCCCTTTTTTCATTTTTTGTTTTCTTTGCTCCGCTGTTTTTAGCTTCTGTCTCATAGAATACCCATGCGGATGATGACTTGAATACCACGGCAGTCAGCAGAAGAATGATAATAAACATTACCCATGCGTTTGCACTGGCATATCCAAGTTTGTGATGTTTGAATGCGTTATTGTATGTATACAGTCCATAGAAGTAGGTAGATTTAAGCGGTCCGCCTCCGGTAAGAAGCATAACCAATGTTACCTGTTGGAAAGAACTGATAATTGACGTAATCAGGTTAAATAAAATTGTAGGTGTAATAATCGGAAGTGTAATACTGAAAAATTTCCTTGCAGGACCTGCTCCATCAATGGATGCAGCTTCGTATACATCAACCGGAATATTTTTGATATCTGTGTAGAAGATAAGCATCATCGTTCCAACACCAAACGCACTTGCAATTATAACTGCAAGGAGTGCCCATGCCGGATCAACCAGCCACTTCGGCCCTTTGATTCCCAGAAGAGATAACAGATAATTCAGTACACCATAATCTCCGTTGAGGATCCATCCCCAGATGATAGAAACCGCTACACCTGAGATAACTGCCGGAATATAGAAAATTGTACGAAATACTTTTACTCCTTTAACCGGCTGTGTGATCAGCATTGCAAGGAACAATGCAATAATCATGTTAAGCGGTACGAAAATTGCCGCATATTTCAAACTGATTATAAGGGATTTCCAGAACTGTTTGTCCTTTGTAAACATATCAATATAGTTTCCAAGTCCCCTGAATGTTGGCGCTGTGGTAAGCGGCCAGTCAAAAAAGCTCATGATCAAAGACAGAATCAGGGGACCGATTGTAAATACAAGGAACCCGATAATCCACGGCATAATAAACAAATACGGTGTGGCCGTCTTCAGGAATTTTCTCTGCTTCATTTTTCTTCTCTCCTATTTATCGGCGCCGGAATCATAAATTGTTCCGGCGCCGGTTTGTTTGTATGCTATTACTGTGCGTCTGCTGCTTCTTTTAAAACATCTTTTACATCCATGTATGAGCTTGGATTGAAAATCTGTTCAAATGATAAGCTGAGGTTTTCTGAAATTTCTGACCAGTCTTCAATCAGGAAGCTTGCCGGAGTATGTCCGTCACTCTGCTCAAGCATCTCATAGAATGGTGCATATTCTGGTTCATCCATGATACCCTCAGATTCTACAACACTGTTAAGTACCGGAAGTTCCAAACCGATTCTTGCTTTGTTGCATTCTTCGCCTGTCCAGTATTTTACGAATTCCCATGCAGCATCTTTGTTCTTGCTGTCTTTTGAAATAGAAAGTCCTGAAGAGCTCAGAATACTTACAGAGGTCTTTCCGTCAAAAGAAGGAATTTTTGCCACACCATAATTCATTCCATCCTCATTAAGAGAAGCAATTGACCATGATCCATATACATACATTGCTGCTGTACCGGCACGGAATTCATCAGTTCCGCTCTTTTCTGTTGCAATTGCATATCCGTCTTTTTCCATATCCTGGAACATTTTAAATACTTCCTGAGATTCTTTTGAATCAATCTGACCTGCCATCTGTCCGTCTTCGTCACAATAAGCAGTTCCATTGCTCCACAGATACATTTCAAAATCATACGGATCTGGTTTCATCTGGAATGCAAAACCTTTCTGACCTGTCTTTTCTTCAATTGTCTTGGCAGCCGCCTGAAGATCCGACCATGTCCAGTCATCTGTAGGTTCTTCTACACCAGCCTGTGCAAAAAGGTCTTTGTTATAGAAAAGTGAATGTGTTGTAAATCCCACTGGAATACCATATGTTGTTCCGTCTAATGAGTTGTAATTCCACAGTGTGCTGTAGAAATTATTCTTATAGTCATCGCCTTCTTTGTCGATATACTCATCCAGAGGTTCAAGACCATCTGCATATGCCGGGTAGTTCCACATATACATAACATCCGGTGTATCTCCAGATCCCATACCTGCACTGATCTTTGTATCAAAATCACTTCCGTATGCTTCCAGTGTTACTTCAATGTCATCATGTTCCTCATTAAATTTATCTACAAGTTTCTGCTGAGCATCTACATCATCAGCTACATCCCATGTTGCAAAACGTATTGCTGTCTTTCCGTCACTTGTCTTTCCATTATTACTGTCTTTCTTGTTTCCACAAGCAGTCAGCATCATTGTTCCTGTAAGTGCAAGTACGCACATTACTGCAATTTTCCTCTTCATAAATCATTTCCTCCTTTGATTCACTTATTTTATTTGGTAAAACCACTATACTATTTTACTGGTTAAATGTAAATACTTTTTACCCTATAAATATTTTTTCTCTATTTTACCTATTATTTACACCATATTTTTATATACTTTTCACAATTTTTATCTTGGTAAAACTATATTTTTATTTTAAATAAAGTTGCCTGTTTTTACTTGATTGATTTTAACTCTTTATTTTTAGCTAAAAAATCATAACAAAACAATCTGTCATCACTCGATCTGTATACATAAAGAGACTATAGGACATTCTCCGTTCCATAGCCTCTTACTTTTTTACCTTATTAAAATTTTTTAACACTGTCACGTATATAAAGTTTAGTCGGGATTGAAACTTTTACACAAATCTCTCTTCCATGTATAATTCGCTCTTCCAGAAGTTTTACTGCATATTCTCCCATGAACTCCATGTACAATCTCACCGTAGTAAGTGGAGGAACCATGTATTTCGCAGTTGGGATATCATTAAAGCCAATAATACTGATATCATCCGGTATTTTAAGCCCAAGTTCATATGCAGCCCGATAACTTCCTGCTGCCATCGAATCATTCGCAACAAACAAGGCAGTCGGCAGATTCCCTTCCTCGTAAAACTCTTTCAGAAGTTTGTATCCATATTTTGCATAATAAGCACCAAACTTTGTATATTCCGGATGATACAGTCCCCGTTTTTTCAAAGCGTTCTGAAAATGCTGTATTCTCGTATCCAGTACTTCATCCCCCTCCTTATCAACTTCTCGACAGCCGATCATCCCTATTTTCGTATGTCCACACCCTACCAGATAGGAAACAATCTCTTCTACTGCCCGTCTATAGTCTACCACAATTGAATCGAATCTCTTTGGGTTTGGATCTGCATCAATAAATATAACCGGGCATTCCCATATTTCTATTGCTTCTACCATTTTTTTTGTGAATGTACCGGTACAGATTACACCATCTAATCCGTTGATCATCTCCGGCGAATCATCCAGTTTCACAATCACCTTTGTATATCCTTCTTCTTCCAGTTTTTTTTCCTATAGCAAGCCTGATACAAAGATAATAAGGATCCTGAAGTTCTTCTTCAGGAGAATAAGAATAAAATACACCTATCTTCAGTTTTCGCCTGCGTTTTTTCTGTGCGCGTACTTCGTATTCTAATTCCTCTGCAATTTCAAAAAATTCTTTTTTTTCGTCTCTTCCTGCGCATTCAAAGTTTCATCATGATTCAACACTCTGGATACTGTCGCTATGGAAACCCCCGCTTTTGCCGCAATGTCCTTAATCGTCGCCATGTCCTTCCCCAATTATTCTCTTTCTTTTATTTTCTTTCAATATTGCCTTAATGCATTTTCCCTTTGTATGACTTTCCTTTGCAATTTATTTAATTCATTATAGCACACATTTCGGAGAAATAAATAGCTTTAGTAAAAATTTAATCTTTTTTACTGCTCTGTTTTTTAAATCTTTTACCTAAGAACTTTA
>ENA-OQBD01001567-OQBD01001567.1-human-gut-metagenome-genome-assembly--contig:-NODE-1567-length-10434-cov-2.864752_pt1 | contig 10434 bp, 9 predicted proteins | sample MGYA00242742_ERZ504543 | MGnify/ENA primary metagenome ERZ504543 (study PRJEB26092, sample SAMD00036239) | human gut metagenome | host: Homo sapiens | study: EMG produced TPA metagenomics assembly of... | reverse complement strand
GTTCCGACAGGAAATTTACATAATGTAAAAGGATACGGATTAGGACTCTATTATGTCAAGACAATGGCAGAACAACACAAAGGAAGCATCACCGTAGAAAGCAGCATAGGAAAAGGAAGTACATTTATTCTTCAAATACCCGGCAAATAATGGAAAAGATACACGTTTTATTGGTAGAAGATGAATTGACACTTGCAATGATTATCAAAGACACATTGGAAGAACAGGAGTTTATTATCACCACAGCTTCGGATGGCGAAGAAGGATTACGTACCTTCTTTGCACAGAAACCGGATATCGTAGTGGCAGATGTAATGATGCCCCGCATGGATGGTTTCGAGATGGTTCGCCGCATCAGGCAGACAGACAAACTGACACCTGTACTGTTCCTCACGGCACGCTCGGCCATCAATGATGTAGTGGAAGGATTCGAGCTGGGGGCAAACGACTATTTGAAGAAACCTTTCGGAATGCAGGAATTGATAGTACGACTCAAAGCATTGATGCATAAGGCATTCATAGAAAAAGAAGTCAGTCATTCTTATGGAATAGGAGACTATCAGTTCAACCCGGTTACCCAACAGCTCACCTTTGCGGGAGCGACACAGGAGTTATCACATCGTGAATCGGAAATATTGAAACGGCTATGCAATAACCGCAATGAAGTGGTAAGCAGTCAAAGCATTCTGCTGGAGCTATGGGGTGATGACAGCTTTTTCAACTCTCGCAGCCTGCACGTATTCATTACCAAGCTAAGGCATAAGTTGGCAAAAGACAGCCGAGTCAGGATTGTGAATGTCAGGGGAATAGGCTACAAACTTATCCTCGGCTTATAAAGAATGAGAAGAATTCACTTTTCTGCCTCTTATCAAGACCTTTTGTTCATCCGATAAGGTAGTAGCAAAGATATAATCTTCCCCACCCTCTTTCAGCTTCAGGCGTTTCCGCAGTTCGGCCACCGAAGAAGGAAAGTTTCGCACGGTGAGATTGGCTTTTCCCATATCCTGCAAAAAGGCTTTCAGCTCTTTTTTACCAAAACCCGTCACCGACTCTACCTTGAACTTTCTTCCGGGGAAGTCAGCCACAAAAGAGGAAGAGGTATATAGATGACTATTCACATGCAACTTTCTTACCGGATATGCCTGAGTCAAAGAACGAAAAGCTCCGGCTTTCAGGATAGACGCATTCGGTTCATACAAATAGGTTTCCACTTGTCCGGCAAGAGGGCACGGTGACAGCCTTTCCTGCTTCTGAGTAAACACATAATGCTGACTCTCTCCTATGTGTGTACTCAGTTCACAATGAATAAAAACATCTGATGAAATGGGGCTTTTTTGCAATACAAGCAGTAGTTCCTTACACTCATTGCCCACAGACACGATATGTACTTCACTAACGGTTTTCAACTCTTTCAGAGCCAAAGACAAGTCCAGCATCGGCGAGAGTTTTACCATTACCTTATCCGCTTTCTCAACCAGCAAGGACTCTAATACGCCAATATCCGGTTCACAGTCCGAAATGGCAACCGTCTTGCCTCCATGTCCATCCCTACGTGCCGGGTCCAGAAAAAGACAGTCCACATGAGACATGTTATGCAGGTAATCGACCCCGTCCATATTGTGGATACGGACATGCTCCAGTCCCAATAAAGGAAAGTTATGTGCAGCCAGCGCACATAATTCATCTTGCCGCTCCACATAATCGGCATACTTAAAACGGCGGGAAATAAAAGCACAATCTATGCCAAAGCCTCCGGTTAAATCGGCAAAAGACTCTCCCTCCAACAAATGAGCCTTATACTTTGCCGTCAACTCGGACGAGCACTGTTCCATTGACAAATGCCGGGGATAAAGCAATCCGGACAATGCATACCACGAAGGTATCTTCTGCTCTGCAATTTGCCTGCCGGATATTTGTGTCACAGCCAAAGCCATATCCACACCTGGATACTTCTTCCCCTGCAAGGCAAGAGTTCGAACATCATCATGCCTATGTTCCTCGATGAAATGGAGAGTTTCTGCCGATAAATTCATGCTATGCCTTATTTATTATAATACGGATTTTACATAATGTGTCCATATCTTATTCTTTTGAACAGCTATTGCACAAAAATACTTATTTTTTCAATAGCAACTCATCAATGGCCTTCTTAAAAGCTTCTTTGGGAAGAGCTCCCTGTTGCCATTTTCCGGCTTTCCGTTCATCGGTATAAACAGAATGGAAGGAATACTGCGGATACCGAAAGCACGCGCCAATTCTGTTTCTTTATCCGTGTCTACCTTATAAATAACAATCTGTCCGTCATACTCTTTTGCAAGCTCGTCCAAAATAGGAGCTACCATTTTACATGGACCGCACCAAGTAGCATAGAAATCGACAATCGCAGGTTTGTCACCTTCATATTTCCATTCATCGGGATTTTTCTCAAAGTTATATACCTTTTCCAAAAATTCCGCTTTGGTCAAGTGAATGACTTTAGCCTTAGAGTCTTCTGCCGCCGTCACCCGATCTGAATTAGCATTACTATTCGTTCTTCCGCATGCCACTGTCGACATCAGTACAATTCCCAATAAAAACAACGTGATTCTTTTCATAATTATTTCTCCTTCTTTACTTGTTTATCCTCTTTAAAAACTCTTTCGTCATAATCTTCACTTTTAATACACTCATCCTATACCATAGATATTTGTATTGGAAAGCTTTCCAAAAATATTCTTGGGTTCCTTATAAAACAAATTTCCTTAGGAAAATATTAAATTCATAACTTTCCTTCACTATTCCGGTCATTGTTGCGCCCATTCCAGCACCGACAGGCTTTGTACGTCTACTCCGAATATAGCTGCTTTCTTCAGAATATTACGGGCCAACTCCGGCTTTTTCTCTTCTTTCCATATCGATGATAAATTAATAGTTTAAGTAAATAACAGATGACCAAGTCCGAAAGATGGATGGAAAGAAGTTAATCTTACTCAATTTTCATCCGACAAGGACTTACCCTACTATATATTTAGAGCTCTTACCTGTCAATTTACGAATCAAGTTGACAAGCAACCACGATACGGTAAATGCCACCACAGCTGCAGCCGGAATCTGAATACAAACAGGCACCCCGATGGCACGCATCAAAAGGACACCGGGACCGGTAAAGAAGAAATGAACCATATATACCCCGAATCCGCAAATCGTTAAATTGGCCAATAGCTTCTGAACAAGCTCCGAGCGCACATTCACTTTCTTAGCCAACAAAAAGAAAGGTATCGTCATCATCACTACATTCAAAGAGTTGTAAGTAAAAAACAGCTCAAGCAATTCATCACTATACTCAGGTAAAGAAGTTACATGACGGAAACCGAAGAAAGTCACCGCAAACCCTACCAAAAACATAGGAACACCGAAAGACAGGATTCTGCCCAACGACCAGTCTTTATTGCGCAAGTAGTGTCCTAACAATAAGTATCCGTTGAAACCGGCAAAATAATAAAGCATACCGAATGAGTTCCATGAACAACTACCCCATAAGTAAGGCGAAACATATTCATAATAATAAGGTAACAGAGTAGTAATCCCCCAAGCGGCCAAAACCATAATTGAGCTTTCTCCGATGCTTTCTCCACCCATGCAGAAAAAATGGGTAAATAAAGATATAACCCTATCAACAAATAGATATACCACATGTGTACATCTAAAAGAGAAAAGTTCAACGGAATCTCTGCAATATTCTTCAACGAGACACTCAAAGCCTGACGAGTCGCCTCTTCACCCGAATAAGGAAAAAAGTCGAGAATCACTTCCGGTTTGAATCCCAACAAACCGGTTATCCAGGGAAACAGATTATAAAGCACTGACCAAAGAAGAAACGGCCAAAATACACGGCTGATCCTTTTCTTGTAAAAAACCGACGTCTCCCCTCGTACCGGCAACAGTAAAGCACCTGTAATCATAACGAACAGGGGGACACAAGGGCGAAGGAATGCTCCGTAGGCCGCGCCCCAAAACTTTATTTGTTCAAGCTCGGCAGAAGGCTCACCCGAATAAAAACTTAAAAGGGTCTGCGCAATGACGCAAACCACCGTAAACATGGCCACAAAACGGACAACATCCAACCAAACTACACGGTTCTTAGCAACAGATAGTACACTAGTGTTATTCATAGACGAAAATTTTATTTAAGTTGCAAAGATATATCTTCTTTGAAGATGTTTTGTTGTTTTACGGCAAAAAATAGGAGGATGTTCTCACGAACACCCCCCTCGATAACCTAAATTACTATCTAATGTTGTGAAGAGAGCCTTCTATTCATCAGCGGCTTCAGGATCCGTCACAGAAACCGAATAAAATTTAAATTCGGACATTGTCCAGAAAATACTACTCGTATTAGTAGCATTAACTACCATTCGGATTTGACTGAATGGTTGCGGTGCATCATAAATCTCAGAAGTAAATGTACCCGTAGAAGTAACCGGTAGTCCATCTGCATCCTTAGTGAAGTTACGGATAAGGAACCAGTTGGTACCATCCGTGCTACCCATCAAATCAAAATCAGTCGGTTTATTACTGCCGTTATTACGAGGTGCATAATAGAACTTATAGGAACCTGTTATTTCTTCTTTCAAGTTAACCTGCATCCAATGAGGAGCCGGTATATTGACACTCCATGCCGTATGGAAAAAAGTGCCGGTATTGCCATCCAGCAGATTAGCAATAGGTCCTTCAGTCGGCTCCTGCGCATTCGTACTCAAGTCAGCAGCAGTCAAAGCTATCTGTGTACTCACAAAAGTAGGCAATGCCGGCTCCGAAACCTTTGAGATAGTTTGAACCGCACTCTTATCACCTGTAGGGCTTACTGTTTGTACCGAGAACTGATACTCGCCAAACTTCTTACGTGTATCCGGTATTTCAATACTATCTGCATAAATGCTTGCAGTACGCATAACATCTTTTTTCTGCAATGGGTCGTAATAGTTCACTTCAATATAACGGATACCGGCATCTTCAGGAGTATCCCAACGAAGTACAATGCGCCCGGAAGTACTTTCTGCTGTCAAGTTTGTGATTTCGGCCGGTGTAATCCCATCTTCATCACTGCTGCAACTGATGTTTGCCAAGGTAACTCCAATCAGGAGCATTCCGGCATAATATTTAAATGTATTTTTCATCTTTATTTATTTTATTAATAACCAGGATTTTGAACCAGATTCATGTTACGGTTGACATCTGTCAAAGGAACAGGCATTAAATATTGAGTCGGACTTTCAAACTTACGTTCAAAAGACACTTCTGTTTCTTGTGCAAACTCATCTATAGTCTTACCTGCAATATTCATACCTTTGGCCTTCACGCCAAAATATTCTGCTGCCTGTTTCCAACGACGCAAGTCCCAGAAAGTCTGATTTTCCAAATAGAACTCAATGGTACGTTCCTGACGAACAATCTCACGCAGTTTGGCCTGATCCAACGTAGCAATGCCATTCCATGATGTTTCTACCGTAGGTATACCGGCGCGAGTACGCACTTTGTCCAAATAAGTTTTTGCTGTATTTAAATCATTACATTCCACACAAGCCTCGGCATACCCCAAATAAAGCTCAGCCAAACGGATGACAGGCCATGGATAGAACGGTGGATTGTATAAAGAAGTACGTACATTGTAACCGGGAACTACTCCCTTTTTATTCAGATAACCGGTAGGTGAATAGTTATTAGTACGCAAACTGCTTCCTGCCGGCTGACGAGAAGTATTACCGCCTATCACAAAGTCACATACCAATTTTCCTCGACCGGAGTCACTGTATTTATTATAGCTCTCATCGTTCTGATAAGCTCCGTTACCGTCTGACGCACTCATGATTTCATAGAATCCTCCCTGGAAAGCAACCCATGAATAAAAACGAGGCTCACGATTTAAGTTGAAACGGATAGTCTTTGCTTCCGGGTCACCAATAGTGGCATTTTCTTCACCCAAAGCAGTCACTTCATAAATACTGTTACCTTTCGGGAACTCAGGGTCTTGATCTACAGGAAGTCCGTTCTTGGTATAAAAACGTTTCAACATGGCAAGAGTAGGAGACACACCATTGTAAGCAGAACCATTACAGAATGGAAGGGACTTGTTCTGAACGCTGTAGGCACCTTCTGAACGGCAATCTGCCCAAATCACTTCTGTGTTGGCGGGCTCGATGATGGTGTAACGCAATCTGTGCTGCACGGGGTCGGCCGGTTCTGCATTATCATATCCGTCCAACATATAGTCGGTACTGGTATAAAGACTGTGTCCGGCTCCTTCTGCCGCACGAATAGCTTCTTCATAAGCCACCTTAGCCTTCTGCCATTTCTCAGCACTGTATGCTTGAGGCATCAACGCCGTTCCGTCTTTATTGACAAAGCTGGAATAGAATTCGCTGTTTCCATTAAACAACGGAGAAGCAGCATACAGTAACATTCTTGCCTTCAACGCTTTGGCAGCCACACTTGTAGCCAGTCCGTAGTTCTCATTGATACGAGTTGCGGGAAGTTCGGCAGCAGCTTCATCAAACATCTGACAAACATAGTCCACACATTCATCATAAGGCGAACGTGCCGCATATTGGTCGGCAGGAGTAGTAAGCGACGGTTCCTCCTTAACCAAAATAACCGGTCCATAGTTACGTACCAGCAAGAAATGATAATAAGCTATCAAGAACTTGGCCTGGGCAATATAATCTGCCTTAATAGAAGCCTCCAGTGCAGGAACCATATCGATATTGTTCAGTAAGATATAGCATTGCTTGATACCTTGAAACAAAGAATTCCAATAAGAGATAACCGGATTAGACGCAGAATAATTACCTTTAGGGAAAGCAGCAAATGTTTCATGCTCAAATGCCGTTACCACTTCATCGGAGGTAAAGAGGTCCAATGAACCTGTACCACTTCTGGGATTAGGGATATATGCATAGCACGAATAAACAAAGCGTTTAGCAGCATCCTTATCTTCAAATGCATCTTTTTCTGTCGCCTTTTCGTCAGGAACGACATCCAAGTAACTACAAGAAGACAAAATGCCCAAAAGCATACAAGCCGCTACAATAAATATTTGATTAAACTTTTTCATATCTGTTCGTTTTTGGATTATTTAAATGACAACTGTAAACCAAGATTGAAGGTACGCTGAGTCGGGTAACTCAAACCTTTACCACCACCCATTTCAGGGTCCCAAAGATCGAAAGGAGAGAAAGTAAGCAAGTTAGCTCCACTTATATAGAAACGAACTTTCTTCCAAGTATAACCTATTTCTGCATTTTTCAATTTCAGGAAAGCACCATTGCGCAACCAATAATCCGAAGACTGAGTGTTGTGATTGTTATCATTCTTGGTCAAACGCGGATAAGCGGCATTAGGATTCTGATTACTTGGTGACCAATAGTCATCAGCAATCCATGACAATACATTACGGTTATACTGAGTAACCGAATGGAGCAAACCCTGACATCATCAACGTAAGTATTGGCTACACCCTGGAGAAGAAGGAGAAATCCCAGATTTTTATAAGAAATAGATGGGCCAAAACCATAAACAATTTACGGAACAGTAGGATAACCCCATAGCTACACGGTCATCACTCGTTATTTTTCCATCATAAACACCATCTCTGTCGGGCTGGTCCACATACTTAATATCACCCGGAGCGATAGCAATATTACCCAATGTAGAGCTCGGGCTATTGGCAATATCAGCCTGGTCGATATAAAGTCCGTCGGTTACATAACCGTAAATGGTATTCAGTTTCTTACCGATATTAGACAAAGAGGGACGCACACCGGGAGCCTCATCATATTCCAGAATCTCATTACGTGCAAAAGTAAATGTTCCTTTAAACTGAATGGCAAGATCTTTATTGATCTGTTTTCCATAATCAAGAGAGAGGTCAAAACCATAGTTCTTCACTTTAGCCAAGTTACCATAAACGGCAGTGCTGGCCGTACCCAGGTAGTTAGGAATAGAATAGCGTTGTTGGAAGATATCACGACGGATTTCGCGGAAAGCATCCACCGTAACATTCAAGGAGTTGAACAACTGCATATCAAAACCTACATTTAACTTCTCACCCACTTCCCATGTCAAGTCGTTGTTCTGATAACGGGTATATACAGGACCATTTAAAGTAATCTGCTGCTTGTCACCGGTAGTAAATCCTGCATTTTCACTCTGAAGCGTAATATCAGACATATAGATGAAACGGATAAGACCACCCGATGAATCGAGCAATTGGTCATTACCTACCAAACCGTAAGAAGCACGGAGCTTTAAATTAGAGATAACGTCTTTCAGAGGTTCGAAGAAGTTCTCCTGACTTACATTCCAACCTACTGCTACAGAGGGGAAGAAGCCCCATTTATGTCCTTTGGCAAAGTTTTCGGAACCATTATAACCGGCATTCACTTCGAACATATAACGATTGTCATAATCATAAGAAAGACGACCCGCAAATCCCATCTTGCGGCGGGGAAGTGAAGCGACCAAATTACCGGGAGCATTATTATCATATTGGTCAATATTCCAAAGAAGCATACCGCTCACATTGTGATTACCAAACTTATTCATATAATCTACATAAGATTGGAAATAGATACGACGGTCACCCGCAACACTCGAAGTTGTACTCAACACCGGCTTACTCGGATTGGAGGAACCAAACGGAGATATGTTCAGACTATAACTACCGTCAGCATTCTGAGTATAACCGGTCAATGTATAACGGTTAATGCCTTGAGAACGGCTGGTAGTGGTTTTATTATAGTTTTTATAAGAGAATAAAGCCTTAAAGCGAAGCCCCTTCAACAGAAAATCCAACTTTTGCTCAAAGTCAATATTAGCCATTACTGTACTCTCAAAAATATCAGTATAGCCATTGGTCAAGCTGGCCATCGGATTGACTGCACCTTGGTCATTACCACCTGCATACGCTCCCCAATAAATCCAATTATTTACACCGTCTGCCGGATAAGCGATAGGGAAATCCACCGGATTGGAGTTCATTACAGCCGAATAAAGGTTGCCTACAGAGGTGTTAGGCTGTCTCAAGTCATTCAACTGCACATTCAGGTGCAAAGAAATGGTTGATGTCTTAGACATGTGAAAATCAATATTGTTCTGGAAGGTATACTTCATCAAATCAATATTATTCTTGTAAGAGAAATACTTAGATGCTTCGTTTTTCAGCATACCGGTTTCGTGATTGGCTCCCACATTCATGAAGTAAGTAATCTTCTTCGTACCTCCGCGGATATTGAAGTTGGCTTTTTGGTTGAACGCCAAATCTTTGAACAAAGAGCCATACCAGTCTACATTAGGCCAGATATAGGGATTTACCCCATTGCGGGTATTCTCTATCTGTTCTTGAGTATAAAGGATATTACCTGTTCCTTCATTAGTTACAGCTTCATTATACAGCTCCATGTAACGGTATCCGTCTACAAAGCTAGGCACTTTCGTAGGTTGTGTGATATTCGTTTCCACACGCACGCCAATAATAGGCTTCTCAAGGTCGGCACCACTCTTGGTCGTAACAATCATTACACCATTGGCTCCACGCGTACCATACATGGCAGTGGCAGTCGCATCTTTCAAAATAGAGAATCCTTCTATAATTTCAGGATCAAGCGCATCCAAGTCTGCCGAACTCACTTCCACCCCATCCAAAATAATAAGCGGAGAAGTCATACCACTCAAAGTAGAAATACCACGAATGTAAAAATCAGAACCATTACTGCCCGGCTGTCCGCTACGCTGATAGGCAATAACCCCCGAAAGACGTCCGGCAAAAGAGTTAGAAAGATTGGCAGAAGGCACTTTCAAGTCATTAGGACGAACCGTTTGAATAGAACCCACGATAGATTCTTTCTTTTGTCCGGTTCCGAAAGCCGTAACCACAACCTCTCCCAAAGTCTCGCTATCCTCCTTCATTTTAATTCTCAAACTCTTTTGGTCTCCCACTTTCACTTCTTGAGTCTTATAACCAATATAAGAGAAGACTAAAATGTCTTTCGAAGACACATCGATAGAAAATTTACCGTCATAATCGGTAATTGTCCCCCAAAGTAGAATTTCCCTTAACTCGGACATTAACACCAATAACCGGTTCTCCTGCTTCATCTACTATAATGCCCTCCACCTTACGATTTTGCTGCACAATAGTAGATTCATCTGTGACAGGAATACCGGATGCACCAATTTCCGGGAAAAAGGAGCATAGCAAAGCTGCCAATAGAAACGTCTTTTTCATAATACTCTCTAAATTTTATGTTAATAAATAATCAATGTCATTTATTTCCCATAAAACGGCTAACACATCATTTGTCGAATCAGTTTATACTCATATTTTAACTCTACTTTAAGCTAATATTTTAACTTAAACTTGATGTTATAACCATCTTTCTTAGTTCCTGTAGAACTAAG
>ENA-OQBD01001564-OQBD01001564.1-human-gut-metagenome-genome-assembly--contig:-NODE-1564-length-10443-cov-2.716460_pt1 | contig 10443 bp, 7 predicted proteins | sample MGYA00242742_ERZ504543 | MGnify/ENA primary metagenome ERZ504543 (study PRJEB26092, sample SAMD00036239) | human gut metagenome | host: Homo sapiens | study: EMG produced TPA metagenomics assembly of... | reverse complement strand
GCGTCTTCACGCTCGCCTTGTCTGGACAGTTCCACGATGTCGTCACCATCGGATTCGTGGGGCGTACCGTTCTCGACAGGTCGTTTGGGGATGTAGCGGTAGACGGTGGCCGGTCGTTGGCGGCCTTCGCGCATCTTCTCCCCGGTGTCTTCAAGGTCGCCCGAGGCAAGCATTTTGCGGCGGAAGTTCGCCAAGTCGAGGGGTTCGCCGCCAATCGCCTCATAGACGCCGTGCAGTTGGCGCAGGGTGAACGTGGGGCCGAGCAGTCGGGTGGCCACGTCGGAGTATTCGATTTTGGAGCGCAGGCGGAGCAGCGCGTAGTCGATGATCTGGCGATGGTCGAACGCCAGCTCGGGCAGTTCGTCTTCGGGGAACCATCGTACGTTGTCACCGTCCTCGAAGCCCGCGGCCTCGGTCTGGCCGACGAGCGCCCAGTACACGACGGATACCATGGGCAATCCGCCATGGGACCGGGTCGGGCCTCCAAAGGTGTACAGCTGTTCGAGGTATCGCGGGTGCAGGTCTGTGGTCGATTCGAGGGCCGCGTAGGCAGACTGTTCCAACGACCGGTCGGAGCGCAGGTCACCGCCGGGCAACGCCCAGCAGCCCAGGAACGGCTGACGGACGCGCTTGACCAGGGGCAACCAGAGACGGGAATGGGCCGAGTTCGCGGCGTTGCCGGAATCGGCGGCACTGTTGCCGGTATCGCCTTCCGGGCCGAGTGCCAGAATCACCACTGACACGCCGACCTGTGGCGGTGCGCTGCGGCGCTCGGACACATTGCCGAATCCCATGCCATGCCTCTTTCCATACCGGTTGTTCTACCTGCATTGAGAGCATAGCACTACTTATAGTCACAATGACCATAAATCACATATTGGATGGTCTAGCGCACGAATATTGGTCAGGTAGCGGGCCCCAATCGCTACGAAATCACGTCCGTGTCTTCCGATTTCGACTGTGTCATTTCGGCGACGGGCGGGAGGAACGGCGCTAGGGAGGGTAGTTCGTCGAGACTCTTCAGGGCCCATTTGGTCGAGGAAGGATTCGGAGGTGACCAAAAGGGCGCGCGGGATTCGGGTCCACGCCGTCTTCCTTGATAAGGCCGCGTACCGTGAGCGAGCGAATCACGCCATCGGAGTTGACACCGCGGATCGCGGCCACTTGGGCTCGGGTGACGGGCTGGCGATAGGCCACGATGGCAAGCGCCTCCAGTGCGGCCTGACTTAGTCTCGCAGTCTGGCCGTCGGTGACGAATGATGAGACGACCGGCTCGAACGCGGCGCGACTGGCGAACTGCCAGCCACGAGCGGTGCGGCGTAGTTCGAAGCCGCGCGGGCGGATGCCACGGGATTCATCGCCCTCATAGTCATCGTGCAGGGCTTGCAATGCCCCTTCGACTGTGTTGCGGTCCAATGCCAAAATGCGGGCCAGCTCGGTGGCGGTCTGCGGCTGGTCGGAGACCATCAGAATCGCTTCCAGACATGCGGGCAGCCCGCCGGGAAAATCGTCTACCGTGAAATCCACGTATTCGGGGCGCGTCTCCTCCACTCCCCTCACCTCGGCCTTTGCGGATTCAGCCGTCGATTCGGCATCCGCCATGTGCTCGGTTGCATTCGTTGCGTCAATCCGTTCAGTCACCAGTCGCCGTCCTTACGCAAAATCGCCTTCGGAAATGTTCACGTCGTTCATCGTTTCGTCTACGCCGGGCACCCACCTCAGGTGCAGTTCGGCAAACGGACCATCTTGCTGATACTGCAGCACACCTTGTTTGAAGAACACGAGCACGGCCATGAACCGAGCCACCACCTCAATACGAGAAGTGCAGTCCCGGGTCAATTCGCTGAACGACATCGACTGGTCTCCCTTGAATTCCAGTGCCGCGATCAGCCGGTCGCGCACCACCAGCGATTGGGCCCGCAGATCGACCAGCGGCACGTGCAGCTGGTGAATCGATACTTCGGAGGCGGGCGCGTTGGCGATGACCTGGGCGGCCAGTTGGGCGAGTTCGAGCGGGGTCAGCGTCCATACCAGCTCAGGCAGCATGGCGGCAACGGCCTCGTCCATGGCCGCCGGGTGCGGGAATCGGCCGGAGTTGGCGGCGATACGCGCCCGGAAGTCACCTGCGGCCTGCTTGTAGGCGCGGTATTGGAGGAGTCGGGCGAACAGCAAATCGCGTTCGCGCAGTGCTTCAAGGCTTTGCTCGTCGTGCTGGCTGTCTTCGCTGCCGGGCAGAATCGCCACGCTTTTGGCCTCGACCAGAATAGAGGCGATATCGAGAAAGGCGCTGGCCTCATCCATGTTTTTCGTGAAATCGAGCCCACGCACGTATGTCAGGAATTCCTCGGTGATCGAGGAGAGGGAAACTTCGGTCAGCTCGAGTTTGTTGTTGGCGATCATGCCGAGCAAGGCATCGAACGGACCGGAATAGACTTCGAGGTTGACCCGGAAGCCGGAAGTGGCGGATTCCTCCGTGCTGATTTCGGCTTCCGCGGAGCTCCCCTCAGCCTCGCTACGCGAGCCAGCTTCCCTCAGAGAGGGGAGCCGAGAAAGGGAAGTCTCATTCATCGTTTATCGAAACAATCGTTACGCCACGATGCCGCGAGCAATGAGCTCACGTGCCACCTCACGGTATTCCTTTGATGTCTTGTGCTCAGGGGCATAGACCACCACGGGCGCGGCGGCAACCGTGGAATCGGGCAGTTTGATGGAGCGGGAGATGAACGTGTGGAACACCTTTTCGCTGAACGCCTCGTAAACGCGCTGGCAGACCTCTTCGCAGTGCAGTGTCTTGGTGTACATGGTGATGAGCACGCCATCCACTTCCAATGCGGGATTGATGCGGGACTGCACTTTTTCGATGGACTGCATAAGCAGGGCCACACCGCGCAAGGCGAAGAATTCGGCGGCCACGGGAATGATCACGCCATCAGCTGCGGCAAGCGCGTTCACGGTGAGCAGGCCGAGCGATGGCTGGCAGTCGACGATGATGAGATCGTATTCCGACTTGAGCTTGCGCAGCACGCTGTTCAGGATCTGCTCTCGGCCCACTTCGGTGACCAGCTGGACCTCGGCGGCGGACAAATCGATGTTCGCCGGAATCACATCGATGTTCTCGAATGCGGTGTGCTGCACCACATCATGTGGGTCCACGGAAATATCGAACAGCGCGGTGTAAATCGTGTTCTCCACGGTATTCGCGTTGACGCCCAGTCCCACAGTGGCGGCACCCTGCGGATCGAAATCGACGATAAGCACGCGGCGGCCATACTGGGCCAACGCACCGGCAATATTGATGGAGCTGGTGGTCTTACCTACGCCACCCTTCTGGTTGCACATGGCAATGACACGCGCCGGACCGCGCTGTTGCAGCGGTTCGGGTGCGGGGAAGGTTTCGTATTCACGTCCAAGCAAATCGGTAGGCATACTGTCTACCTTATCAACATCCGGGTTCGCTGGGGGTGCAACGACATACGTTCCTGTCATAGGCAGCGTTCCTTGACGGAATGCGCTGTCTTTATCGCGGGTATCTCGCCAGTCGTCCATCGTTGCCCTCGCCCCCTTTGTCGGGAATACCTGCTCGCCCATCCTAATGTACTCGCCGGGCTCGCCTCGGAACACCGTTTTGCCGCTGGTATTCCAGTGTTCCGAGGTTTATGGATCTCGTCTCGTACTATGTCGATGCGCTTACTCGGTGCGCAGTGCGGTGGCCGGGTCTTGCTTGGCTGCCTTACGCGAGGGAATCAGGCCGCCGATCAGCGTGAGCACCACGCTTAGGATCACCAGCACCACGCCACCGGTCACCGGCAGGGCGGCATTGACGTCCGCATTGCCGATGAAGTGGTGTAGCACGGCGTTGATCGGAATATTGAGCAGCACGGTCAAGCCCACGCCCAACAGGCCGGAGCATAGGCCGATGATGCCGGTCTCCGCATTGAACACCTGGGATACGTTGTGCTTCGAGGCACCCATTGCGCGTAGGATGCCGATTTCCTTGGTGCGCTCCAGCACCGAAATGTAGGTGATGATGCCGATCATGATCGAGGAGACGATCAGCGAGACGGACACGAACGCGATAAGCACGTAGGAAATCACGTTGACGATGGTGGTCACCGAACTCATCATGAGCCCAACGTAATCCGTGTAGGTGATCTTGTCTTTCTTCGAGACGGTGTTGTTGTAGTCGGTGATCGCGTCGGCGATGTGGTCCTTGTCTTCGAAGCTGTCGGCGTAGATGTTGATCGAGCTGGGCGCGTCACGACTCACCACACCGAATGCGGCGAGGTTGTCGTCGTAGGTGCCGGTCGACACGTACTGGTCGTAGATCGCGACAAGCACGTCGTTCGAAGCCGTGGCGATATACGCGTCGAAACTGTCGGCGAGCTGCTGTTCGCTCATCGCGGCCATGGCGGCGGCCTGATCGCCGGCACCCGCCGCGCCAGCGACACCTGCAGCACCAGCACCAGCGGCGTCCGATGCGCCCGTGCCGGACTGCTGACCGGCGCTCATCATCGACTTGGCCATGTTCGCCTTCTGCGTCACGCCCAGCGAAGCCACGTAGGTGCGCGCGTCGGCCACCTTGGTGGCATCGTCCGAGGGCGAGAACGTCATGCCGTTGAGCACGTTCGTGTTCGGGTTGGCCTTCTGATCGGTAACGATGGCGCTGGAGGCCGCACGGTCGATCAAATCATTGGTCAGAGCGCGCGCGTACCCCACACCAGCGGCCAACGGCGTGGCCGAAGCATCCTTCTTCGCCTTGACGACGCCCACCACCTTGAGTTTGGTGGCCGTTTCGAGGCGCTGTTCGATTTCGTCCTTGTCGTTGCCGATGAAACGGTAGTGGCCGTCATCGCCCTTGACGTACTGGTCGGATGCCGGAATCATGTACAGCGTCTGATCGAGGGCCTTAGCATAGTCGATCTTGTCTTGTGGAGTGCTGACCTTGTCGCCGGCGTTGAGCTTGGACATCATCTCGTGGTAATCGGAGGCGGGCAGCAGGCCGAGCTCGTACAGCGTGGTCAGCGGCACGCTGTTGTTGTCGTCAAGCACCAGCACCACTTCATCCTTGGACTTCGGCCATGAACCGTTGACCACCTGATAGTTGTCGGTGATAACCTTGCCTACGAGCTTGCTGTCGTCCGCTCCCGGCATGATCTCGTTGAACGAGTCGGGCGCGGCGTTCTCATCGGTTTTGCCGGTCAGCATCGACATCTGCTGCGAGGTGATCGACGAGGTGCCGGACATGCCGGACGAGCTTGTGGACGCCATCTGCGAGGCCATCGAGGCAGAGTCGCTGGATCCGATCGTCACGCCGTCCGCATTGACCAGCGTGCCGTCGGGGTCGTGGTCGAACACGGAGAATTTCACGTCATATGTGTACTGGATGCCGGTGGAACCCACATACTGGTGAATCTCGCTCTTGGAATTATCCAGGTATTTCTTGAAGCGGGTCAGGTTGTTTTCGGTAATCGAACTGGTCAGGCTGGACGCCTGCTTGACGCTGCGGTCGTCCGGGTAGATGCCGTCGGTTTTGTGCGTCTTGCCGCCGTATCCGTCATCGCCGCCCATCTGTCCGCCCATCATGCTGCTCAGGTCGAAGGTCTGGGAGTCGACGGTGATCGGGTAGGCGGTCATCGTGTCACGCTGGATGTCACTGATGTATGTGTTCACGCCAGTCGACACCGATAGAATCAGCGCGATGCCGATGATGCCGATCGAGCCGGCGAACGAGGTCAGCAGGGTGCGCGCCTTCTTGGTTTTCAGATTGTTGAAGCTCAACGCCAGCGACGTGGCGAACGACATCGACGCGCGGCCCATCGTCTTGTACACGGCCGGCTGTTCGGCCGTCTCGTCCACGACGAACGGGTCGGAGTCGGAGCGGATCACGCCGTCGCGCAGGTTGACGATGCGCGTGGCATATTGTTCCGCAAGTTCGGGGTTGTGGGTGACCATGACCACGAGGCGGTCCTTGGCCACGTCCTTGAGCAGGTTCATGATCTGCACGGACGTGTCCGAATCGAGCGCGCCGGTCGGCTCGTCGGCCAGGACGATGTCCGGGTCGTTGACCAGTGCGCGGGCGATGGCCACGCGCTGCTGCTGGCCGCCGGACAGCTGGTTTGGCTTCTTGTTGATGTGTTCGCCGAGTCCGACCTTCTCCAGCGCCTTGCGCGCACGTTCGCGACGGTCGGCCTTGCCGATGCCGGAAATCGTCAGCGCGAGTTCGACATTCGACAGAATCGTCTGGTGAGGGATCAGATTGTAGCTCTGGAACACGAAGCCGATGGTGTGGTTGCGGTACGAATCCCAATCGCGATCCTTGTATTGGCGCGTCGAGATGCCGTTGATCACCAAATCGCCGTCGTCATACCGGTCGAGGCCGCCGATGATGTTGAGCAAGGTGGTCTTGCCGGAACCCGAGGGACCCAGAATCGCGACGAATTCGCTGTCGCGTAGGTTCAGGCTGACTTTGTCAAGCGCCTGCTGAACGAAATCACCGGTTTTATAGCGCTTCGAGATCGATTTGATCTGCAGCATGAATACCTCTTCCTGGCTGACGGTTCGCTGTTATGTACTGTATTGTCACGCCTTGAATTTCCGGCCGACTTTGGTGCTCCCCCGCCGCGATTCCGCTATGGGCGGACGCGTCGCAAAATGGTGTGTCTCACCGCGCTCTGGGATGTGAGGTCAGATACGTTTCGATCAGGGTTTCAGGGCTTACGTGCGTGTAGATCTGCGTGGTGGTCACGCTGGCGTGCCCGAGCAGTTCCTGCACGGTGCGCACGTCCGCGCCGCCTTGGATCAGGTGCGTGGCAAAGGAATGGCGCAAGGTGTGCGGATGGAGTGGTTTGGTGATGCCGGCCCGCTCTCCGGTTGCTTTGACGATTTCCCATACCGATTGCCGCGAGATGCGCTTGCCGCGTTTGTTGAGAAACAGTGCGCGCCTCTCGGGAATCTTGGCGCTGGAGCGCTGTTCCAACTCGCCACGCCCCGCATTGAGGTATGCGGTGATGGCCCGGCATGCGTAACTGCCCAATGGCACAAGCCGCTGCTTGGAGCCCTTGCCCATGAGTCGCGCGATGTGCTCGTCCAGGTCGATGTCGTCCAGATTCGCACCGGTGGCTTCCGAGACGCGGCAGCCGGTGGCGTACATGAATTCGAGCAGGGCCTTGTCCCGTAATACCACCGGATCGGTTGAGCCGCCGACTGCCGCCGCGTCGAGCAGACGGGTTACCTCGTCCACGGTGAGTACGTCGGGCAGGGTGCTGGCGCCTTTGGGCGCCTTGACTGCGGCCGAAACATCCGCCGTCACCGCGTGCTGACCGAGCGCGAAACGGTGGAATTCGTGGATCGAGGCCAGTCTTCGGGCTTTGGAGCGGGCGGACTCCCCCGCCTGGTCAAGGGCGGCGATGTAGTCTTCGACGTCTTGTTTGGTTATGGCGTCCGGTTCGTGGATGCCGCGGGTTTCGAGCCAATCAATGTATTTGGCGATGTCGGATTCGTAGGCGGTGACGGTGGCCGTGGCGAGCCCTCGCTCCACGCCGATGTGGACGAGGAACTGCTCGGTGAGTCTGGTGAATCCGTTGGTCATAGTGCCCATGGTACAAAGAAACCCCGCTCGGAAGCGGGGTTTCTAGTGTGAAGTCACGACTTCAAGCAATCAGGCCTCAACCGGAGCGTTGACGTCCTCAGGCAGGGCGGCCTTGGCGGCGTCCACGATGGTCTTGAAGGTGTCCGGGTCGGAGACGGCGATCTCAGCCAGAGCGCGACGATCCAGCTCGATGCCGGCGAGACGCAGGCCCTGGATGAAGCGGTTGTAGGTGATGCCCTCAGCGCGGACAGCAGCATTGATGCGCTGGATCCACAGCTTGCGGAAGTCGCCCTTGCGAGCCTTGCGGTCGCGGAAGTTGTAGGTAAAGGAGTGCAGCAGCTGCTCCTTGGCCTTGCGGTACAGGCGGGAGCGCTGGCCGCGGTAGCCCGGAAGCCCTCTCGAGAACGACGCGACGCTTCTTGTGGGCGTTCACTGCGCGCTTGACACGTGCCATAATCTATTCCTCAGCTTTCTAAAGTCTTGTTATTTCCGGGTAAGCCCTATGCTCACTTCTGCAGAAGCTGGTGCAGCTTCTTGGCCTGGCCGCCGCGCAGCACATCGTCGGCGGACAGTTCACGGCGCTTGCGAGCGGACTTGTGCTCGAGGTTGTGGCGCATGGCGGAACCGACATGCTTCACCTTGCCGGTGCCGGTGATCTTGGCGCGCTTGGAAGCGGCGGAATTAGTTTTCATCTTCGGCATTGCTGCCCTCCTTGCTGGTTTGCTTCTTGTCGGAAGTCTTCTGAGAAATCGCGGACTGCGCGTCGGCCGCGGCCTGAGCCTGAGACTCCTGCTTGGCCGCGAGACGAGCCGCCTGGCGAGCCTGACGCTCGGCGCGGGACTCGGCACCACGACGACGCTGCTCGGACTGGGTGTGCACCTTCTTGCCCTTGGGCGCAAGCGTCATGATGATGTTGCGGCCCTCCTGCTTCGGCTTGGACTCGACGGTGCCGTATTCCTCGACATCGTCGGCCAGACGCTGCAGCAGTTCCACGCCACCAATCGGGCGGGAGATCTCACGACCGCGCAACATGATGGTGACCTTGACCTTGTCGCCTCCGTTAAGGAAGCGGGTCACATGGCCCTTCTTCACGTCGAAATCGTGGTCGTCAATCTTCAGGCGGAAACGAATCTCCTTGATTTCCGCGGTGCTCTGGTTGCGGCGAGCTTCACGAGCCTTGATCTTCTCGTTGTACTTGAACTTGCCGTAATCAATGAGCTTGGCGACCGGAGGCTTCGCGTTGGGCGCCACCTCGACGAGATCGAGGTTTGCCTCCTTGGCCAGGTTCAGCGCGACGGAAGTCGCGATGACTCCCACCTGCTCGCCGTTCGGGCCGATCAGGCGTACCTGCGAGACGCGAATCTCGTCGTTAATGCGTGGTTCGTCGCTGATGATGACTCCAATCCTCTACTTCAATTCCGTGGCGAGGGCCTTTGCTGGAGTCCTGTTCAATGCTTTGGGTTCATGGCAAGCCAAAGCCCGCGCCAATATGCGCTCAGCTTCTGCAGACGCATATCAGTTCTTTGCGTCATTCCTGATTACGCGTTGTATATCGCAATCGCTAGGCTGTTTGCCTTGAACCCGAGGCCTTGAAAGGCTTCCAGGTGGGGATATCCCGCTTTCTTGATTTCTCAAGCCAAATAGAAAGTCTACCATACGCCCGGACATTCGCGGTCCGTGTGTCGAACCTACTGCACGGCGCGCAGCAGACCGCCGAAGCCTTCGTCTTTGAGAATCTGCCGATATGGGCCGGCCTCATCGGCGATGATTTGATCGATGGCATGCATGCCGAGTACTTCGACCGGCGCCTTGTCGTCGGTGAGAATAGTCGACGCTGAGTCCGGTTCGTTCACCTTCCGGAATCGAGAGGCGACCTCTTCCATATACCATTCGAGATCTTCGCTGCCGGTGCGCTCGTAGGTGGTCTCACGCAGGTTGAGCGCCTTGGAGGCCTGCTGCATGGAGTTCTCTTCGGAGCCGGAACCCGGCTTCTTGGCGAACAGTTCACGGTTCGTGGTGTTCGGCACGTCGGCCGTCAGTGTGTTCCCATTGCCGAACACGCTGGCGATGGTATCGCTCAACGCCTCGTTGATCGAACCTTGGCCGTCCGAGATCATGTTCATGTTCACCACCATCACGCCGCCGGGGTTCAGGTGCTCTCTGACCATGGTGAAGAACTCGGTGGAGCTCATCTGGAAGGGAATGGTGATGTCCTGATACGCATCGACCATGATCACGTCGTACTTGTCATGCGAGGCGGCGAGCCAGGCTCGGCCGTCATACGTGGTCACGGGGATGTCGGCGGGCTCATCGAAGTATTCGCCGGCCAGATCGGTGATCTTCTGGTCAATCTCCACGCCGGTGATGTTCATTTTCGGATAATACTGCTTCAGCTGGCGGGCGTAGGTGCCGGTGCCCATGCCGAGGATCAGCGCGGAATTGGCATTGTCGGCGAGCGCCGGCGCAGCCAGGGCCGTGTCGTAGTACATACCTGTCAGTCCTTTGTCTTTCATCGTGACGGACTGCACGCCGAACAGCACGTTGGTGGACAGGATCGTGCGGTCGGAGAGGTTCTTGACCTGCAGGTAGTTGTAGATGGACTCGCCCTCATAGGCCAGGTTGGTTTCCCAGAACGCGAAGCCGGTCAGGGGCGAGACGCAGGACGTGGCCACGAAGATCACGGCGCTGACCACGCAGGCGATGCGCTTGGCCTTGATCGAGATGAAGTAGATCAGCGGACATGCCGGAGAAGAATTCGGTGATGTAGAGGAATATCTTTGATTTGAGAATCGGCCGTTCGCTTGCCTCGGTGATCTGTGCCATCGCTCCGCTCCCCTGCCTGTGCGCCTATCGAC